>Ga0315547_1000044_pt1 | contig 155650 bp, 170 predicted proteins | sample SalMarSW160240MG_2_FD_202542 | JGI IMG/M metagenome (GOLD analysis project Ga0315547, IMG submission 202542) | Salt marsh sediment microbial communities from the Plum Island Ecosystem LTER, Massachusetts, United States - Salt Marsh Sediment SW1601-240 ...
AAATTTCAAATTTATAAAAATTTAAGATTTTTTAATAGATATTCTTATTAAAAACTAAAAAATAAGGAGGTTGGTCACTTTGCTTTATGCACAGTTTGGCTGCCCCAAGTAGTGAAATTTCGAACCAATTTTTGAAGGAATTAATTAACTTGAAAGATTTTTTTAATAACTATGTAAAATAGACGTATGCTTTGGCTGGCCACCATGGACGATGTTAAAACCAGGATTTTACTGTTAAGTGAAGATATTTTTATACCAGAATTGAGTTATTAATACTTTCTTATCATCAAAGCGTCAAATCACTAAATATGTCTATCTTTTTAACGGATTACAAAAAATAGAATAATTATATTTAGTAGAACATCATTGATAATCCGATCTTTATCTATTTGTTATTCTATACCTTTTAGTGACATAATCACTTAATATTGACATAATTGCATCAAGCATTTTAGTAGACATATTAAATGGAGAAAAATGGGCAGAGTTCAGAAAATTAATGGCTACCTTTTCCTAATCTTATTTTTAATACTTATTATAACTTTTTTTACCCGTAATAATATACGTAATGTAGACGAAATCACGGATGAGGCTATAAATCAACCTGTTCAAAAAGAAATATCAAATACGGAGGAAATTGAATTTAAAAAGGATGGCTATTTATGGCAGCTAATACCTCTTTATGATTATGAGATAAGCGGTCTTGTTGTTGGCAGAATGAATTATCAGATATTCAGTATCAATAAATATACCAGTTTATTCCCTATTGACTTGGGTTTGATCTGGGGTAATAATGTTGCCAATAAAGTCTATCAGGATAAGCGAATCAAATTCAAGCAGGACTCCCGCTGGTGCTGTGTCTGGTGGGATGGAGATGCCGTTTTCAACCTCAATGAATTCTCTAATAACCATTTATTCACTAAGGAAAAGGATTTGAGCGATGAAGCTAAAAAAATTAACCGCGGCGATCAGATAACAATCAAAGGAAAACTGGTGAATATTATAGCTACCCCACTAGAAGATAATGGGATATCCGGACAAAATACTATTACCTGGAAATCGAGTACGACCAGAAAAGATAATGGCGCGGGAGCATGCGAAATTATCTATGTTGAGGATATAAAAGTATTAAAAAAAGGCAATATGCTCTCCCGTTTTTTATTCTGGTTTAGTTTTTATGGATTGATTTTTATAATTATTTGGAGCATATCTTATTTTCTATATAGTATTAATATGCAGAAAAAAACTGATTCCTGACTCATTTGAAAGTTCGAAAGTTGAGCAAAAAAGACAAATAATTAATTTTGTACTTAAGAACTTACAATTAAGAGGTAAAAGTCTGGAATTTGAACTTAAAAAGCCCTTAGATATATTAATAAATTTGAATAATTGTCAAAATCGTTCAGTTTGGCTGCCCCAAGGTTTGAAATTTCGAACCAATTTTTAAGAGAATTAATTAACTTGAAAGATTTTTTGATAACTATGTAAAATAGATATCTACTTTGGCTGGCCACTGTGGACGATGTTAAAACCAGGATATTATTACTAAATAGTGATATTTTTATTCCAGAATTGAGTTTTTAAGTTAGAAAAAGTTTATTAGCACTAAAAAGAAATTATATTTATCAATCTAATTATATTATTAATCGCCTAAATATTTTTGATACTCTTCATTTGCTTTTTTAATCAAACGCTTTACACCTGCTATTTCTTTAAAAGCATATACTGCATGTTCATTCATTTTGATGGTATCATCATTATCAGTATCTATAAAGTCTTGAAAATGAATAGAGGCTTTATGGTATTTTTCCATAACTTCACTAAAAACATCGTCATAAGCTTTTAATTTTTCTGGAGCTTCAATTTTTTTGTACTCATCACAGCAAAAGTTTATTTCTTCAATAAACTTCTTTAGTTCTTCCTTGTACTCCGAAAGGCTGATATCTCCCACTTTATAGCAATTAAAATCTTGGGTAAAATCATTAATGGAATCTGTCAAACTCTCTGTTATTGGACCCATTTTTAAAATATATACAGCCTCTTCTTGTTGAGATAGAGTCAAACCTCTACAACTACCAACAAAAGTCAATAATATAATGAAGGACAGAAGAAAAATTATAATTTGGTGTCTTAATCTCATTTTTACCTCTATAACAGGTGTTAATTTAATTATATAAATTACTATTATACGTTTATAATTCAGATTTTTAAATGATATAAAAATTAGTAAAAATTTATTATTTTTAGTGGTTATTTATTTTGTATTGGCTGCCCCGAGGTGTGAAATTTCGAACCAATTTTTAAGAGAATTAATCAGTTTTAAAGGTCTGCTTAGAGGTTAAATAGATCTAAGTATTTATTTTAAATCAACACTTATTTAAAACATTGTAGCAGTTTATAAATATTATTGGCACCAAATTCAATTGCTTCTACTGGTATTCTTTCATCTGCATTATGTAGAAGCTGACTAAAATTCATTTCTTCGGATAATTTCATTGGTGTGAAACCATAGGTCTGAATCCCCAATTTTGAGAGAAATCTTCCGTCTGTTGGACCAGGCATCAATGTGGGTAAGATAATACCTTCAGGATCAGTTTTGCGTAGTATATCTTTTAAAGTTTCAAACAGTCCCATATCCAGTTTGTAAGGTACTGGTTCAAAATATACAGTCTCATATTCAAATTCATCACCAAGTATTTTTTTTAATTCAGCAATGATATTTTCTGCATTATAACCAGGCAGCAGAGTTGTAGCCAGGAGAATTTCTATTTTGCTTGGTATACCATATATTTGCTCTCCTCCGTGAACACTAACGACATTTACTGTATTATGTAGTAGTGGATCAAATACATTACCATTACTACCAAGTAATTTTAATATTTTATTTGTAAATACTGGTATTTTAAGTAGTTTCATAAACAAGTTGGATGGAAATGAAAGATTTGAAGTCAGGGTATTTAATTGTAGTTTTACACTTTCAGTAATATGAACAGGCATACTATATTTATCCAGTTTGTTAAGTATGTCTCCAGTCTTAGCAGCTGCTCCACCATGTATTGGCAGTGAACCATGCCCACTTGTACCTCCTGCTGTAACTTTGATATAGCAGGGCGTTTTTTCAGAAACCATTACAGGGTAAAACTTTTTCTTTCCTACATAAAATGTAAAACCACCAAATTCCCCGATTGCATACTTTATTCCTTTAAACAAGTCCGGATGATTTTCAACAAGGTATTTTGTACCATATTGGCCTCCTTGCTCTTCATCACTTACTATTGCCATTACTATATCTCCAGGAGGAGTCATGTTTTCTGCTTTAGCTCGAAGTAGCGCTGATATCATCATTGCTACTTCACCTTTCATATCAAGAGCACCACGCCCCCACAGGTAACCTTCTGCAATTTTTGCCTCAAAAGGAGGATATTTCCATTCCTGATTCTCAGTAGTCACTACATCAACATGACCATAGAGAAGCAAAGGACTTGTTCTTTCCTGACCAGTAAGGTGGGTAATTAAGTTGGGACGATTGGGATCTTTAGCCAGTATTTGCGTTTTAAATCCGGCATCAATAAGTATTTTATTTATGTATTCTATACAATCTTTTTCATTTCCTGGAGGATTTGTAGTATTAAAACGGATCAGATTTTGCAGTAGCTTAACCGGTTCTTTATAAATAGCATTTTGTATATTAGGCATTTTAACCACCTTGTTGGTTTAAATTAATAAAGCATGAGAAAATGTTTTTTGCTGATATTTAAATTAACATAGCTATTAATTTACTCTTAAAATTTTGATTTTTCAACGGAAGAAGAATTTGAGAGATTCCATAGATTATCTTTTATAAGACTTTATATTGATATTGTTGCTTTAATCAAAAAGCATGAAGATAAATTTTTTATGAAATAGTTCTGATTTTGTAAACTGATTTTTTTTAGTATTATATAGTTCTTATTTCCAAGCTAATAGGAGTTATTGGCAGAATATTGTTTATTTGGCCATTACATGCATACCTAAAAATGGCTGGGGAGAGAGGATTCGAACCATCACTGATACATATTAGTTAAGATGTAGATTAAGTAATGTCTTAAGCTGGTGTCCCTGGGCAGATTCGAACTGCCGACACCAGGATTAGGAATCCTGTGCTCTATCCATCTGAGCTACAGGGACACTTCTTGTGGATCCTTATCAGATACAACGAAAAATAGTAGCAAAGCTGATTATTTCTGTCAAAAGCATCAATCAGACAGGGACATATTTATGATCTCTTTGACCAGGTCCTCAAAGGACATGCCTGCTTCTTCAGCTGCCATGGGGAGCAGGCTGGTATCTGTCATGCCGGGAGAAGTGTTAAGTTCAAGGACATAGGGGACCTCTTCTTTTTTGTCCAGAATGATATCGACTCTTGACAGCTTGGTGCATTTGAGTGAATTATGGACTGCAAGAGCTACCTCTTTTACTTTTTTATCAGCAGAAGATGATATCCTTGCAGGGACAAAGTAGTCTACCTCTCCGGTTTTGGACCTTGATTCAAAATCAAAAAATTTATTTTTTGGTGCTATCTCAACTACAGGCAGTGTCCTTGGCTTTTTCTTTCCGATGATGCTGACTGCAAGTTCGATCCCGTTTATATATTTTTCCAGTATTACTTTCTTGCTGTAGCCGAGGGCAAAGATTATGGAATGGGGCAGGTCGTTTTCTTTATCTACCAGCTTTATACCCAGCGCTGATCCCTGTGCGGACGGCTTTACCACAAGCGGCATGCCTATTTTCTTTACAATATAGGGTAGAATTTTGGACGCACCAAGCTCCCTGAATGAACTGGTGTTAAGAAAGTAGAAGGGCGGTGTCGGTATATTATGACTGGTAAATATTTCCTTTGATATTATCTTATCAAAGCTCAGTACGTTAGGATAGACACCCGGGCCGGTATAGGGGATGTTCAGTACCTCCAGTATTTCCTGTATGGTGCCGTCCTCTCCGTCTTTTCCGTGAAGTGCGATATAGGCAAGATCTATCTTTTCCGTGTTCAGATTGTCCACTATAGACTCGTCTATATCCAGTTTTATAACGTTGTGGCCCAGTTTTCTCAGCGCGTTTGAGACCCTCTGGCCGCTCTTTATGGATATCTCTCTTTCAAGAGATCTTCCTCCCATAAGTACAGCGATATTTTTTTTCATTTTCATCACTCTTTTATTATTTTGATATTTTTATTTAAAGCTTTTATATAATTTGATCTTCTCTTTTACTATCTTGGATAATATCTTTATGCCTTTTTCTATTCTTTCGGTATTTTCAGTACAAAAGGCAAGCCTTGCTTCGTTTAAGCCCTTCTCATCCGGATAGAAGCCGCTCCCGGGTACATATGCTACTTTATTTCTGACTGCATCTGCCAGTATATCTTTGGTACTCAGGTAATCGGGAAATCTCAGCCATATAAAAAAACCTCCTTTGGGCTTTGACCAGCTGGCTATACTGGAAAGATTTCCCTTTAACGTCTTTAACATGATATCTCTTCTTTTGGAATATATGCCTTTAAATCTTTTTATATTATCAACCCATGAAGGGTCGGAGAAGTATTCGTAGGCTATCCTCTGGGTAAAGGTACTGACACAGAGAATTGTAGACTGGACTCCCAGAGATATTTTTTCCAGTATCGGGTGGGGAGCTACGATCCATCCTATTCTAAATCCGGGTGCAAGAAGTTTTGAAAGTGTACTGAGATATATTACATTCAGATTATCACCCCTTATATCAAGTTCCTTGATGGTCGGGATGGGTTTACCTTCGTATCTGAGCATCCCGTAAGGATTATCCTCCAGTATTATTATCCTGTGTTTTTTGGCAAGTTCCAGTACTTTTTTTCTTCGGTCAAAACTTAAGGTCACTCCGGACGGGTTGGAAAAGTTCGGTACCAGATATATAAACTTTATTTGGATCTTTTTCTTTTCCAGTTCTTTTAATTTTTTTTCTAAAATCGAAATGTCTATCCCGTTTTCATCTACTGGTATGTCTATTATTTTTGCTTCATAGGATTTAAATGAATTGAGAGCCCCTGTATAGGCAGGTGACTCGGTGATAACAGTATCACCCGGATTTATAAAGATTTTAGCCAGCAGATCCAGGGCCTGCTGCCCCCCGGTAGTGGTTATTATATCCTCTTCGACTGTTTCAATGCCTTCTAGTCTCATAACATCTATTAATTTAGTCTTAAAAGGGTAGTAGCCGTCCGAGCAGCCGTACTGAATATTTATGTCCCCGTCTGATTTAAGGGTTCTTTTTACATATTTCTCCAGTTTCTGAAAGTTCTGCGCTCTTACTTCGGGCAGTCCTCCCGCAAAGGAGATGATATCGGGCCTTGCAGACAGGGCAAGCAGGTCTCTTATCTCAGAAGAGAACATGAATTCAGTCCTGTTTGAATAAAGATTTTCCCAGTAATCAAATGTAATTTTTTTGCTCATAAAAACGGCACTGTCGGTACTTTTTGGTGATATTATTATTTTAAGTAAGTAATGATATATTAAAAACTATAAAAGTTCAAAAAAGTTTTTAAAAGTTTAAACAATTATTTATAGTGATATAATTATCGCTGGAAAAAACTAAATAAGATATCCGGTTGATGACTATGGATCTAAATATAAAAATAAAGGATCTTTCTTGCAGGCAGCTGGATATAATGAAATTTAAGTGTACCGAGTGCAGCTACTGGTTTGATTATAGTGAAGCCGGATTTTTAACAGGAATTTCCGGAGTAAAGAACTTCAGCGGGCTGAAGAGCCTGCTTAAGGGCAAGGTACTTGAAAAAAGCAGCAGAAAAGAAAAAAGGAAAAAAATTATCTGGTTTAAGGAACACGGTGGGAAAATAAAAGCTGCTTTTGCCGGTAAAAAGTGCATCGGGATGATTTTAGCGGGGAATTATTACCTTTTTCCCAGGCTAAAGGAATTTAACATTTTTCCTCCGGATTTTGACAGTATTTTTGTAGGCTGTATTTATGTTATTCCCAAATACAGGGAAACGGGTGTGGATAAGAGACTGCTGATAGAGCTGGAAAAAGAGCTTTTAGCCGAAAAGGTAAAGTCAGTAGAGTCTATCGGTAAGAGATTAAATGACGATATAGATGAGGAAGAGTACTATAACAGTCCTAATGTCCCCTTTAAATTTCTTATAAATAACGGGTTTTATTTAAAGAAAAATGACCCGCTTTTTCCGCTTTTAAGACTGGATATGAAAAGCATAGCAGTTGACCTGGCTGAGGATGAGAAGCTGCTGGCTAAATTAGCTTTAAAAAGAGAGGTGGAAAGTCCCATCATCATAAAGAATGAGTAAGAAATTTGTTGTTTTCTTTAAAGTTTTATATTAGACAAAATTTTCAAACTGTGTTAGTATTCATAACTTAATAAGTAAAGCTTGATTGAAAAATAAATAAAAGCTAAAACCTGTGACCAGAAATAGTAAGCACCGAAAGCTGCATACAGAGAGCCGCTGAAGCTGAGAATGCGGCTGTAAAGCTGGTGACTGAATGGATCTGGGAGGGCCTGGCTCAAATCTTTAAAAAGAGAGTAAGTCAGGACGGTTTCCTCCGTTATCAGAGGATAGGATATTATAGAGTATCTTAAATATTTAAAGCGCACGGTAAAAAAATGTCTATGCCTTAAGTTTTTACTGTGAAGTAGGGTGGCACCGCGGGAATTCAACCTCTCGTCTCTACAAATGTCATGTAGTGATGGAGAGGTTTTTATTTTATAAAATAGATTTTACTTATTATAAATTAAGTCAAAAGAAGAAGAAGGAGAGTAAAATGGATAAGAGAACCAAATTTGTACTGGATGAGGATGAGATACCTGAGAAATGGTATAATATCCAGGCGGATTTACCTAAACCTCTTCCACCGGCTTTGCACCCGGTTACGGGAAAACCGCTGACACCTGATGATCTTGCTCCGTTATTTCCAATGGAGCTTATAAAACAGGAGGTCAGTACTGAAAGGTGGATCGAGATTCCTGAAGAAGTAAGGGATATCTATAGATTATGGAGACCTACCACTCTGTTCAGGGCTCACAGGCTGGAGAAGGCTCTGGATACACCGGCTAAGATCTTTTACAAATATGAAGGAACAAGTCCTCCCGGAAGTCACAAACCCAATACTGCAGTAGCCCAGGCCTACTATAATATGAAAGAAGGCGTCAAGCGGATAACTACCGAGACCGGAGCTGGTCAATGGGGGAGTGCCCTGGCTTTTGGCGGTGCATGTTTCGGTGTAAAGATCAAAGTCTATATGGTGGCTATTAGCTATAAGCAGAAACCTTACCGCCGGATAATGATGGAAACATGGGGAGCCGAGTGTGTACCCAGTCCCAGCAAGGATACCAATGTCGGGCGAAGTGTACTTGAAAAGGATCCCGATTGTCCCGGAAGCCTGGGGATGGCTATCAGCGAGGCCGTAGAGGATGCTGTTACTCATGATGATTCTCATTATTCCCTCGGCAGTGTGCTTAATCATGTTCTCCTGCACCAGACTGTAAACGGTCTGGAGGCAAAAAAACTGATGGAAAAGGCAGATGCATACCCGGATATTATCGTAGGCTGCATCGGCGGAGGTTCAAACTTTGCAGGACTTTTCCTGCCTTTTGTCAAGGATAAAATAGAAGGCAAAAAACCGGACCTGCGTATAATCAATGTTGAACCGACGGCAGCTCCGACTATGACCAAGGGACCTTATGCATATGATTACGGTGATACTGCAAAACTTGCACCGATAATCAAGATGTATACCCTTGGGCATGATTTTATTCCTCCTCCGATCCATGCCGGAGGGCTCCGTTATCACGGGATGGCACCTATTATATGTCACCTTGCTGATCTCGGTCTTGTTGAAGCAAGAGCCGAAAATCAGATTGCAACTTTTAAGGCCGGAGTGACCTTTGCGCGGGCTGAGGGTATTATAAGTGCCCCGGAGACGAACCACTGTATCAAGGCAGCAATTGATGAGGCTTTAAAGTGCAAGGAATCCGGAGAATCAAAGACAATCCTTATAGCCCACAGTGGACACGGACATGTTGATATGGCAGCATATGATGATTATCTATCAGGTAATTTAAAGGATTATGAATATCCTAAGGAAAAGATAGAAGAAGCTCTAACCAAATTACCGAAAATCTAAAGCATGCTGCTTTTAATTATAGGAGGGATTTTACAAGTTAAAATCCCTCCTACCCTTTGCTAGATTTCCCAAAAAAGCAGCTATTTTGACTGATCGTGTTCTGAATATTAAAATGCAGGTAAGTCACTACGAAAAAATCTACTTGATTTTTTTTAAATAAGTCTATATATTATATAGGAAAATTTCATTTTAACATTAACAGTAGAGGTTTCTTCAAAATAATCGTATCTTGATTTTCTAAAAAATATTGGGTTATTGATATAAAATTTATTGAGAATAATCTATTAGCCTGAATTTTGTAAAATCCTTTTTAAGCTATATTTAAAAGTTATAACAAATTCCAAGGACTTAAAAATAATAGTTTTAAGTGTAATATAACATCATTTTAGCTATTTAAAGTTTTTAACCGGAAAATATAGAGATTATCAGAAGGATAAAAGTAAAATATATGAGTGTCTGGATATGAAAGGAGTATTTATAAATGACTGAATTGGAAGAATTAAACAGAGAATTTCTGGATGGAAAAGTTTTAGCTGACCTTAAGGTTATCGCAAGGCAGTTAAATATTCAGGGGATTTCTAAGATGAAAAAAGAAGAATTGGTAGAAAAAATATTGGAAGAAGTACCCAATAACGGAGTGGAAGAGTCTTTGCTGGAGGGCAAGACTATGGATTCTAGAGAAACCGGGGTTCTGGAGAAGGAAAAGAAAGAAAAGGAAAAAAAGAAAGTTGAGAAGAAACCTGAATTTGAGCTGTATAAGGAAAGGATGAAAGGAGTACTCGATATACTGGCTGACGGTTATGGATTTCTGAGGACTTCAGGGTACCTTTCAGGTTCCCATGATATATATGTTTCACAATCTCAGATAAGAAGATTCAGGTTAAGGCAGGGAGATGAAGTCTACGGACAGGTGCGGCCTCCAAAAGAGAGTGAGAAGTACAATGCGCTGCTTAGAATAGAGGAAGTAAACGGGGAAGACCCGGAATTTATAAGAAGCAGGATACCGTTTGAGAAATTAACTCCCGTGTACCCTATGGAGAGGCTGCGTCTGGAAACAAATAAATCGAGTAATATTACTCCAAGAATAATAGATTTGATCGCACCTATAGGAAAAGGTCAAAGAGGACTTATTGTTTCACCACCCAAAGCTGGTAAGACAACCATACTTAAAGATCTTGCCAATAGCGTTTCCAGTAACAATCCTGAGGTATATATAATTGTATTACTTATTGATGAGAGACCTGAAGAAGTAACTGACATGGAAAGATCTGTAAAAGGGGAGGTAATAAGTTCAACATTTGACCAGCCTTCGGATAATCACATACAGGTCGCTGAACTGGTGCTTCAGAGAGCAAAGAGGCTTGTGGAACATGGAAAGGATGTCCTGATACTCCTGGACAGTATAACCCGTCTTGCCAGAGCGTATAATCTATCGATCCCGGCCAGCGGCAGAGTTCTATCAGGTGGAGTAGATTCTTCTGCACTTTTTCCTCCAAAAAGATTCTTCGGTGCAGCTAGGAATATTGAAGACGGCGGAAGCCTGACTATACTTGCTACCGCATTGATTGATACCGGAAGCAGAATGGACGATGTTATATTTGAAGAATTTAAGGGTACAGGCAACATGGAGATAAACCTTGACAGGCAGCTGGCAGATAAAAGGATATTTCCTGCTATTGATATAACTAGGTCTGGAACCAGAAAAGAAGAATTACTGATGGAAAAAGATGAAGCAAGTGTAGTATGGAAACTTAGAAGACTGATCCATGAAAAAGAACCGGAAGTCGCATTGGAACAGCTGATAGATTATATAAAGAATACCAAGTCTAATGATGATTTTCTTAATGCCATAAAAGCAAGCTTTAATAAAGAGAAAAAGTTATAGCAAGTAACGTCTCCAAAATAAGAGATTTAATGATTCAATTATTAACTGCACTTTAGCTTTTTGCTATAAGGTCTTTAGCTTTGACGAGTTCTTTTAATTTCTTGTACTCGCTTTTTTTCAGTTTTCCATTTCCTTCTATTTCTTTTTTCAACTTATAGATCTCATCCTGCATTTCACTTACTCTACTCAGCAATTTCTCAACCATTTCATCGTAAGTATCAATTATTTCGTCCTTACTCATACCTTTGAATTCACCTAAACACTCTTGCATCTCTCTCTCCTTTCTCATAGCTTTTATAGCAAGCTTTACCGAATTTGATAAAAGCATTGCAATAGTCATAGGACCTACTCCTCCGGGAACTGGAGTTATATAGCTTGCTTTTTTTTGTACCTTCAAAAAGTCAACATCTCCAATAAGTGTTGATCCTTTTTTATCAAAATCTTCTTTCCTCCACTCCAGAAGTTCAGGGTTTGCTTTATCAGCAGTGATCCTGTTTATTCCTACATCTATTACTACTGCTCCTTTCTTGACCATATCTTCTTTTATAAGATAAGGTACGCCGGTTGCTACTACCAGAATATCTGCTTTCAGGGTGTGCTCTTTTAAATTTTTAGTCTCTATATGACAGGTAGTAGGAGTAGCCCACTCATTTAGAAAAAGCAAGCTTAGCGGTTTTCCTACAATTTCGCTGTGACCTACAATAGTCACATTTTTACCTTTCATGGGAATGCCTTCTCTTTTCAGCATTTCCATTATACCTGCCGGAGTAGCAGGGACTAAAAAATCTTGCTTTGCTACCAGAGAACCCATATTAAAGGGGTGAAATCCATCTACATCTTTTTCAGGGGTAATTGATTCTAATAGGATTCTTTCATCAATTTGTTTTGGAAGAGGTAGTTGTACCAGTATACCGTGTATATCAGGTCTTTTATTCAGTTTTTCTATTTCCATGATTATATCAGTAGTGGATGCAGAATCTTCCATTTCAATTGAAATCGATTTAATCCCTACCTGCTCGCATGCTTTTATTTTATTTTTAACATAAATCTGCGATGCTGGATTTTCACCGACCATTATTACAGCCAGACCAGGCTTGATCCCATTCTCTTTCTCAAGCCGGATCACTTCTTCAGCGAGCTCATTCTTTATCTCTCCAGATAGTTTTTTTCCATCAAGTATTATTGCCATTTTAATCCCTTTCCCGGAAATTTTTATTTTTTATTTTATTTAATAATAGTTTTAATATTTTCCATTATTAAAGTATACTCAGTTTATCATCTTTATCAAGTATTAATTGCTTTGATTGTGTTTTTTTTCACTCAATTATTTATAGAGCTATATTTACAGCTATCAATATTTATGCTAACATTTAGGATTTGAAATAGGTCAGCTATAATAATTATCAACGGGGAATTAAAATTATGAAAAAAGATATACATCCGGAATATTTTGACTGTACTGTCATATGTTCCTGTGGAAATACATTTAAAACCAGATCGACAAAAAAAGAACTAAAAGTTGAGATATGCTCAAACTGTCACCCTTTTTATACCGGCAGGCAGAAGCTGGTTGATTCAGGCGGAAGGGTGGAAAGGTTTAAAAAGAGACTTACAAAATCCAAGAAATAAATAAGGTGCTTGAATGAAAGTCAATTTGGTCAAATACACCCAGGAACCGGAAAAGATGATAGCAGTGGCTGCAAGATTGTGCTATTCACCTGTAGGCGTAACTGAACTTGAAGATGAACTCAGTGATGAGGATGTTGAAAAGTTAGTCAGATTTGTAATTAAAAGCGGTCACCACAGCACTGTCGAACATGCGAATTTTACATTTGCGGTAGAAGGTGTATCCAGAGCCCTGACGCACCAGCTGGTAAGGCACAGGGTTGCTTCTTATAACCAGCAGTCACAGAGATATGTAAAATTTAAGGATAATTTTGAATATATTACTCCACCAGCCATAGAAAAAGATAAAAATTCAAAAGAAAAGTATAATAGTCTGATTTCAAGTATTCATAATTTATATATGGAAATGCTGGATAATGGTATAGAACCTGAGGATGCAAGGTACATCCTACCCAATGCTTCAGAAACAAAGATAATCGTTTCTATGAATGCCAGAGAGCTTTTACACTTTTTTACCGTAAGGTGCTGCAACAGGGCACAGTGGGAGATAAGAGAGCTGGCAACACGGATGTTAAAGCTGGTCAAAAAAGTTGCTCCTGTGGTCTTTGAGAAAGCTGGCCCAAATTGCATAAGAGGTGCCTGCCAGGAAGGTAAATTTACCTGTGGGAATCCTCCTAAAGCGAGTGATTTTGATGCCGAAAGCTGATAAGAAATATGACATCGGGGGCCAGGCAGTAATAGAAGGCGTGATGATGAGAAGCAAACACTTCTGGGCTCTGGCAGTAAGAAGACCCGACAAAACTATATCTATAAAACTTTTTAAAAATGTTTCTTTGACCAATAAGTATAAAGTATTAGGATTCATGTTTATACGTGGAATAGCAGTACTTATTGAGAGCATGACATTGGGATTTAGATCCTTAAGCTACTCGGTAAACGAAGCAACAGAAGAGGAAGTAAAATTTTCCAAAAAAGAGATGACCATATCAATAATAATTGCCGTTATACTTGCTGTGGGTATTTTTTTTGTCCTGCCTACCGTCATAGGGAGAAGTTTTTCTGATTTCTTCCCCAATGCCATAGTTTATAATCTACTTGAGGGATTGATTAGAATTGGTTTTTTTCTTGCTTATATTTTACTGATATCACAGATCAGAGATATAAAAAGGATTTTTCAATATCATGGTGCAGAACATAAGACCATTCAGGCTTATGAGAATGATGAGGAACTTACACCTGAAAATGTAAAGAAATACAGTACTCTGCATGTAAGATGCGGGACCAGCTTTCTTCTTATTGTAATGGTAGTAGCTGTTTTTGTATTTGCGCTTCTGGGAAAGCAGACCATGATTTGGCGTATTATATCAAGGGTTCTGTTAATACCGGTGATTGCGGGTATTTCATATGAGTTTATAAAACTCGCGGGGAAATTTAGCAGGTACAGGATTGTAAATATTATTTTTTATCCCGGGCTTCTGATTCAAAAGATTACCACCAAGGAGCCTGATAAAAGCCAGATAGAGGTGGCTATAAGCTCATTTAAGAAAGTTCTGGAAGCAGAAGAAAAACTAAAGAAGGCAGGTTAAATATGTCTGATTTACTGGACAGGCTAAAAATATATGATGACAATTACAAAAAACTTGCAGACAAGCTTTCGAGTCCTGAAGTATCTTCCAATCCTGATAAAATAAAAGAATACGGAAAGAAGATAGCTGAGATAGAAGAGATAGTAAATACCGGCAGGAAGTACGGGCAGGTCATTTCTTCAATTAAAGATGCAGAAGAAATGCTCAAAGTAGAGAAGGAAGAAGAGATGAAGGATTTCCTGAGAGATGAACTCGAAGAAAACAATAATAAAAAGCAAAAGCTTGAAAAGAAAATAAAACTGCTTCTGACTCCTAAGAATCCCGATGACAAAAGAGATGTCATAGTTGAGATAAGAGCTGGTGCAGGGGGAGATGAAGCAGCACTTTTTGCGGAAGTACTTTATAGATTATATACAAAATATGCTGAGAGAAAGAAATGGAAATGTTCCATGCTCAGTTCCAGCAGGCTTGGTATTGGAGGATTTAAGGAAGTAATATTTGAAATTGAAGGGAGCGGAGTATTTGGGACAATGAAATATGAGTCCGGAGTGCATAGAGTCCAGAGAGTCCCAACAACAGAGTCCCAGGGAAGAATACATACATCTACAGCTACAGTTGCCGTGCTCCCTTCGGCAGAAGAAGTTGATATTAGAATGGAAAATTCGGATTTAAGAGTAGATGTCTTCCGTTCCAGTGGTCCGGGCGGGCAGTCTGTAAACACTACAGATTCTGCGGTAAGAATAACTTACATCCCGAATGGCATGACCGTGACCTGCCAGGATGAGAAATCACAGCTTCAAAACAAAGAAAAGGCTTTAAAGATCCTAAGAGCAAGACTTAAGGAAGCCGAAGAGCAGAAGCAGATAAACGAGCAGGTTGAAAAAAGAAGGATGCAGGTCGGTACCGGGGATAGGAGTGAAAGGATCAGGACTTATAATTATCCACAGGGTAGAGTGACCGATCACAGGATAAATCTGACTTTATACAAACTTGATGAGATCCTGGAAGGCGGTCTTGATCTGTTAATAGAACCGCTAGAGACCGCGGATAATAAAAAGAAAATAGAAAAGATTGGGGCTTAATTTATTTGCAGGTATGGGATGTAAAAAGTATTTTGGACTGGGCTATAGATTATTTTAAAAGAAAAAGCATCCCCCAGCCCAGACTATCGGCGGAACTTCTTCTTAGTTCGGTACTTGATCTCAACAGGATTAATCTGTATTTGAACTATAAGCGTGTCTTAAATAAACAGGAACTTTCGATATATAAGAAATATATTCTTAAAAGGCTCGAGCATGTCCCCATTCAGTATATATTAAAAGAAGCATATTTCAGAAAAATCAAATTATATACCGACAGTAGAGTATTGATACCCAGGCCCGAGACCGAAATCATCGTGGATAGGGCATTTCAACTTTTGAAGGAAAAGATTGGCAGTAAGAAAATAAATATTCTGGAAATCGGGACCGGAAGTGGTGCTATTGCAGTAAGTATTGCGTATGAGATTAATGATGAACTTGGTATATCTGATTCATCCTGGCATATTATAGCTACTGAGAATGACCACGGAGCATTGGAAATAGCAGAGAGAAATGCCGGAAATATTCTTGATGATAGTAAATTCAGAAACATAAAATTTATAAGGTGTGATCTGGTACCGGAGAAAGATTCAGATTTGTTCAAGTATTACCAGAAAAAAATCAATCTGCTGATTTCAAATCCTCCCTATATTTCTGAAAACGATTATAAAAATTTACCCTGCGAGGTAAGAGATTATGAACCTAAATCCGCTCTGGTAGCAGGCGAAACAGGGCTGGAAGCATACAGGGAGATACTTTCAAAAATCAAACCATATCTATCTGAAAGCATGTGCTATATTTTATTTGAAACCGATCCCAAAACAAGTATTCCTTTAAAAGAAATGTCTGAAAATATTATAAATCCAAAGCAAGTGACTATTGAGAAGGATTACAATCAAAGGGACCGCATTTTAATAGTTGAAGTATAGATGAATATAAATGCACCTGAGATATTATTTTATAAAAAAAGCTGCTTTTCATGTCTTATAGAAACTTTTTAGTGTGTTTGTTTTTTTAAATCTTAGGTGGTAGGATTTTAATAATTTTATTTAATTAACGGGTTGTACAGGATTAAAATTGAATTCACAGTTAATAGCTATAATAATTTTTTTACTGACTTATATAGTTATTGCGACTGAAAGAGTAAGCAGGACTGTAGTGGCATTTACAGGTGCTCTGCTGCTGATAATTACCGGTGTTTTTGATATAAATGATGCCGTGAGCTTTATCAGCTGGGAGACCATAGGTTTACTGTTCGGTATGTTTATTATAGTTTCAGCTTTATCGGATGCGGGTTTTTTTAAATTTTTAGCTCTTATACTTGCAAGATTACTGAAATATTCTCCCGTAAAGATATTTATCTTTTTCCCCATAATGACTGCACTGCTCTCAGCCTTTATGGACAGTGTTACTGTGATGCTGTTTTTTGCAACTCTTACCTACGAGCTCTGCAAGATGCTTAAAATGAATGCAACCCCTTTAATAATTACCGAAGTAATCCTGGCTAATATCGGAGGGTCTGCGACTATGGTAGGCGATCCGCCAAATGTCATTTTGGGTCTGAAACTAGGCTATTATTTTAATGATTTTGTTATTCATAATGCTCCTATTTCCATAATTGCAGGAGCGGTCACTTTATTTTATTGCTACATGGTCAGCAGAAAGTCAATTACTCCGTCCGGGCACATACCCAAGAAGGAATATGAAGCTATGGATCCTGCTGAAGCTATAGAAAATAAAAAACAGCTTAATGTCGCACTGGCTGCATTTGGAACTGCAATATTATTTTTAATTACTCACAGTTTTATAGAGAAATATTTCCATGTCCCCCTAACAGTGCCTCTTGCTGCCATGATACCTGCTTTTATCATGCTGCTTGTATTGGGTAAGAGATCAGAAGAAATTTTATTGAAGATAGACTACGGAGTATTGTTATTTTTTATGGGATTATTTGTAGTAGTAGGAGGCCTGGAACATACAGGGGTCATAAACACAATTGCAGCCTCCATTACCAATATCTTCAAAGATAATCATATGGGGCTTTTAAGCACTCTTGTATGGGGTTCAGGCATAGCAAGCGGCATCATAGATAATGTGCCCTTCTCTCTTTCTATGGCCTATATCCTGGGAAACATAGTGAAGTTTGCCGGGGTTCCCGCACTGGCCATAATGGTATGGGCGACCTCATTGGGGGCAGACATAGGAGGTAACTTTTCGCCCATAGGAGCTTCAGCAAATGTGGTTGCATATACTACTATGGAAAAAAGGGGTAAATCAATCGGCTGGAAAAGGTGGCTGAAGCTTTCAGTACCGGCTACACTGATTGCCCTTGCTATCTCTAATATCGGGATTTTTATTAAATACATTACCGGATTTTTCTAATAGCGGATCTTGCAATTAAATTTAGGTTATTGTTTTATTCTTTATCCTCTAAAGTTTTAAAAATCCAGCATAAAGTAAAAGTAAGACTACTAGATTCCGTTTGAAAAAAAATGAAAAACCATTATAATAGGTTTCTGCGATAGAGAAAGATAGAGGTATTTCATATAATAAAATTCAACGCGGGGTGGAGCAGTCTGGTAGCTCGTCGGGCTCATAACCCGAAGGTCATAGGTTCAAATCCTATCCCCGCTACCAAATCTTTAAATTATCCCCTCATTTTGTATTCAGTGGATTTTTATTTAAATTGGTTTTAAATTATAATTTATAAGAAATTCTTATAGGATTTATAGATAAGTTATCTGCACAGGTGATGAATAGTTATTTTAAAAAAAATAAATATAAAATTTTGATCAGCAGGATTTTTATGGCAGTTCTGGTAATATTTTTGTGTTTAAATTTTTCTGCATGTACTGTTTTCAGCAACATAAAAAGTTTTTTTACGGAAAGATTTTCAATCGAAGATGATGTCAAGGATATAACCGAAGTCTTAAATTCATTTTTCGATCTGGTTGAAGATAAAGATTACCAGAGTGCATATGAATATTTAAGCAGCGGGGATAAATCACAGGGGACTTTAGAAGATTTTGAGCAGGATTTTGCAAATGTTACGGATATTATCTCCATAAATATTAATTATGTGGAGGTCAATAATGATACAGCTGTAGCAGGTATAGATATAACTGATTCATATGACGGAGAAGAAAAAATCTATAAAAATATGGCAGTGTCTCTTGTAAGAGAGGAAGGCGGAAGCTGGAAGATAGTATTCTGGAACCCTGAAGTGGAATAAAATCAAAGATTTTATAGAATTTATTTTAAAAATAAAAGACAGAAAGGTATAAATTGATAGTATTATTTTTAGGAGATGTTTTTGGAAAACCGGGAAGATTGATTTTAGAGAGGAAACTTCAGACCATCATACTGAAAAATAATGTAGATATAATAATAGCCAATGGAGAAAATGCAGCTGGCGGGATAGGAATTACGCCTGCTATATGCAAGACCTTGTTTAATATAGGAATAGATGTCGTGACTTCAGGTAACCATATTTATAAAAAGAGAGAGATCTATGATTATATAGACAATCAGCCCCGGCTCTTAAAACCAGCAAATTATCCACCCGGGACCCCCGGCAGGGGATATTATATTCTATCAGACAGTAAAATAGGTGCAAATAAAATTGCTGTAGTAAATATTTGCGGGAGGGTTTTTATAGAAAATTTTGACTGTCCCTTCAGATGTATGGATAGGATACTGGTGAATATAAAAAAAGAGACACCTATAATAATCGTGGATTTCCATGCCGAGGCCACATCAGAAAAAGTTGCCATGGGGTGGTATCTGGACGGCAGAGTAAGTGCATTGATGGGGACACATACCCATGTTCAGACTGCTGATGAGAGAATACTTCCCGGAGGTACCGCCTATATCACTGATGTAGGAATGGTAGGTCCGCGGGATTCAGTTATAGGAGTAAAAAAAGAAAATATAATCGAGAGGTTTTTAAAGCTTATGCCTCAGAAATTTATAGTAGCGGAAGATGATTATTTGATAAATGCGGTGCTGGTCGATATTGATGAAAAAAGCGGAAAGGCAAATAGTATTAAGAGAATAAATTCTGCTGTTAAAAGCGATAAACTATAAATCAGAGATATCAGATCCAAGATGAAAAAAGAAATATATAAATACGGATTTGCAAAAGATAAAACTATAATCAGTACCATAAAGACTATTGAATCTTTTAATATGATAAAAGATGGAGATAAAATACTAGTCTCTGTATCGGGAGGACCTGATTCAGTCTTTTTAACTCGCCTGCTTTATCTGATGCGTCCGGTCTTTAATCTGACACTTTACGGTTTTTGCCTGGATCATATGACAAGAGACGGAGAATCTACAAGAGATTCTTTATTTGTTAAAAAATTATACAGGAAACTGGGTATTGGATTATTCAGCCAAAAAATAGACGTAAAGAAATGGTGCAAATCAAACAATCTTTCCTTCCAGGAGGGAGCAAGGAAACTGAGGCTTGAAAAACTGTTTAAAATTTCAAAAAAGAAAGAAATGGATAAAATTGCTGTCGGCCATAATGCTGATGATAATATTGAGACTTTTATTATGCGCCTTATAAGAGGTGCAGGATCAAGGGGTCTTTCCGGTATAAAACCGGTAAGCGGGAAGATTATAAGGCCTCTTATTAATACATTGAGGGATGATATCATTACTTATCTGGAAAGCAGTGGTATATCTTACTGTGTGGATAAGACCAACCTTGAGAATATATATTTCAGAAACAGGATAAGAAATATCATAATACCATTTATAGAAAAAGAAAGCCGCACGAAATCCTTTAAATCTAACGTGACGAGGTCTATAAGTATATTGAAAGATGAAAGTGAGTTTATAGAAGGATACTCATCAAATAAACTTTTAAAGGCAGCTTCGGTAGAAAAAGATAAGCCGGGAAAAAATGTTATCTTTATCAAAGTCCCTGTTTCAATGATAAAAAAGGAGGCTGTGGCAGTCCAGAGAAGGATCGTATTATCAGCATTGGAGATGACCGGCGGCACTCTTGAGGATATAAGTTTTAAAAATATAGATGATATTTTAGGGATCTGTACTTCAGGAGGAGAGCATAAGGCTGTTTATCCTGAAAAAAAATTAAGGGTATTTAAAATAGGCAGTTATATTTATTTTATCAATGTCGGAATTACTCGAAGCTTGCCTGATGAGATTAAGATTTTTTTAAAAGATATCAGAAGTGTAGATAAAAAAAATAAAGGAAAAGAAGTAAAAATCGGAACAAGGATTAAGCTGGATTACTTCAGTATGGATCTGTCGTCTGAACTTATGAAATCAGACAGTAAGAAAATAAATTTCAACATGGTAAAAGATGCAGAGGCCTTTTTGGATTATGACAAGATCAAGGCCCCGCTCAGAGTAAGGATATGGAAGAGGGGAGATAAATTTTGTCCCCTGGGTATGCAGGAAGAGAAAAAAATCCAGGATTTTTTTATTGACAGCAAAATTCCAGTAAACCGAAGGAAGCTGATCCCTGTATTTACAGACAGTGAAAAAATAATATGGATAGGAAATTGCAGGATCGATAACCGGGTGAGAGTGACTAAAGATACTAGAAATGTTTTACATTTGAAGTTGTTTAAAAAATGATTTATATATGATTTAATGAACTGGGGTAATCAATGGGATTGTATAAACTTAAAAAAATCAACGGCGAAAAAGTCCTAATATATAATAATAAGAAAATCATAGTTCTGATAGATGAAAAACAGCTTAAAAAAAGAGTAAAAGAGTTAGGACAGGGGATCACTAAAGATTATGAAGATAAGAATCCTGTTTTAGTCTCAGTTTTAAGAGGTTCTTTTATTTTTGTTGCTGATATCTGCAGGGAGATAAAAATACCGGTTACTTTTGATTTTATGGCTGTTTCAAGCTACGGGGATTCCAAAGTAAGCTCCGGCATCGTAAGGATAACCAAAGACCTGGAATTCAGCATAGAAAATAAAGAAGTGATCATAATAGAGGATATAATTGATTCCGGCAGGACTTTAAATTATCTGATAAAGAATTTGCAGGCAAGAAATCCAAAAAATGTGGAAGTCTGCGCGCTTTTGGATAAAGATGTTCCCAGAAAAACCGGAAATAAGATTAAATATAAAGGATTTGATATTCCTAATAAATTTGTGGTAGGATATGGTCTTGATTTTGCAGAGAAGTACAGAAATTTCCCTTTTGTGGGGTATATTGAAAATGAATAGTAATTATATTATCATCTATGGGGTAGTATAGAAAAAGCATTGAGGGAGTTATTTTGGATAAGAAAAATAATAAAGGTTTTAAAGGTTTTAAAAGCAGAGCGTTTAAAAATATAGCCTTGTTAATACTGCTTATAGTGGTTATGTTTTTGATTTTCAGGAATCCCCTTTTCCTATCATCCGAAGTGAAAGAGTTTAATTTAAATGAGTTTGTTGAAGCAGTGGAGCAGGGAAGAATAAGTACCGCAACACCGATGCTGATAAAGGGTGAGGATAGGGCAATAGAGGGTGAATTGATAGATGGGACCAAATTTACGGTATCATTTTTGGAAAATTACGAAGTGACACAATTGCTATTGGATAATGATCTTCCTTTTAAAGTTGACAATCAGCAGCAGTCAATATGGCTGCAGATCTTAGTCAATGCCATACCTTTTATTATAATGTTCGGCCTTATTTTCTTTATGATGAACCAGCTTCAGGGTGGAGGTTCTAAAGTGCTTCAGTTTGGAAAGAGCAAGGCAAGGATGGTTACCAAAGGTAAGAAAAGAGTTACATTTAAGGATGTGGCAGGAGTTGATGAAGCCGTAGAGGAATTGAGAGAAATTGAGGAGTTCCTGGAAAACCCGGGTAAATTTAAGTCTATGGGTGCAAAGATACCCAAGGGTGTACTATTGTACGGACCTCCCGGTACCGGAAAGACACTTCTTGCCAGAGCAGTAGCCGGAGAGGCAGGTGTGCCGTTCTTCAGCATAAGCGGTTCAGAATTTGTTGAAATGTTTGTGGGTGTGGGAGCATCCAGAGTCAGAGATCTCTTTAAACAGGCAAAGGCAAGCCAGCCTTCAATAGTGTTTATGGATGAAATCGATGCAGTCGGAAGACACAGGGGAGCAGGATTGGGTGGAGGCCATGATGAAAGAGAGCAGACCTTAAATCAGCTTCTGGTTGAGATGGACGGATTTGACGTTGACAGTACCGTAATATTAATTGCAGCTACAAATAGGCCGGATATACTGGATCCTGCTCTGCTAAGACCTGGAAGGTTTGACAGGCAAATTGTAGTGGACAGGCCTGATTCACTTGGCAGGGAGAAAATATTGGAAATACATGCCAGGGGCAAGCCGCTGGATAAAAGCGTTAATCTAAAGACCATAGCCAAGCAGACTCCCGGGTTTACGGGAGCTGATCTTGCCAATCTTTTCAATGAAGCATCTCTTCTTGCAGCAAGGCATAACAAGAAAAAAATAAGTATGTTTGAAATAGAAGAAGCGGTAGAGAGAGTCATAGCCGGTCCTGAGAAGAAGACCAGGATAATATCAGAGGAAGAAAAAAGAATAATAGCCTATCATGAATCAGGTCATGCGATACTGTCATATGTTCTTCCCCATACAGATCCTATCCATAAGATGTCTATAATTTCAAGAGGTAGAGCGCTTGGTTATGTGATTACTCTTCCCGAAGAAGATAGGTTTCTTAAATCAAAAAGAGAACTTTTAGATAATATTACCCAGCTTCTGGGGGGTAGGGTAAGTGAAGAAATGAACTTTAATGACATAACCTCGGGGGCACAGAACGATCTTGATAGAGCTACAAAGATAACCAGAAAAATGATCACAGAGTATGGAATGAGTGAAAAATTAGGCCCGGTCACCTTTAAAGGTGAAGAAGAAGAAGTTTTTTTAGGAAAAGAATTAGGATCAAGACCTCATTACAGCGATGAAATAGCTTCTGCTATAGATAAAGAAGTCCATAATATAATTATGGATAGTTACGAGAGGGCAAGAAAAATACTTTTAGAGAATAAAGAGACTTTAAATGACCTTGCAAATGAGCTGTTGAAGAAGGAGACCCTCACCAGAGATGAAATACTCAAGGTATTATCTAAGGTAGAAAGTAAGAAGAGAAAGAGGGTTGAGCAGCTGGTTTCAAAAAGGGAATCTTCACAAGCTGCAGGCGGAAAAAGTAAAGCGGCAAAAAAGAGAGTTACAAGGTCAGTTGATAAAAAATAATAGGTATAGAAAATTTTTATCAAAGAAGCTTTTTTAATATCCAAGAAATAAGCCATACATTATACCAATCAGTTTTTAACATTATAAACAGATTAAGTGCACTAATAGACAGTGATGATGATTAATATAAGGATTTTTAAATATAAAATTAATTTGGGATAGGAGCAAGCCAGTGGACAGTAAAATGATTGAAAAAGGAGTAAGCCTAATATTGCAGGGTATCGGAGAGGATACAAACAGAGAAGGTTTATTGGGAACTCCAAAAAGGGTAGCTGACATGTATAAGGAAATATTCAGTGGGATCGGAGTAGATCCTTCCGATGAGCTCGAACCTTTGTTTGATGAAAACCATGATGAAATAATATTGATCAAGAATATACCCTTCTATTCGGTATGTGAACATCATATGATCCCCTTTATAGGAAAAGCTCATATCGCGTATATCCCTAATAAGAGTGGGAAGATCATTGGTCTGAGCAAGCTTACAAGAGTATTAGATATCGTGGCCAAAAGACTGCAGGTCCAGGAGAGATTGACATCGATAGTTGCGGATACCATCGTAAAAAAGATCAAACCAAGAGGTGCTATGGTCATTGTGGAGGCAGAGCATTTATGTATGAGTATGAGGGGGACAAAGAAGCCGAAAGCCGTGACTGTGACTTCTGCAGTAAGGGGCTTGTTCAAGGAGAATCCGGCTTCAAGAGCTGAAGCAATGTCATTAATCAAGTCAGATAAATAAGAAATGAAGTTTAAGATCAGAGCATTAGACATTAAAACTGAAGAAGAAGGTCTAAAAGAGTTTAAAGAAATCGGAGCTTCTAATAGCGGGTCTTATATAATGGTAGGTAAAATATTTCCCCTGTCTTTGAAAATAAGAGGTGTTAACCAGGTGGCTGCAAATATTTTAAAGCAGGAGATGCTGGCAAGAGGTGGAGATGTAGTTACTTCCCGTAATTCACTTACTGAGACTAAAGGAAGGACAGATATTATTATCCAGGGTTCGGTGAGCAATATCAAGAACATGATCGCCAAGATAAAGCAGCAGCCCTTTGGACTTAAAGGCCTGTCCGGAGAACTAAAAATCTATTTGGACAAGTTAAATGAGAATAAAAAAGTAAAAGAACTCACAATAGGCAGCCAAAAATTCAATCTGGATAGAGATGTACTGATAATGGGAATCTTAAATGTCACACCGGATTCTTTTTATGACGGAGGATATTATTTTGAAAAGGAAAAAGCATATAAAAGAGTTGAAACCATAATCAGCGAAGGGGCAGATATAATTGATGTAGGAGGGATGTCTACCAGGCCCGGTTCACTGCCTGTAGATACCAGCGAGGAGATCAGAAGAATTATTCCTGTCATAGAATATATCAATAAAAATCATAATATTTTAATATCTGCTGATACCTACAGATCAGAAACAGCCTTAAGAGCTATAGCATCCGGAGCGCATATGATAAATGATATAAGCGGGCTTTCAATGGATAAAGGTATGGCAGATGTTATTAGGAAGAGTAATGTTTCGCTAGTAATAATGCATATAAAAGGGACTCCTGAGAATATGCAGAAAAACCCGGAATATGAAAATGTAATAGATGAGATATATGACTACCTTGAGGATAAAACAAATACCGCGGTTAATTCAGGAATAAAACCCGGAAAAATAATTGTAGATCCCGGTATCGGGTTTGGCAAGACCACAGAACATAATCTGAAGATAATAAACAAAGTCCGTGAATTTAAAATGCTTGGGTATCCTGTGCTTATGGGAGTTTCAAGAAAATCTTTTATTGGTAATGTATTAAATTTATCGGTAGAAGAAAGCCTGGAAGGGAGCCTTGCTGCGTCAGTTTGCTCAGTTATAGACGGAGTAAATATTCTGAGGGTACATGATGTAAAAGAAACCGTAAGAGCAGTGAAGATCGCGAAAAGTATTATTAATGAGTTTTAGTATTATTTGATAATGTTTAAGATACTAGTAAAAAATCTTAACTTATTCGGCTATCATGGTGTAAAAGAAAGCGAAAAAAGTGAGGGCCAGAATTTCTGCTTCAATATTGAAGCCTTTATAAAAAAAGATGATTTTTCAAAGGATGACAGCATAGAAGATACTGTAAATTATTCTGAAATAATAAAGCTGGTAAAAAGAATAAACAGCAGCAGCAGTTTTGATCTCCTGGAAACGCTGGCACAGGAGATAGCCGGACAAATAGAAAAGATGTCTCCTCTAATAGGAAAAATAGCAGTAAAGATAGAAAAAACATCTCCTCCCATTAAGGAGAATCTTGAATCAGTGGGCGTGGAATATGTTTTAAACAGTGAAGAAAAGGCTGAAACTACTTCAAAAAAAACAGCAGCTGATGTTTATTTGTCAGTAGGTTCAAATATGGGCGGCAGAGAAGACAATTTAAGAAAGGCTGTCGATATGATTGAAGCCAATCCTAATATCAATGTGATTAAAGTGTCTTCTATATATGAAACAGAACCTATGTATGTTAAGGATCAGAATTATTTCTATAACATAGTTCTGCAATGCCGGGTCGATAAAAAACTCGGGCCGTTTGAGATGATAGGTTTTTTAAAAGGTATAGAGTATAAGCTTGGAAGAACGAAAATCGATAAAAAATACGGTCCGAGAATAATAGATATAGACCTTTTGTATTATGGAAAGACTACTCTGCAATCTGATTTTTTAACTGTTCCGCATCCAAAAATAATGGAAAGAAAATTTGTACTGTTCCCCTTAAGCGAGATAGTACCAGATTTTAAAATAAAAGGTAAAAATATGAAAGAAATCCTTAAAAGTACCACTCTTACCGAAAAGGTGACCTTGATAAAAAGCTGGTAAAGAAATTTTAGTTTTTATTCTCATCCAGCTTCTCTCATCCATGCTTGACTTATGGGCATATGACCATTATAATAGTTTTGGTCTTATGCCTATAATGTAAAAAAAGAGGGCAAACAGTGAAAATATAAGATTTCAATTGTTTGAACTTTAATAAATTATTATGTAAAGGAGGAAAAATGCCAAGAGGAGATGGAACAGGGCCTGCCGGAATGGGTCCTATGACTGGAAGAGGCGCAGGATATTGCGCAGGTTATTCTGTACCCGGATATGCCAATGCTTATAGTGGGAGATATCCGGGCGGTAGAAGAGCTTTCGGGGGAGGTTTTGGCCAGGGAAGAGGATATAGAAACTGGTACTATGACACAGGTCTTCCGGGATGGTCAAGATATAATATGGGTCTACCAGCCGGGGGCGGAGCAGCAAGATACCCCTACTATGGCGATCCTTACGGAGCTGATATTAAACCTGAGCAGGAAATAGAAATGCTGAAAAGCCAGTCAGAAAATATAAAACAGCAGTTAAATGATATAAATAAAAGAATTGAAGAGGTAAAAAAAGAAGAAAAGGGCGATAAAAAAGAATAAATATTATGTCAGAAAAAACTGTTAATAATGAGGGTAGATACAGAAGCCTGCCTGTTGTATCTATCCTCATTTATATTTAAGTTGAAGCTGGATCGGATTTTATGAGAGACAAAATGGTTTAGTTGATATAGTATTAAAATAATAAAAAAGAAATAATAGCAAGGAATAACAAATGGTGGAAGATAGAAAATTAAAAGAAAACATATCAGATATTAAGCAAAAGCTGATGGTCATAAGTGGAAAGGGAGGAGTAGGGAAAACTACTATTGCGGTAAACCTAGCTTATGCGCTCTCCTTGAAAGGATACAAAGTAGGACTGCTTGATGTAGATATCCATGGTCCGAATGTTGTTAAGCTGTTGGGAATTGAAAATAAAAAATTAACCGGCAGCGAAGATTCTAAGATCAATCCCATCAAATTGTCTGAAAACTTAAAAGTGGTAAGCACTGCTTCAATGCTTGAGAATTCCGATACCCCGGTGATATGGAGAGGACCATTGAAGATGAAAATAATCAGCCAGTTTTTAAGAGATGTGAACTGGGGTGAGCTTGATTATTTGATAATAGATTCGCCTCCGGGAACAGGAGACGAACCTCTAAGTGTAGTCCAGCTTATAAAGGATCTATCAGGAGTAATAGTGGTTACTACCCCTCAGGAGGTCGCTATGCTTGATTCCAGGAAAAGCATTCAGTTCGCGAGGCAATTAAATATTCCTCATATAGGGCTAATCGAAAATATGAGCGGATTTACGTGCCCTCACTGCGGTAAAAAAATAGATTTATTCAAGAAGGGCGGGGGGAAAAAGGCTGCAGACGAACTTGATGTAGATTTTTTAGGTGATATACCTATTGATAAAGAAATTGTAGATCTAAGTGACAGCGGCAGGGTATTTGTAAAACATGGAAATATGGATTCAGCTGCATTTAAGAAAATGGAAGAGATTGTTAAAAGAATTGAATCAGCTTTTAATCCAAATAAAAAGAATAAAAATAGGGGTAAAGATCGATGAGTATGATTTACGGTCCGGTACTATCCAGGAGGTTTGGTTATTCATTGGGAATTGATATTATTCCATTTAAAATATGTACCTATGATTGCATCTATTGCCAGCTGGGAAAAACTACAAATAAGACTACCAAACGGAAGAGATACGTTGATATAGATATGAACAGTTTTTTAAAAGATCTAAAAAATGTAATAGAAAGTGAAAAAACAATTGATTACGTTACTTTTTCAGGTTCAGGTGAGCCTACTTTAAATACAGATATTGGGATTTTGATAGACAAGGTAAAACAATTGACCGACATACCTATTGCGGTATTGACCAACGGGAGTCTTCTTTACAGAAAAGAAGTGGTAAAATCGCTTGAGAATGCGGATCTGGTAAAAGTCTCATTTGATGCTCCCAACGAGATATGTTTTAAAAAGATAAACAAACCTTCTTCTGTTATTACTTTTAAAAAAGTCTTAAAAGGACTTGACTTGCTTTTAAATGACTTTAAGGGAAAGATATGGCTGGAATTGATGATAATCAAGGACATTAATGACAGTATTAAGCATACGGAGCAATTTAAAAAAATAATTGACAGTATGGATAAAATCGGCAGGGGTGTAGACAAGATACATTTGAACACACCGGTAAGGCCGTCAGGACCGGGAGATGTTTTAATACCAGATAGTTTGCAATTAAAAAAAATAGAAAACATTTTAGGAAAGAAAGCAGAGATAATAAGAGATGCAAAATTAAAATCTCAAGAGCTGGTAAACATCGATCTTGAACGGGAAATAATAGAACTGGTAAAAAGAAGACCTGTTAGCGCAAGGGAGATAAGCGAGTCATTGCAATCAAACATTAACGAGGTCATCAAAAGTTTGAGAAATCTTTTAGATCAAAAGAAAATAAAATCAAAAATATACGGTGATAAAAAATCTAATTATTACTATTATAAAGGTTAGTTTTTTTATAATTTATAAAGAAAGGTAAGCATAGTGAAAATCGCAATTTCAACAGATGGTCAGAATGTATCCCCGCATTTCGGAAGGTGCCCAGCGTTTACAATATTAGAGATCAAAGACGGTAAATTGATAAATAAAGAAACAATAAGCAACCCAGGACATCATCCCGGTTATCTCCCCCAGTATTTGAGAAAGTATGGTGTCAGCTGCATAGTCGCGGGGGGAATGGGAATGAGAGCAAAGGAGCTTTTCGGGAAGGCAAATATTGATGCTATACTCGGCATTAAAGGTAAAATTGACGAAGTGGTAAGTAAAATTATAGATGGTTCTCTTGAAGGTGGCGAAAGCATCTGCAGGCCGGGTTCCGGAAAGGGATATGGGATAGAAAAAACAGAGTGTGACCATGAATAATCATATATATTATTTTAATAATCTTGAAAGGAGTATTAATTATGCCAAGAGGAGATGGAACTGGACCTACCGGCCAGGGTCCTGGAACAGGTAGGGGTTTAGGAAAAGGCGGAGGTAGAGGTAGAATGGGAGGACAGAGCATGGGTCCCGGTGGAAAATGTGTATGTCCAAGCTGCGGCAGTAAGGCCGATCATAAAATAGGTGTTCCCTGTTATGAAATGGTCTGTCCAAAATGTGGTACCAAGATGGTCAGGGATAGTATATAAAGATGACAGCAAGACCGATATTGGACAAGATAGTAAATACAGTACCGCTATTTGTCTATTACAAACCACAGGGTATTCCCATTACTAAATTAGATGAACTGAATTTGACCCTGGAAGAGATCGAGGCTTTTAATCTAAAGGACAGGCAGGGATTAAATCAGGTAGAAGCTGCAAGGAAGATGGGTATATCAAGGTCTACCTTCCAGCGGCTCTTAAAATCAGGAAGAAAGAAAATAATCACTGCAATTGTAGAAGGAAAAGCAATAAAGCTTGAAGGTGGTAATTATATCCCGGACAAGGATATTATTAAGAAAAAGTGCCTTAAGGGTACTTATCATTACTTTGTTAAAAGGGAAGATTTAAATCACAGTAATCAGGAATATAAATTGAGCAAGATAAAATGCTCTAAATGCGGTAAGAGATTGATCACGTTTAAGTGGTTCTAAAATTAATATAAAGTAATAGATAAAGGAGCGATAATATGAAAATTGCAGTTTCTTCGGATAGTGCAACTCTCAAGTCTAATGTTGATCCCAGGTTTGGGAGGTGTCCCTATTACATCATTTATGATACTGAAAGTGATGACTTTAAAAGCGTTGAAAATAAGAGTGGTCAGGCAGCTGGAGGTGCCGGCATTCAGGCAGCGCAAATGATTTCGGATATGAATATAAAATCAGTGATAACCGGGAACATAGGGCCCAATGCATTCAGGGTTTTATCTGCAGCGTCAATAGAAGTCTATTCAGGAGCAACTGGTAGTGTAAAGGATGCTGTAGAAAAATTTAAAAAAGGTGAATACAAGCAGACTGCCGGCCCTGATGTAGGATCACATTTTGGAATGGGCAGGCGGTAAAAAGGAGCGGGTGAATAATTGATAATATCAGTTGCGAGCGGTAAGGGCGGAACCGGTAAGACAACTGTAGCTGTTAATCTGGCTTTGTCATTAAATAATGTACAACTGCTGGATTGCGACGTTGAAGAACCTAATAGTCATATTTTTATTAAACCACTTTTTAAGCGCAGGGATCCTGTTTTTGTTCCCGTTCCCGTAGTGGATCAGAAAAAATGTGATGGTTGCGGGCGCTGCAAGGAAGTATGTGCATATAATGCTATTGCAATTACCAGTAAAAAGGTGCTCATCTTTCCTGAATTATGCCACGGTTGCGGTTCCTGTACATATTTTTGTCCGAATGATGCCTTAAGGGAAGAAAACGAGGAGATAGGTGTTGTCGAGATCGGAAGGAAAGATAGGATTGAATTTATACATGGGAAACTTAATATAGGAAAGATGACAGCGCCGCCAGTTATCCGGGCAGTTAAAAAGCATACTAGCAGGGAAAAAACTACGATCATCGATGTACCTCCCGGAACTTCCTGTCCGGTAATCACGGCAATAAAAGACACTGATTTTGTTATTCTTGTAACCGAACCCACACCATTTGGATTAAACGATCTGTCACTGGCTGTGAAGGTGGTCCGTAAATTGGGGATTCTATTTGGAGTCGTGATCAACCGTTCCGGTCTAGGGAATAAAGAAACAGATAAATATTGCCAAAGAGAAGATATTCCTATACTGATGAGAATACCTTTCAGCAAAAAAATCGCTGAAATTTATTCCAGGGGAGGTTCCATTGTCAAATCACTGCCGGAATACAAGGAAAAATTTCAGATATTGTTTAAGGAGATAGAAAAAATAGTAAGCGGATCAAATAAAGCCGGGAGCAACTAAAATGAAAGAAATCGTTATTATAAGCGGAAAAGGCGGTACGGGGAAAACAGTTATAGCTGGAGCGTTTGCTGCATTAGCAAAAGATAAGGTTTTAGCTGACTGTGATGTTGATGCGGCAGATCTGCATCTGCTGCTTGATCCCAAAATAAAGGAATCTCATACTTTTAAAAGCGGTTTTACAGCTTTCACACACAAGAAATACTGTGAGGGCTGCGGCACCTGCAGTATGGTATGCAGGTTTGAAGCGGTAAAAAAAGATTTTTCCATAGATCCTATTTCCTGCGAGGGATGTGCATTCTGCAGTTTCGTCTGCCCGAAAAATGCTATAGAAATGAAATTAAATACTTCTGGTGAATGGTTTATATCCCAGACCAGATTTGGCCCGTTAGTTCATGCAAAATTGGGTATTGCCGAGGAAAATTCAGGAAAACTGGTTTCCTTGGTCAGGAAAAAGGCTAAAGAGATCGCTGAAGATAAAAGTTATAAGTGGGTCGTCATTGATGGATCGCCGGGGATAGGCTGTCCGGTAATCGCATCTATTACAGGTGTTGATTGTGCTGTGGTGGTGATCGAACCGACTCTTTCAGGGCTGCATGATGCTGAAAGAGTGATCGACGTCACCAGGCACTTCAATATTCCGGTAAAAGTAATAATAAATAAATATGATTTAAATTGTGATATTACAGAAAAAATAGAGCGCTGGTCTAAAGATAGAAATATTCAGGTACTTGGTAAGGTAGTTTTTAGCAAAGCAGTGGTAAAATCAGTTGTTGAGGGGAAGACTATAATAGAGTATTCGAATAATAAAGTAGCAAAAACATTAAGTGACATATGGAAACTATTAGAGAGAGAATTGGCAGGTTAAGTCTACTTAGGGGAAGGTAAATGCAGTTTATTCCTGATATATCTACAGAGGAAGTCAAAACTAATTATAAGAATTTTAAAGAACGGATTTCTGTTTATAAAAGGGAGGGTCTTGATTTAATAAAAAGCAGGGAGTTTATGCTAAATAAGGCTAAACCCCTGCGGGGGAGTATCCTGGAGATAGGTACAGGGTCCGGGTATGCAACTATTGCGCTGGCCAGGGCCGGCTATAAGTTTATTTCAGTTGATAAAGATAAGGAAGCTTTAAAAATAACTGCACTTAAACTTGCTTATGAAAATCTCCTCGGCAGTATTAAATTTTATTTAATGGATGGGAGTTCACTGACTTTTAATGATGAAAGATTCAGTAATGTAGTTGTTGTCAATCTCTTCCACCATATAAATAATATTAATAAAATGCTTTCGGAGATAGACAGGGTGCTTAACCGGGGCGGTAAGGCTGTTCTGGCAGATTTTAATAAAAGAGGTATGGAAATAGTAGATCGAGTACATAAAGAAGAAGGTCGTATTCATGAAAACAGTGGTATTGATAGAAATTTTGTATATTCATATTTTAAAAATCTGGGACATGGTATCGAGTCATATGATGAAAAGTGCCACTGGCTTTTGATTATAAATAAACTGTAGAGGAAGAAAAATGGAAGTAAAGACTCTTTTTGACAATGAGACGATTAATAGAGACTTGCGTAGAGGATGGGGACTGTCTTTTTTAGTTGATCAGAAGATACTGTTTGATACGGGAGAAAACGGCTTCTGGCTTTTGGAAAATATGAGAAATCTAAATGTAGATATCGAGAGGATAAAGACAGTCGTAATATCTCATGATCACTGGGATCACACTGGAGGACTCTGGGAGGTTTTAAAGAACAGGAAAGGGCTTAAGGTTTACGCTTGTCCAAATTTCAGTGTTGAATTTAAAAATAAAGTAAGGAGACTTAAAGGTGAACTTATAGAATCGGAGAGAGTAGCAAAGATTGTAGAAAATATATTTACCACAGGTGAGATTGCCGGCGAATATAAAGGTAAATATATGCCTGAGCAGGCTCTGGTGGTAAAAACTGATAAAGGACTTGCAATAATTACAGGGTGCTCACACCCCGGGATCATAAAGATTGTAAAAAAGGTAAAAAAGGATTTTGGCACTAAAAAGATCCACCTTGTTCTGGGAGGATTCCATCTGATTGATAAATATGAACCGGAAATAAGATCTATAGCAGAAGAGCTCGAGGAAATGGGAGTAGAAAAGGCCGGACCTGCTCATTGCTCGGGATATGATGCAAAACAGATTTTTAAGGAATTATATGGAGACGCATTTGTTTCCATAAAAGCAGGAATTAAAATTGAGATTTAGTGAAGGAATAAAAGTTTTAATATTAGTCTTTAACAAATAGAAGCTGTTTGATTAAAAAGGGGGTGAAAATATGCCAGTTTACAGTTATATATGTAAAGATTGTGGGGAGAAGTTTGATTTACTTATTAGAATTGGTGGAAAAGGTGAGAAGTTGATCTGTAAGAAATGCGGCAGTAAAAATATCCAAAAAACCTTTTCTTCCTTTAGTATGGGCTCGTCATCCAGTAAGGACAGCGAATATGATAGTTCTTGTCCCACAGGGACCTGCCGGCTTGACTGACTTTAGAAAAATGTGATTGTTTCTGTAATATTATTATTTAGTTAGTATAAGGAGGTTGAAGTGATAGGACAGGTAAAAAAGCCTATTGAGGAAATTCTTGATTATCTTGACGGTAAAAAAAAGATAGTGATATACGGCTGTGGTGGTTGTGCCACTGTTTTTCATACCGGTGGTGAAGCTGAAGTCAATGAAATGAAAGATATCCTTATTAAAAACGGAAAGGATGTGTTGGCTGCTATAGCGCCACCATTTGGAGAATTTACCTGCTATGCTCCCTGGAGTAAAAAACGTATGGAAGGTTATAAGAAGCAAATTAATGATTGCGACGCTGTACTTATGTTGAGTTGTGGCGATGGCCTGCAGGTAGTACGGGATATTTTGGATAAAGAATTTGGACTGGTCAAGGCTATTTATCCGGCAACCAACCCTGTGGGGCATATGGGCGGTGGCCCCAGTCTGTTCAGGGAAAAGTGTATTCAATGTGGAGAATGTGAACTGGGTAAGATGGCCGGTATATGCCCGATGACCCAGTGCGCAAAGGGTTTGCTTAACGGTCCATGCGGTGGAACAAGGAAAGATGGAAAATGTGAGGTAAATCCTGATAATGACTGTGCATGGGTTCTAATATATAAAAGGTTAAAAGAATTAGGAGAACTTGATAAGATGCGGGAAATTTTACCAGCAAAGGATTGGAGTAAGACGCAAAGACCCAGGGAACTGGAAGTGGAGCCTCTTTCTCTTGAGTAATATATTTATCTTGGTAAAGTTTTAAAAAGTTTCTAATTAATAACGGGAGGAAGTAAATGGTTGAGTCGTTTAAGAAAGTATTAGAAAAAGATAATTTTATAATAACAGCAGAAATTGGCCCGGTAAAGGGCACCAATACACAGGGAATGGCTAATAGTATAAATCTCCTTAAGGATAAGGTTGATGCATTAAATGTTACAGATAATCAGAGTGCGGTAATGAGATACTCTTCTGTTGGAGGATGCCTTCTTATAAAAGAGCAGGGAGGAGAGCCTATATTCCAGATGACATGCCGTGATAGGAACAGATTATCAATTCAGGGAGACCTGCTTTTTGCATATTCCAGGGGTATAGAAAATGTCCTCTGCCTTACCGGAGATTCTCTTAAGATGGGGGATCACCCGGAAGCGAAGCCTGTTTATGATATTGATTCAGTTCAATTAATACAGCTTGTACGAAATCTAAATTCAGGGAAAGATCTCTCCGGTAATGATCTTGATGGAGAAGTTGATTTTTGCATCGGGGCGTCTGCCACTCCGTCTGCAGATCCGATCGAACCTCAACTGATCAAATTTGAGAAAAAATTAAAAGCTGGAATTGATTTTGTTCAAACCCAGGCTGTTTATGATTTAGATGAGTTAAAGAGATTTGTAGATTACAGCAGAAATATAAATAGGAGTGTGAAAATACTGGCAGGAGTAGTCCTGTTGGTCAGCGCCGGGATGGCAAAATGGATGAATGATAATATTCCCGGTATTTTTGTTCCTCAAAATCTGATAGATGAACTGGTTAAAATGCCAAAAGGGGAAGGATTATCAAAAGGAATAGAAATCGCCGGAAATCTTATAAAAAGAATAAAAGATGAAAAGATATGTGACGGTGTGCATATAATGGCTATCGGAAAGGAAGAAAAAGTCCCTGATATACTGAAAGCGGCAGGGATTTTAACAGCCTGAGAAGACAAAGGTTAAATACTAATCATGCCCAGCAAGATAGCCATAGTTAATTATAATAAATGTGATCCTAAAGAATGCAAAGATGGTATATGCAAAGCAGTAAGTGCTTGTTCAAAAAAAGTTATTAAGCAAGAAGAACCATTTGAAGCACCATTTATTAATCCAAGTCTTTGTACGGGATGCTACGAGTGTATGACATCTTGTTCTAGAGGTGCTATAGAAAAAGCCAGGTAAGTAATAAGTTATAAAAAATTAATTGGCTTATTAAGGAATTGATCCTATTTCTGGTTCCAGGATAACATTAGCTTTTACAGAATTTGTGATAAAGCAGTTCTCTTCAGAAATTTTTAATAAATTTTCTGCTTTCGCTATATCATCTTTAGATCTTACTATTATTTTCGGCCGGATTGTTATTCTGGAAAAGGAATATTTAATTTCAAACAATTCAATAGTTCCTTAGGCCCGGCTTTCATAACTTATAAATTTAAAATCCTTTTTTACGGAATAGTAGGAGAATGTTGTCATAAGGCAGGCATTAACTGAGGCCACCAGCAGTTCTTCTGGTGTCCAGAATCCAGACTTACCGCCAAATTCAACCGGAGCTGATAATTCGATGGAGGGTTTGACCTTGGATTCTATTATGCTTTCTCCTTTTCCTGTCAGCTTTATACTGGCACTGTACATAAATCTTTTGCCTTTGACCTTAACTTTATAATCATTCATTTTGTTTCTATTTTTATTTTTTCCAAGAGAAGTCTCTTTAGCCGGTCAAGGGAAATTTTATATGGTTGGATCTGGATTCCCATCCAGTCTGAAAATTCCAGAATTTTTTCAGGATGTTTTTCGATATACTCATCCCAGAAACCGATACCATCCAGAAGAATAGCTCCTCCGGTATGCTTTGGGAAATTTTCATTGGCCATTGCTTTATCCCAATCCTGAAAGACATCATGCCTGTATATTATCCATCCCGGTGTAAGCCACCATATTTTTTCACCTTTTGCCACAGTATTTGCTATTTCGTCCCTTTCCTTTTCACCGGCCAGCATATCTATACAGTGGCTGGAATTTATCCTGCTAATATTTTTACCCTGCTGCTTTATTATGTCATCTATAGTTTTATCTGGTTCTTTGATGTTAATGTAACAGTATTTTCCTCCATAAACTACTATAATATTTTCGGAATATTTTTTAGCGAGGTTTATTTTATCTATAAGCTGGCTTTCAAGTTCTTTGGGAACTTCGTGCCTGCCTGGTTTTGTGTAAAAAATTTTATCAGCATCTAAAAAGTTGCTTTTTTTTAGGTAATTTAGTTCAGGTGCCAATGTCCCACAGGAAACAATAACATAACTTTTAAAAGATTGCTTTTTCATTTTAATGATTTCTTAAAATTCAAGATGTAACCTTTTTGTAGGTTGTTATCATGAATTAGAAAACTGGAAAATTCCTTTTCTAATTTAAAGTTAGCATTTATTATTATTTGTTTAAGTTTCTTTGTATCAGTATGTTCCGGATAGATTGAAATTAAGCCCTTGTCTTTTAAAATCCTGTAAACTTCATCTAACAATACTGATAATTTTATATCCTCAACAGAAAAATACCAGAATATATCATAAAGAAGTGCTATATCTATAGATTTGTCTGCCAGCGGTATGACTTTTTTAAATTCTTTTTCTATTATTTTAATGTTTTTCAGATTTTCCAAATTAGATTTTTCTTTTAATTTAATAATTTTGTCTTTATTCATATCCATAGCGTATACAAGACCATTTTGATCGGCTATCCTGGCAGCTGTTAAAGTATAGTTCCCTTCTCCACAACAGCAATCAAAAATTATATTTCCTTTTTTAATTCCTACTTCTTTTAGAAATTTTACGCCATGTTTTTTTGTCCATTTATCTACTTTAGTCATTTTTTATGTAGTATTATTTTATAGCATGTTAATTCTAAAGATATCCAGTGATCATCTGGGTAATCTTCAATTATTTTTATTGAAAAATTTTTAATTTTAAAATAAGTGTTGATATTTTGGTCTTATCTAAATATTTTAAATATACCTAATTTTAATTATTTATATTTTTATAGTCAAGTTTTGTGTTTATACCAAAAACTTTGAATTCACATTTTAAGGTCACTTCATTATAATATTAAGCATTTATTAATGATTATCATGGCTTCACGAAATTAAAAATTCGAAAGGAAACTTTTAACAAAACGAATTTTATTAGATTCTTTGGCAAACGAGGAGAAATTAGGCAACAGCTAAGACTGTAATATGGGATACAGTGTAAAGATTTGCTGTAGCGGCTAGACATATAGCAGAGGGATTTTGCATAAGGATTTAAAGCAGTTGGGAAGATATACGCTTACTGCTGTTTCTTTTGTTAAAGTTTCTAGTAACATTGGAGAGGAGGACTAATTTTTGGCTGAAGGCTATAAGAAATCAGTGAGTAAAAAATCTTCCCTGGTTTTTAATTTACTCAAGAAGCGTCTTTGGTTTACTTATAGGTTGAAAAAGCCCTTGACATAACAATTTTTGGTGCATAATATAACACTAATATTGGAGAGGAGGACTAATTTTTGGTTGAAGGCTATAAGAAATCAGTGAGTAAAAAATCTTCCCTGATTTCTAATTCACACAAAAATCGTCTTAGTTTTACTTATAAGTTGAGAAATTTTCTTTATTTATTCCTTTTTCTTATGCTGGTATGGTTGGCTCTTACCTCTACCGTGAATATTCAGGAACTTACTGCTGGAATCATTATCAGTCTTATCCTTTCTCTTGTTCTAAGTAAGAATTATCTTGAACTGGGATTGCCTCCATTAAGCATAAAGAGAATATTTTTTTCCATAGTTTATATCCTTGTGCTTTTGCTGGAAATAGTGAGGGCAAACTTCGATGTTGCATACAGGGTTATTCATCCTAAGATGCCAATAAAACCAGGGATTGTAACTATAAAAACAGGTTTGAAGCAGGATATAGCAAAACTTATCCTGGCGAATTCAATAACCTTAACTCCTGGGACATTTACTTTGGATATATTAGGGGATACTCTTCTCGTTCATTGGATAAATGTTAAAGGAAAGAATATGAAAGAAAGAACAAAACTCATTGCATGGAAATTTGAAAAATATTTGAGGATAATATTTGAATGATATGGATGTAATAACGATCTATCTTATTTTTATTGGTGCAGGTATGTTTCTTTGCCTCTTAAGGACGCTCAGAGGGCCGACTCCTGCCGATAGGGCAGTGGGATTGGATACGTTCTCTACGGTAACTACAGCTTTGTTAGTTCTTTTAGGCTTCATCTTTGAAAGAGGTATTTATTTAGATGTTTCTTTAGTTTATGCAGTTTTAAGTTTTATAGGTTCTGTAGCAATAGCGAGGTTTTTGGAAAGGGGGATTTAAAATGCATATAGCAGGATTGATTGTAGTTGGAATTGGCGCACTATTCCTTTTTTTAGGAAGTTTGGGAATATTTAGATTGCCTGATGTTTACAACCGGCTGCAGGCAGGAACAAAGTGCACCACTTTCGGGTGCTTCTCTACTATTATTGGTGTAGGGATATTGGAACCGTCTTTGTTCTGGAAAGCTTTAATCATTGCTATATTTGTTCTTCTAAGTAATCCTATATCCAATCATGCCTTGGGTAGAGCTGCTCGCAGGATTGGTGTTCCTTTGTGTGATAGAAGTGTTGTAGATGAAGCTAAAAAAATTAAGGATTACAGGAAAACAAAATGATTTTAGTAATTATTATAATATTTGGAGGAGATGTTTTATGAGTAAAAAAGTAAGTGTACTGGTCATTGGTGCAGGTCCTGCAGGGATTGTAAGTGCTACAACAGCTAAAAGATACTATCCAGATAAAGATGTTTTAGTGATAAAGAATACAGAAACTGGCTGTATCCCTTGCGGTATTCCATATATGTTTTATAGTCTAAAGGATCCCAGGGATAATATTTTATCAGTTGATGGTTTGATAAAAAACAATATTGAAGTAATAGTTGATGAAGCAACTAAGATTGACAGAGAGAAGAAAAGTGTAGAGACAAAAAAAGGAGAAAAGTACGATTACGAGAAATTAGTTTTAGCCATGGGCTCTTCACCGGTTGTACCGAAAATTCCCGGCATTGATAAAAAAGGTGTGTATCCTATATCTAAAGACATGGATTACCTTATAAAATGTATTGAAGAAGTCAAAAAAGCAAAAAATGTTATGATAATTGGAGGAGGATTTATCGGAGTAGAGTTCGCCGATGAGATTTCGAATATAGACGGGATCAATGTCTATTTAGTGGAAATTCTTCCGCATCTATTGGCAAATTCTTTTGACGAGGAATGTTCTCTATATGTCGAAGGAAGCTTTAAGAATAAAGGTGTTGAGCTGTTACTCAACAAAACATGTACAGAAATATCAGGTAAAGAGAGAGTTGAAAAAGTCCGATTTCAAGATGACAAGGAGTTAGAAATAGATGCTATTATTTTGGGCATAGGGGCAATTCCTAATACAAAATTAGCAATTGATGCTGGTTTGGATCTGGGTAGAGGTAAAGGAATCTGGGTAGATGAGTATATGCGTACTTCTGATCCCGATATTTTTGCAGTAGGGGATTGCGCAGGGAAAAGAGATTTTTATACCAGAAAAGATACTGTGGTCATGCTCGCTTCAACTGCTACTGCTGAAGCAAGAGTGGCAGGCTCGAATCTTTATCAATTAAAGGTTGTCCGTGAAAATAAAGGTACAATCGCAATTTATTCTACCTATGTGAATGGTCTGGCTTTTGGTTCGGCAGGTCTTACGGAAGTGAGTGCTAAAAGAGAAGGTTTTGAAATTATTGTAGGAAATGCAGAAAGTGTAGATAAACATCCTAAAAGCTTGCCAGGAGCAAGTAATATTAGAGTAAAACTGACTTTTTCCCGACAATCAGGAATACTAATGGGTGGGCAGGCCTGTGGAAGTACTTCAGCTGGTGAGATAATCAATATAATCGGAATGGCTATTCAGCAGAGGGTTTCTATGACAGAATTAGAAACATTACAGATGGCGACCCATCCGTATTTAACCAGTGCTCCTACTATGTATCCAATTGTATTGGCTGCTCAGGATGCTATTAGCAAGATTTAAAAATATAAGGAAATAAATGAGATGATTTTTTTTGTCACTCTTGTAGTAGTTATTATGTTAACATGTGCAATTGCTGCATGTGTCATTAAGGATTTATTAAGTGCCGCAATCGTTGCAGGTGTAGTTAGTTTTTGTTCGGCCATTCTGTTTTATTTCCTGCAGGCCCCTGATGTGGCTATAGCAGAAGCCTCAATTGGTGCAGCTTTAGTAACCGCTATTTTAATTATTGCAATTAGGAGGACTAAGAGAGAAGAATGAGGAATATAAGCAATATAATAGGATTGATCCTTCTTTTTATAATAGCTTTTGCTGTTGTTTTATCTGTTATATGGATCCCATTTGGTGTTCCCAAAGAAACGGTAGGCGATTACTATATAAATGAAGGTATAGATGAGACCGGTGCTGCAAATATAGTTACATCGGTAGTATTGAATTACAGAGGTTATGATACTTTAGGAGAAGTTACTATTCTCCTTATCGCTGCTGTAGGATTGGGAGCTATTCTTGCCACCATTAAAAGAAAAACTAAAAAGAAGGTTGTTCCTTCCAGTGCTGTTCTTTCCACTGGTTGTAAATTTCTCTTCCCTTTCATTATGTTATTTGGGAGTTATATATTTTTACACGGGCATCTTACGCCAGGTGGAGGTTTTCAGGGTGGAGCAATAATCGCCTCTGGATACCTTTTGGTTTATTTAGGTTGTGAAAAAAAGAAGATAAATCGAAACCGTTTCAAGATCGCAGAGTCTCTGGCAGGCCTTACTTTTGTAATTATAGGTCTTTTGGGATTAGTTTTTGGTGGCTATTTTCTTCTTAATTTTTTACCTAAAGGGATACCAAACACCCTTTTAAGTGCTGGTATCATTCCTATAATTTATATTGCTATTGGATTTAAGGTTGGTTCAGAATTAACAGGAGTCATTGATAATTTGATAGAGGAAAGCTAATTATGAATTTTTTATCTGACTATATCTATTATATAGGATCATTCGGGCTTATACTTATTGCCTTATTTATTATTATAACCAGGCATAATTTAATTAAGAAGATAATAGGTCTGAGCATATTAGCAACAGGAGTCAATCTTTTACTTATTACTGTTGGGTTCATAAAGGAAGGAACTGCACCTATTTTTTCAAATCCGAACCTGGACCCGCAAAGTATGGTTGACCCGGTTCCACAAGCGCTTGTTTTAACAGCAATTGTTATAAGTGTAGCAGTTTTGGCAATGGCGCTTTCTCTGGCAATCCGATTATATCAACATTATAAAACACTAGATATGAGGAAGATAAAGGAGCAAAAATGGTGAATCCGGTATTATTGATTGCTATTCCTCTTGGATTAGCCTTTTCTATCCCTTTGTTCGGATTTATTTCTAAAAAAATTGCCAAATTTATTCCCATCGTTGGTATGCTGTTTAATCTGATTGTTTCTATTACCCTGATATCAAAAGTTTTAAGAGAACCTATAATTGTTAAGTTGGGAGGATTTCCTCCACCTTTCTGCATAAATTTAGTTGTCGGTCCCATAGGGATACTTTTTTCTTGCTTAATTGCCTTGATAGGTTTTTTAGTCTCCATATATGCTACACGTTATATAGGAGCAAAAGATAAGCAAAGGGATAGAGGACAAGAGGAAAGATATCATATGCTTTATCTTTTACTTCTTACCGGGGCAACAGGTGTTGTATTGACTGGAGATATATTTAACCTTTTCGTCTTCTATGAAATTCTCTGTATTTCTTCTTATGCTCTTGTAGCCTATTTAGGTGATAAACCAGGTGTTGAATCTGCTTCCAAATATTTGGTTCAAGGTTCTGTTGGTTCTTCTTTTGTTTTGATAGGTATTGCTTTTCTCTACGGACAGTTTGGGACTTTAAATATGGCAGATATTGCTCAGAATATTGATTCGCCAACTTCTGTACAGCTTATTTTACCTTTAATTTTAATGGTTACTGGCTTTGGGGTAGAAGCAACAGTATTTCCCTTAAATGCGTGGCTTCCTGATGCCCATTCTTCTGCTCCCTCTACAATCAGCGCTATTCTTTCAGGAATAGCTATAGAAATAGGGATTTATGCAATAGCCAGAGTAGTATTTACTTTATTTGGTGCACAAGATTTCTTTCTTTTTCTTCTACTTTTGGGGCTGTTGACTCTATTGGTAGGAGAATTGTCTGCATTCAGCCAGAATAATATAAAGAGAATGCTTGCTTACTCAAGTGCAGGTCAGATGGGGCTGATTCTTTTCGCTTTGGGAGTAGGAACCATAGAGGGAATTGCAGGAGGACTGTTTCAACTTATAACCCATGTATTGTCCAAAGCTTTACTCTTCCTTGCCGCGGGATATATGATTTACCGCACGGGTTCAATGGAGATAAATTCTTTACAGGGAATAGGGAGAAAGATGCCTTTGTCATGTTTGGCTTTCACTATCGGTGCTTTTTCCTTAATAGGTCTTCCACCATTTATTGGTTTTCCTTCTAAACTTATGATTGTTTTATCCGCTCTTCTCAAACAGAATGTTTTGTATACAGTTTTTATAGTGATTGTGCTTATCGGCACAGTAATTGAAGGAGCTTACTTTTTTAAAGTTATTCAGGCTCTTTATTTTAAAGGGCTACCAGCACAAGAAAGTTCCGATGCGCAAATCCAGGAAGCTCCATTAGCAGCATTGATACCAATGGTTATTCTTATGGCGCTTATTATAGTTATAGGGGTTTATCCAAAAATAATGACTAATATTTTAAACTCTGCTGCTTCAGAATTTTTGGATAGAGTAGCATATATAAAATTAGTATTAAAATAAAAAGATGTATTTACAAATTTTGCTTTTAATAGCCTTTGTAGGAGCGTTTCTAACCTATCTTTTGGGAAAGATTTCCTCTAAAGTCAGGGATATTTTTGCTGTTTTTATTTCGTCTACTTTAATAGTTATGACTGCTTTTCTTTATGGCAATTTCTCTGAAAAAACCTTTTATTCAGGATTTCTCAACCTACCTCTTATTTTAAGAATGGATATGCTGTCCTGGCTTTTTGCGATTACCATAGCTGCAATAGGAACATTCTCCATAATTTTTTCTTTAAGTTATATAAAGGGGAAAGAAAGAACTGATTTCTATTACCTTATGATGCTTCTGGTAAATGCTGGAATGTTGGGAATTGTCTTATCAGGTGATTTAATTTCCTTCTATATCTTCTGGGAGATTATGTCCTGGAGTGCTTTTCTTCTGATAAGTTATAACCGGGGCCCTGCTTTAGCTGCAGGAATGAAATATATCATTATGTCTATTATTGGTTCTGTGACAATGCTTATTGGAATTCTGTCCATTTATACGAGTTATGGAACTTTGACTATCTCAGAAATCGCTCCTCTTATAGCTTCTGCTTCTCCTGGATATATTTTATTCATTTTAATCTTTTTCTTTATTACCTTCGGAATTAAAAATGCAGTTTTACCATTTCATACCTGGCTTCCTCCTGCTCATTCTGAAGCTCCCTCACCGTTTAGCGCTGTTCTTTCTGGAGTATTAATAAAGATGGGTGTTTACGGCTTTCTTCTTATTATGTATGTATTAATTGGGTTGAACAAATTTCTTACATTGGGGGAAGGCTTATTGAGTTTTCACTATATCCTCTCTATATTGGGAGCAATTACCATTGTGATTCCTACTTTTATAGCTATGCTACAAAACGATGCCAAACGGCTTTTGGCCTGGCATAGTATTGGGCAAGTCGGTTATATGATTTTGGCAATCGCTTTTGGAACAAATTTAAGCATTGCCGGCGGTATATTTCATTTTTTTAACCATGCTATATTTAAAGCGCTTCTCTTTATGGTTGTTGGAGCAGTAGAATATCGAACTAAGGGAATCCGGGATTTAAATTCACTGGGTGGGTTAATAAAAAAAATGCCCATAACTTTTATTGCTGCTTTGGTAGGTGCTTGTGGGTTAATTGGAGTTCCATTAACAAATGGATTTGTCTCCAAGTGGTTAATTTATAAAACCTTGATTTTGGAAGGAGCCCCATTTTTAGCCTTTGCTGCATTGATAGGAACCTGGGGAACTATCCTTTCAGTTTATAAGTTTTTGCACAATATGTTCCTGGGACAGCTTCCTGAAAAGTACAAAGGTATAAAGGAAGCACCATTCAGTATGAAACTTCCAATGTTAATTCTTTCCTTTGCTATTCTTTTATTTGGTATTCTCCCAGGTATTCCTTTAAGGATAATTAATGCTATTGGAACTTCTTTTGGTCTGGAGGCCTTAAATGTAAACATCTGGGGAATTGTCTCAGAGACTGGTGCATTGAATACTGTGAACATATTTTTCGCCATTTTAATAGCGGGTATTATTGTATGGATGCTCTTGCGTATGGGAAAGAAATCAATCCCGGTTTCTCAGAAAGACAGCTATGCTGCTGGAGCATATATTCCTAAAGAGAGATACCATTACACAGTTGAGTTTTATAATCCTTTAAATAGAATGATTAAAACTTATCTCAGGGATTTTATAGATGTGTTCTATTCAATAATTGTAAAAGTAGGGAGAAAGTTTAGTGGAATGGTAAGAAAAGTTTACTCTGGAGACCTTGGCTATTACGTGATATACATTTTACTGTTTTTAGCTATCTTAATTATCATAAAAATGGGATTGGTATTATGGTAATAAAAGTACTTGAAATAATCGCTGCTGTAATTATTGCTTTAGTAATAGGTATATTGTTTTTGGGATTATTCAGAAAGATTATGGCAAGAATTCAATGGCGTTATGGTCCTCCAATCATTCAACCCCTTTTAGATATATTTAAATTGTTTCATCAAAAAGGATTTTCTCACGGTATTATTTTTGATTTGGGTATCATTCTTTCCCTGGCAGCTTCTATAGTTTTGATTCTTTTTATTCCAATTGGAGGTCTTAGCTCTTTGGAAACTTCAGGAGGATTATTTGTTATCCTTTACATAATGCTTTTTAAACCCTTAGGGATTGCTTTATCCGGTGGTGAAGGTGCAAATCCGAATATAAGTATCGGGATTTCCAGAAGGTTTATCCTGAGCTTGGGATATGAAGTACCTTTGCTCCTTATACTCATCTCAGTGATGACTTATTATAAAACCATCTCTATTGTAGAAATAGTAAATGCTCAAAGTAATTTTCAGTGGTCTTTATTTTCGCCGTTGTTTTTATCAGGATTGACTTACTTAATGATTTTACCTGCTATATTAGAAATTAGACCTTTTGACATTGCCAGCGCGCCTCAGGAAATCTCATCTGGTCCGGCAGTAGAGTATAGCGGGAGATACCTTGCATTGTACCATATTGAGCATGCTTTCAGTCTGTTTATTAGTATTGCCATTTTTGTGGATTTATTCTTAGGTGGAGGTGCAAATCCTTTCTATTTCCTTTTAAAAATGCTGGTTGTTTTTGTTTTGGGAGTTTTTATTCATGCAGTCTTTCCAAGGTTTCGTACAGAACAGGCGATCAGATATCTCTGGCGCTGGCCGGTAATTTTAGCAGTGGCAGGATTAATTATAATTTTAATAATAAAGGCAAGATATGGATAGAAAAAATATAAAAAAATGGTTAAAAGAGCACGGTAAGATGAGTCATAAATATTCCCTGTGGGTAATTTATTTCTGTACCGGCTGTGGAATAATTGAAATACCGCCGGTTATAACTTCACGCTGGGATGCTGAGAGGTTTGGAGTAATTCCTGTGGCAACACCAAGACAGGCAAATCTTTTCTTAATTACAGGATATGTCTCAGTAAAGACCCTAAAAGCTATTATAAGGACTTATGAACAGATGCCTGACCCAAAGTTTACAGTTGGTTTCGGTTCCTGTTCTATAAATGGTGGGATGTACTGGGACTCCTATAGTACCATAAAGCATCTGGATAAGTATATCCCTGTAGATGGCTGGATCGCTGGATGTATGCCCAGGCCTGAAGCTATATTTATTGCCGTGACTCATCTATGGACATTGATTGATAAAGAAATGGCCACCGGATACATAAAATATAGGAAAAAGTATAAATATTATCGTGCAAATCAGGAAAAGGTGTTAAATGGACTTGATTGGCCGCCTTTGTATCCAATAAATGATAATGAGGAGACAGAATGAATAACTCTTTAAAGCAGGAAATTAAATCGATGTTTAAAAATATCAAGGTAATTATTTCGAAAGATAAAAGTATGTTAATAAATGCTAGGAAAGAGCAGTTGCTTGCTGTCTTAAAGTTCCTTAAAAAAAAAGGGTATAACCATTTAGCTCTTATATCCTGTATAGATTGGGAGGAAGAGAAACAGTTTGAAATGGTTTACATTTTAACATCATATTTAAAAAAGAATAATAAATTTACTGACGATAGGAAATTACACGTGATTGTAAAATTAAGAATTCCCAGAGAAAGTGCTGAATTTATTACAGCAATACCTGTTTTTAAAAATGCTGAACCATACGAACGAGAGATATATGAACTTTTTGGAATAAACTTTGAAGGTCATCCAAGACTGACCCCGCTTTTTCTGGAAAGAGAATATAAAATTCCTCCTTTCAGGAAAGATTTTGATACAAGAAAATATGTAAAAGAATTTTTTGATAATATTCCATTCGTCACGGAGAAGAAATGAGAGAACTTGAACTTTATTTTGGTCCTCAGCATTTAGGGATGATAGGCAACTTTAGTATTACCCTAAAGGTCGAAGGTGACCGCATTTTAGAGGCAACTTCCAAGCCTGGCTATCTGCATCGTGGATTTGAGAAATTGATGGAATATAGAACCTGGATACAGAACTTTCCTATGGTGTGCAGAATAAATGTAGTGGAGCCGGATTCAATGGAGATGGTATATACTATGGCGGTAGAGAGATTGGCCGGGATTGAAGTACCGGAAAGGGCAAATTATATAAGGAGTATATATCTCGAGCTTGCCCGGGTAGGTTCTCATCTGTTTGGTCTATGGGCTTATAGCAATCTTTTAGGTTTTGATACTGTTGCTCAATGGGCAATGTATCATAGGGATCTTATTTTGGATCTGTTCGAAGAACTCACTGGTGGAAGAGTATACCATATATATATCTGGCCTGGAGGAGTAAGACGCGATTTCCCGGATGGTTTTAAGGATAAGATTGTAAGCACCCTGCATAGCATAGGCGGTTGTGTGCCGGATTATGATGCTACTTTTTTCAATAACCGTTTATTTTACGAAAGAGCTAAGGGTATTGGAAAGATAACTCAAGGAGAGGCAAAAAGACTTGGAGCAGTAGGTCAAGTTTTAAGGGCCACAGGAACAAAATTTGATATCAGGAAGGTTGAACCTTATGCGGCATATGATAAAGTAGATTTTGGTATTCCTATAAGAGAAGATGGCGATGCTTACTCAAGAATTTGGGTAGTAAGAGATGAGATGATTGAAAGTGTTCATATGATATTCAAACTTTTGGATGAGATGCCCCAAGGCGAAGTTTACAATAGAGTCTCCAACCCATTCAAATGGGAAATTCCGAAAGGAGAGGCCTATGTGAGAGTGGAGTCCTCTCGAGGAGAGTTAGGTGTTTACATGGTATCAAATGGTGGAGATAAACCTTATAGGGTACATTTTAGAACTCCCTCCTATACTCATGGGTTAATTATTTTAGAAAAATTATTAAAAGGTGCAAGTATTGCCGATGTAGGAAATATAATGATTAGTTTGTATGTAGTTGCACCGGAAATAGACAGGTGAAAAAAAATGAAAGGAAGTTTCTTAAAGCCATTTAAAGCTATTAGATTTCTTTGGAAGAAGCCCAAGACTTTAAAGTATCCTTTTGAGTCTAAAGAACCTGCTCTAAGATACAGGGGATTCCATCTCAACGATTGGGATAAATGTACAGGTTGTGGTAATTGTGCTGATATATGTCCAAATGAAGCCATTACTATGGAAAAGATTCCAGAATTAGAGTCTAAACCTGAAAAGGGGATGAAGAATGAGCGTCCCAAGGTTGACTATGGTAGGTGTTGTTTCTGTGGTCTTTGTGTGGACATCTGCCCTCCAGGTTCTTTAAGACTTTCCAGGGATTACTTTCATATACATTTTGATACCAATACTTTTGTCTTTCTTCCTAAAGATGAAAAAACAGATAAGGAACACTTTTTACCTGCAGAGAATTATTCCATATTTAAAGCAAGTCTCGCTCACCGCAAGAGAGATTATGAGGGATTTTCACCTGATATTGATTACTCATTATTTGAACCAATGAAAACACCTATGTCTGAGGTAAAACCTGAAGAGAGGACACTATCATTTATTGAACAGGTAATAGGCTACAGCAAAAAAGAAGCAAAAAGGGAAGCTTCTCGATGTTTGGAATGTAAATTGTGTGAGGAAGCCTGTCCCGCTCATTTAAAGATTTCTGATTATATTAGGGCAATCTATGAAGATAAGCCAGAGGAGTCTTTGAAGAAGATATTTGAAGATAATCCAATTCCTTCAATCTGTGGTAGGATATGCATGAAACACTGCGAAGATGCCTGTTCATTAAGTATAAGAGGAGAAGCGGTAGCTATAAGATGGTTAAAGAGATTTGTTGCTGATACTATCAAAGACTATAAAAAAGTATTAGAACAGAGACCAGTCAAGCCAACAGGCAAGAAAGTAGCAGTCGTTGGAGCAGGTCCAGGTGGTCTGTCGGCAGCATATTTTTTAAGCCTCAAAGGTCATAAGGTTACAGTTTTTGATTCTCTGCCTGGTGGAGGTGGAATGATGCGAATAGGTCCACCGCCTTACAGGTTACCTATTGAAGCTATTGATAAGGATGTAAACTATATAAAATCTCTTGGGGTTGAGTTTAAATTTAACACTACTGTAGGCAAGGATATCCTATTTGAAAACATTATGAAAAAGTATGACGCGGTTTATCTTGGAATAGGTAATACTATAAGTATTTCAACAAAAGTAAAAAATGTAGAAAAATGTCTTTTAGCACTTAATTTCTTAAGGGAAAATAAAATCGGAAAAAATGTAAAAGTAGGCAAAGAAATTATCGTAATAGGTGGCGGGAATGTAGCTATGGATGTGGCAAGAGAAGCTTTTCGTCTGCAACACATACAATATCCTGGCCAAAAAGTGGTAACCAAAACTGTCTCATTAGAAGATTGGGATATAATGCCGGCTACAGAAGAAGAAATTGAAGAAGCTAAAGCGGAAGAAATTCAGTTCAATCCTGGCTGGGGCCCAAAAGAGGTGGTTTTAGATGAAAAAGGTAATATAAAAGGACTTCAATGTATGAAAGTAAAGAGTGTTTTTGGTAAAAATGGAAGATTTTCTCCCACCTTCTATGAAGATAATGAGATGTTCTTAGAAGGCGATATGATAATTGAGGCTATTGGCCAAAGACCTGATTTCTTGTTAATGCCTGTAAAGCAATTTAAAAGGCTTGAATTTACCCAAAGAAGAAAAGTAAAAGTGGATAAGAACGGACAAACCTCTATACCAAAAGTGTTTGCTGGCGGAGATATTGTTAATCTTAACCTGGATGCAGTAACCGCTATCGCCGATGCAAAAATCGCCTCCGAAGGTATAGACAAGTTTTTCTCTTCTAAAAAGATTTAAAATTATCCTTTACACCAAAATATTTTGAATCGCTCTATCAATAGTTTATTCTACTACTAACAATGAAGCGATACCTACCTGGTCTTAGAAATTATGTAACTAATTTAATTAAAATTATATGGTTCTGGCTTAAATACTTGATATCTGGAAACATAAAAATTTTCAAAAAGTATATGAAATATATTAGATATAAATATACTCCAATCCATTATCAGAATAAATTTCAGCTATCATTGTTTTAAATAAAGTATTAATCTGTGCTAAAATTAATCAATATAAAAATATGTTAAGAGGCATTCTATAATAGGTAAAAGGATTTGAAAGCGGTATTTTAATTTGAAGAGTAATTTTAAAATATCTTAAGCATATTAACTATTAAATCTTAATTAAAGCAATAAAATGATAAATTTTCTAAATATATAAGAAGGGCATAAGATAATGAAAAAATTAATAAGTTTTAAAGATATAGACAGAGCAAGAAAAGTATTGGATTTAGGCGTTGTCACAAGTATAAAAGAGATAAAAGATAATTATAGAAAGCTATCACTAAAATATCATCCTGATAGGCATGTTAATAGTTCAAAGAGAAAAAAGTATGAAGAGAAAATAAAAGAGATAAATAATTCATACGAGATCCTTATAAATTACTGTATGAAATACCCTATTTCTTTTGATGAAAAGGAAGCTGTAAAAATTGAAGAGGGGGAATACATCAAGCAGCATTATAATAAGTTTTATAAAGACTGGTTAGGCAATATAGATTAATGCCTAAGACAGAACCTTTTGAAAAATTTACAGATCGGTATGAGAACTGGTTCAAAAGAAATAAATATGTATATCAATCTGAAATAAATGCTATTCGCCAAATTTTACCTGACTTTAAAAAAGGTGTAGAGATCGGTGTGGGAAGCGGGAGATTTGCTGAACCTTTAGGTATTAAATTTGGAATTGAACCTTCAAGCAAAATGAGAAAAATCGCAAGGAGCAGGGGGATAAAAGTAGTAGACGGTACTGCTGAAAACCTTGCCTTTAAGGATTGCAGTTTTGACCTGGCTTTGATGGTGACTACCCTATGCTTTTTGGATGATGAAAGAAAAGCTTTTATGGAGACATATAGAATATTAAAATACGGCGGTTATTTTATTAACGGCTTTGTGGATAAAAACAGCAGAGTTGGGAGAATATATCAAAAAAATAAACAAAAAAGTGTTTTTTATAGGACAGCAGTTTTTTTTAATACTGAAGAAGTAGTAAAACTGTTAAAAAAAACCGGTTTTAGGAAATTTAAATTCAGGCAGACAGTTTTTAACGAACTTGACAAGATAAAGCAGATGGAGAGTGTAAAGGAAGGTTATGGAGATGGTTCTTTTGTGGTAATAAGGGCACAGAAATAAAGAACCGGGAAGGTAAAAGCATGAGACTACATCTGGAGTGTATACCCTGTTATTTAAGGCAGGCTCTCGAAGCAGTACAGATGGCAACAGATGATAAAAAATTACAGGAGAAAATTTTAAGAAAGTGTTTAATAGTAGCATCTAAATTTGATACAGGTGATTCTGGTTTTGTCCTTCATTCTAAGATTCAGAAGATTATAAAAAAGATATTACCTGATGGCGATCCTTACAGGAAAGTTAAGGAAGAATATAACCGCATGGCCCTTGGGCTGGTAAATAAACTGGAGGAAATAATAAAAAATTCAAAAAACCCATTTGAAGTCAGTCTTAGAATATCGCTGGCAGGAAATATTATTGATTTTGGTCCAAAGGTTGATTTAAACAAAAACATTTTGCAGGAAGCAATAAAAAAGTCTTTATTGCAGGATATGGATATGGAGAAGATCAAATTATTAAAAGAGGAAATAGATAACGCAAAAAGAATTTTGTTTATTGGCGATAATGCGGGGGAAATAGTATTTGATAAGATTTTTATAGAAAATCTGCCCGGAGAGAAGATCACTTATGCAGTAAGGGGAGGACCTGCACTAAACGATGCTACTATGGAAGATGCAAAGATGATCGGCATGATGGATTCTGTTAAGGTAATAACTACCGGTCTGGATATGCCTGCTGCCGTACTTTCTTTTTGCTCTGGTGAGTTTTTAAAAGAGTATAGGATATCAGACCTTGTCATAGCCAAAGGACAGGGAAATTATGAGGCATTGTGCGATGAAGATAAGAAAATATTTTTTCTTTTAAAAATAAAATGCCCCGTAGTAGCTGAAAATTTTAACGGCAGATATAAATTAGGGGATATAATAGTGGATAGAATTTGTTAGTTTTCTTATATTTATATTTACATAATATATAGTATTTATAGTCTAAAACCGGCTTAATTTAAGTCATAGAGATATGAAAAAAATATACTTATTTCTACCCATCATCTTGATAAATTTCAATTTCTTTACTTAACTGTCTTTATATAACCTTAAAGAAATTCCAATAATAGCAGCTTCGAATATATAATATATTAATAAGTCTATATAAATGTATTTATTAATATTATATAATTTATATAATTATATATTTAATATTATAGTTTATAAAAATATTAAAATAATACTTGACAAATCTTACAAAACTTATTAATATTTTTAAGTACAGTATATTAAAAATTCGTACTTAGTTAATTGGACGGAAATATAACTATTAAACCTTTAGAAAGGGGGAGAAAAATGAGGAAGCTGTTAGGATTTTACAACAGGTTAAGGTATACCCAGTTAGGGGCTACTGCTGCGGAATATGCTATATTAGTATCACTTGTTGCTGTAGCAATAATTGTTGGTGCTACTGCACTCGGAATAGCAATTAACAGTGCATTAAATACAGCAGCTGGCGCTATGCCTTAATATAGAGATGCGATAGTTTAATGGTAAATTATTAGAATTAACCCAGTTTCACTTATAAGATCAGTGGAACTGGGTTTAAATTTTACCTGCAGTATTAGTATTATACTTATATAAATATATTAATTAATAATAAAATATAATTATATAACAACATAATATAAGTTAAATATTTAATTATAAAAGTAAAATAATATTATATAAATATCTTTAATATTTTCTTGACAAAAGATATAAAACTTAGTATCATTTTTAAGTACAGTATATTATTAAATGGTATTTTTAATGAAGTAAAAAGGCGGTAACTATAATATCTGTAAAGTTAAATTTTTGGATATAGTAAAAGGTAAAATACTAGAAAAATAGATTTTAGAAAGGGGGAGAAAAATGAGGAAGCTGTTAGGATTTTACAACAGGATAAGATATAGCCAGTTAGGTGCTACTGCTGCGGAATATGCTATATTAGTATCACTTGTTGCTGTAGCAATAATTGTTGGTGCTACTGCACTCGGAATAGCAATTAACAGTGCATTAAATACAGCAGCTGGCGCTATGCCTTAATAAGATCATTTCAATAAACAAAATGTGTTATGTTAAAAGATAACTAGTTCCATTAATTCAACTTGATGGAACTAGTTATCTAAATTCTTTTATTATATCCGATAATTTATTATTGGATATATTTGTTTTATAATACTACTAAAATGAAAAGATATACAAAAATTTTATCCGGGGAGAGGGGCGCAAGCGCTGTTGAGTTTGCCATTATCCTTCCTATATTAATAATGCTGATTTTCGGCATTATACAGTTTGGGATAGCATATAATAAATATATAGCAGTTACTCATGCGGTAAGGGAAGGAGCAAGGCTTGCTGCCGTTGGGTTGTATGAAGATCCGGATTTTGATTTCGAGCAGGCAGTGCGCGACAGTGCCCCTACGATTGAAATCGATACTATAACGGTAGAGAACCCAGAGGGTCTGAAAATAGGCAATCCGGTTAGTGTTACGGTTACAGTAGAAGTTTTTTTTATAGATATTCCAATGGCTGGAAGATGGGGGCCGATTCAGCTGAACAGCCAGGCGACTATGAGGAGAGAACGATAAACTTTTATACATTATGTAAATGAGTGATTATAAAAAAAAATTTTTGAGACAAAAAGGTCAGGTAGCAGTAATTGTGACAATACTTATTACGGTTTTACTGGGTGCCGTAGCTTTGGTTATAGATATAGGTTCTTTGTACCAGAAGAGGGGTTTTTTCCAAAATGTTGCTGACGCTTCCGCCTTGGCAGGTGTCCAGGAACTTCCCGAAAATAGAGATGCTGCAATCATTGCCGCAGCCGATTATGCTGCCAGAAATAACGTAGATATTATTTATAACTGCCGTGATTTTACTTCCGAAGAGATAGAAATAAGTTCAACCTTATCAACTAACGATACAATAACAGTCGCTCTCTCAAACCGCGAAGCTCCACTGTATTTTGCAAAAATCTTTGGGCAGGATACTGTCAGTCTTGGAGCATTTGCCACAGCAATGGTAGGAGAGCCAATACAACTTTATTATGTAGTCCCCTGGCTGGCAATAATTCAAGAAGGGACTACCTGGGAAAATTACCTGGATCCGGGTACGGAAAAAATAATATGCAGGGACTTGGATGAAAGTGACTTTTTAACATGGGACTCAACTGATGCCCCCGGCCAGTGGCTTTCAAGATACAGAGATAGAATAGTGAATGGTTATTCTCAACCTTTAGAAGTAGGCGATACTGTTTATGCCAGAATAATAAATATTTCTCAAACCATACACGCAACTCAAGAAAGAGTAGGAGGGACATTTGATCCTTTTGATGACCTGGTCACTTACATCGAAGGCATAATAAAGCTTGCTAAGAATGATACCCAGTTTGTAATAGTTCCGGTATCTTATGAGGTTGAAGTTCCGCACCATGCCAATGATAAATGGTCAGAAGAAGTTGAAATAATAGCGTTTGCCCCATTTATTCTGACTGGAATAGAAGGTCATGGCGGAAAAGCAAGGGTCGTAGGAAGGTTTATACATCAAGCCGTAATTGTCACCAGCGGTGATATTAAAGCGTTCGGACAGGCGGGTATTAAGGCAATCAGACTTATAAGATAGAAATTATATTAAAAATATTATATAATAATTTTTTAGAAAAACATTAAATATAAAATAGAAATATCATTAAAGTTATTTTGTAACAATTGTATAAGAAAAAATTGAGGAAGCGATATGAAATTAAGAATTGTATTGGTTATTATAGCCATAATAATTGCGGCAGGAGCAGTATTTGGAGTAATTACGTATATTAACAGTATAAGTGCATCATTTGAAGAAGGAGTTGAAACAGTAGAAGTACTGGTTGCAGCTCAGAATATTCCTAAAGAAGTTGCAGTCGAGGACTTGATTTCAGTCGGGATGATAGAAACAAAAGGTATACCCAGAATATATCTTGCTGAAGGAGTCTTGACATCTTTGGATGAATATGAGGGATATGTGGTAGCGGCTCCTATTAATGAAGGAGAACAGATAACTACCACCAAGTTTATAAGACCGGAAGAAATAGGATTGGCATTTATAGTGCCCGACGGTATGATAGCCGTGTCTATTCCGGTTAATGAAATTATTGGGGTTTCCAATCTTATCAATGTGGGAGACCGGGTCAATATTATTGCTACTTTCTTCCCTGAAGAGGGATTATCTTTGGAGAGCTTACTGCCAGTTGAAGAGGAGCAGCCTGAAGAAGAGGTTACAGATACCGGCACCGAAGAAATTTCAGAGGGAGTAAAAAAGGATACCACTAAGACTCTTCTATGGAATATAGAAGTTTTATATATTGGGACAAGAATCGCAACTGCCGATGAAACAGGAGAGACCGGAGGAATATTTGGGGGACAGCAGGAGACTGATACCGGTTCTATAGAGATAAACACAGTGACTCTGGCTGTTACTCCGGAAGATTCGGAAAGACTTGTATTTTCGGAAGAAGTGGGAAGTGTATGGCTTGCTCTGGTTCCAACAGATGGAGTTGAAGAAGAGGAAACAGATGGAGCCACTTTAGATAATATTTTTATAGATTGAGATAGAAGAATAATGATAAAAAATTTTATACTTAATTTACGGAAGTAAGATATGGGTAAAACACCTGTAGCTATAATAGATAAAGAATTAAATAACATAGATAAAATAAGTTATCTACTGGAAAAGTTTTCCGATGTGGATATTATACGGACCAGCACAAGCCTGGACGATTTAAAGATGCTGCTTGAGAAGAGAGTACCCTGCCTGGTCTGGATCGGTCCTTCGTATAAACTGGAAGATATTGAACAGCTTTTAAAGACTTACTATAACAGCCTGGATATTGCTAGAATAGTCTTATTGGTCAGAGAAATGTCAGCCGACCTGTTGAAAAAGGCTCTTCAATTGAACGTGTACGATGTTCTTAAAATCCCCTTTTCTTATAATGATATAAAAGAAACTATTAAAAGATTGGAAAGCAGTGTAGAAACAGGTATAGAAAATAAAAAGGCAGCTCCTAAAAGAATAACTATTTTTGGAACCAAGGGAGGAGTGGGCAAGTCTTTTCTTGCTGTTAATCTGGCAGTAGGCCTTATGGCAGCAGACAAAAAAAGGGTATCTATTATTGACACCAATTATCAATTTGGGGATATAGCTTTAATGCTTGATCTTCACCCGAAATATTCTATTTATGACATAATGCCAGTGCTTGAACAATTAGACCCTAAAGTACTTGAGAGTTTTTTAACTACTCACAGCTCTGGCATCAAAGTGCTTCCGGCGCCATTAGATATATCTAAGAGCACCGGTATAAATACAGAAGCTACTATGAAGATTTTAGATAATCTATCAAGGATCAGTGATTACGTGATAATTGATACTTCGTCTTATTTTTCAGACGACATATTAAATATTTTTAGAGATACGGACTATTTGTGCATTATAACCAGTAAAGATACCCCCAGTATAAAAAATTTAAAGATAGCTTTACAGTTATTGGAACAATTAAATTTCCCCAGGGAAAATATATGGATAGTCCTTAACCGTGCCGACAGTAAAGTAGGGATTACTTTAGAAGAGATTGAAGAGACTATTCAGAGAAAGATAGATGTGGCTATTCCCAGCGACAGGATAGTACCAATAACGGTTAATAAAGGTATTCCTGTGATTTTGGATGTTCCCAGATCGCCAGTGACTAAAAGTATTAAAAAATTAATTAAAATCATAACCGAGGCCAAAAAAGTTAGATAAAAAATTTTAACCAAAAGGACAGTGGTTGCTTATGGATTTACAGGAAAGAATCAGGAGGATGCAGGGATTTAAAGATAAACTGGATATAAAAGCCAATGAATCTTCGACTGCCCGGTCAGGGCAGATCAATGAAATAAAGAAGGAAATACGCCAGGAATTGATTGACAATCTTTCTGATGTAATATATAGGAAAAATATTAGTGACAGTGAGTTAAGCCTTAGGGTCAGAGGAGAGGTTCAGAGTATAATAAACCAGAAAGCGTATCCCCTGACAGTTATAGAAAAAAGTAATATAATCGATGACCTTATCAATGATGTTACCGGTTACGGTCCAATAGAAGAATTTCTGGATGATGAAGAAATAACCGAGATCATGGTAAACAACCCTCAAAAGATTTATATAGAGAAAGCCGGTAAAATTCATCTTACCAATAAGACCTTTTTAGATGAGGCTCATCTATTACAGATAATAAACAAAATCGTAGGGAAGGTAGGTAGAAGGATAGATGAAGCTTCTCCCTATGTGGATGCAAGGCTCCCAGACGGTTCAAGGGTAAACGTGATCGTACATCCCCTGGCTTTGAATGGTCCGGTGCTCACTATAAGAAAGTTTTCATCTGATCCTTTTACTATCGACGACCTGGTAAAAATGGGTACCTGTACCCAGAAAGTAGCTGATTTTCTGGAAATCTGTACTAAAGGAAGAATCAACATAATATGCTCGGGAGGAACCGGAACGGGAAAGACCACAACGCTGAATGTATTGTCTTCCTTTATTCCAAATGATGAAAGGATTATCACCATTGAGGATGCTGCCGAACTAAAACTTAATCAGGAGCATGTAATAAGACTGGAGTCAAGGCCACCCAATATAGAAGGAAAAGGAGAGGTGACTATTAGAGACCTTGTCAGAAATTCTCTTCGTATGAGACCTGACCGTATAATTATAGGCGAAGTCAGAGGCGGTGAAGCCTTAGATATGCTTCAGGCCATGAACACCGGTCATGATGGGAGCTTGAGTACTATCCATGCAAACTCATCACGTGATGTTCTGTCAAGATTAGAGACCATGGTCTTAATGGCTGGAATGGAGATCCCGATTAAAGCAATAAGAGAGCAGGTCGCATCTGCTGTGGATCTTATTGTCCATATGAACAGATTAAAGGACGGGACCAGAAGATTTGCAGGGATTTCGGAAGTACAGGGAATGGAGCAGGATACAATTACTCTACAGGATTTATTTTTATTTGATTACTCTATGGGTATTGATAGTGAGGGCAGATTTAAGGGAATCATTAAGTCAACAGGGCTGAGGCCCAGGTTTTTAGAAAGATTAAATGATTTTGGCATTGTTTTACCAAATGAATTATTTGAAAAAGAGATTTAATCACTGATATAAGTAGAAGGCTCAAGATCAGAAATAATCATTCATAAAATTTTTACCATAAATCCTTTGCAGTTTAGGATTTAAAAATGAAATTAAAATATTTAAAATTTATTACAATTCTACTGATAGTCTTTTCCATATGTTTTTTTTCTCCGGGGACTGCTTACGGCCAGGAATCACAGGATATTTTTATAACAAAAGCTGATTTTAGTAATTATCCGAAAGTAGAAGTACATATTAACTTTAAGGAAGGTTCGGAATTAGAAGCTTTAAATCTGACACAGGAAGATTTTACAGTTTTTGAAAATGGAGAAGAGGTAAGAGACTTTTCTGTAAAGGGATTAAGTGAGATTATTGATCCGATAGGAGTAGTCTTGCTGCTGGATACCAGCGGAAGCATGGGGGGCCAGCCCATTGAAGATGCTGCCAGTTCCGCCTTGCTCTTTATGGATGAGATGAGAAGCATAGATGAATTTTCGGTAGTAAGCTTTGCAGATGATGTTACTGTCCATTCAAATTTTACCTCTGATCGTAAAAAACTCAGAGATTCGATTTCAAAGATAGAAACTATGGGTGACACTTCACTGTTTGATGGTGTTTACACCGCTTCGGATCAGTTTAAAGATAGAAACGATATAAAATACAGGTATATTATTCTATTATCAGATGGAATGGATACTGCAAGCAGGTATACTTTGAAGGATGCCATTAATAAAGCATTGAAGGAAGAAGTAAGCATCTATTCAATTGCCCTTCTATCATCAGAATTTAATCCTGATAATATTAGGAATATCTCTGAGAGTACTGGAGGGGAAATGCTTGAGGCTGTAAGTTCCAGTGATTTGAAGGAGCTCTATAAGAATATTTCCAAAAAGATAATAAATCAATATAGAATATCTTATACCAGTTTATGGCCGAATGCTGAAGATATAGAAATAAGTATAAGCGTAGGAAAAGATAAAATTGCCGGTTCAGCTGAGACCAGCTATGAGAATCCCTATTATTCCCCCGCTCCTGAAGAAGTCGTTATCGGGCCTGAAAGGCCCCTTTATTTGACTCTTTTTGATGAGTTGTGGATGAGGATAATTGTATATGTGACTATTTTTATAGCTATTGCTCTATTATTATCTGCATTCATATTATTTGTACCAGCCAGAAGGAAGTCTTTAAAAGAAAGCGCCAAAATATATGGTTTTAAAGTAGAGGGGAAAGAGGCCGAAGAAGAATATGAATATGAAGAAAAGGGAAGAAGAGGCTTTTTTGGCTGGGTGCTGGGCGTCATATCAAGAGCTGCTTCCAGAAGGGGCTATATTGAGTATTTTGATTTCAGACTTAAAAGAGCCGGTATAAGTATAAGAGCTTCTGAGTTTATAGCATTACATTTAATAGGAATAATAGCTTGCAGTATTGCAGCTTACTATTTTAGCAGAAATATCTTTCTTACTTCATTTGTTGCGATAATAGTGGTATTGGTACCTTTTTTAATTTTAAATATAAAGTCGTCTCAGAGGCTCACCAGATTTCATGAGCAGCTACCGGACGCGCTCCAATTGATAAGCGGTTCCCTTAAGGCAGGGTATAGTTTTAACCAGGCTTTAAGAATGGTAGTTGACGAATCAAGGCCGCCTTTATCTGATGAATTTAAAAGAATTTTAAGTGAGATAAGAGTAGGTTTGCCGGAAAGAGAAGCTTTAGAACACGTGTCACAGAGAGTCAGCAGTGAATATTTTCAATGGGTTACCACGGCTATAAATGTACAGAGGGAAGTCGGCGGAAACCTTGCTGAAGTAATGGATACCGTAGCCGATACCATAAGGGAAAGGGACAGAGTACTAAACAGGATAAAGGCTCTTACTTCAGAAGGGAAACTGTCAGCGATTATCCTTATAATCCTTCCTATAGTTATAGGAATGATGATGTTTTTTATAAACAGAGAATATATAAGTCTATTGGTTACTACTAAAGTAGGTATTATAATGCTGATTATAGCCGGATTCCTTTTGATTATAGGTATAATCTGGATTGTTAAAATTATTAATGTTAAATATTAATAGGTTTTATTTTGTTAAATGATTTTTCAGGAAACAGTAAACAGGTTGGTGAAATTTTAAGATGTCAATATATTTAGTTTTAGGTACTGTATTTGTGTCAGTATTTTTATTTGTATTAGCGATAGGTCTATTAACAGTAGCAAGAAAAAGCTCGCAAAGTACTGTTGTAAGCAGGCTATCTCATTATGGTACTCAGAAAGAAGCAGAAGCATTACCATCTTTTTCGAATCGAGTATTGATGCCTGTTTTTAAAAGAATAGCTGATATGGTAAAAAGAATCAGTCCCAGAGGAGTCGTGGAATCTACTAGTCACAAATTAGAGCTGGCTGGAATACTTGAGATATTAGGGACCAATGTCTATTTTACAGTAAAATTTTTATTACCTATAGGATTTTTGATAATTTATATACTGCTAATTGTCTTTTTTGATTTTTCCCTGATAATAAATCTATTATTATTTATCCCTATACCGCTGTCTTACTTTTTACCTGATATTTATCTCCGAAGTAAAATAGGCAGCAGGCAGGATGAGATAAGAAGGTCACTGCCTAACGCGCTTGATATGCTTACCATTACTGTTGAAGCAGGTATGGGTTTTGATGCAGCTTTATCCAGAATAGCAAGTAATTTAAAAGGGCCTTTAGGTGAAGAGTTAAATAAAATGTTAAAGGAAATGAATGTAAGCATTCCCAGGAGGGAAGCTTTCCGAAATCTGGTCAAAAGGACCGATGTACAGGATTTAGACTCCTTTGTATCAGCGGTAATACAGGCTGAGATTTTAGGAATATCTATAGGTAAGATACTAAGAACCCAGGCTTCTGAGTTGAGAAACAGGAGAAGCAATAGAGCTGAGGAAGCAGGAATAAAAGCTCCTTTAAAACTGGTGTTCCCTCTTATTATCTGTCTGCTTCCAGCACTTATCATTATTATTGTAGGCCCTGGCATTATAACGATATTAGATGCTTTGATAAACTTTGTGATGTAAATTTACCACTATGTTATTAGCTATAGATATAGGAAATACACAGACAGTTATAGGAATTTTTAAAAAAGAGAAATTACTTACATCCTGGAGGATGTTCACCCCAAAATATGAGACCTCCGATGAGATTGCGGCTTCAATTTTTAGTTTTTTAAAAAATTCCGATTTTGACCCCAGGGATGTCGACCGAGTTGCGATTTCCTGCGTTGTCCCCAGAATAATCGATGAATTAATAAAGATGGGCCGGAAATATTTTAATCAGGATCCATTTATTATAAGCAGTAAAATAAAATCCGATCTTGTAATCAAATATGACTGCGCACTTGAAATAGGGGCAGACAGAATAGCAAATTCGGTGGCAGCCAAGGAGATCTACGGTTATCCGATAATAGTAGTTGATTTTGGAACAGCTACGACATTTGATATATTATCGACTAAGGGAGAATATATCGGCGGAGTGATAGCTCCCGGTATAGATATTTCATCAGAAGCGCTTTTCAATTATGCAGCCAAACTCTCAAAGGTTGATATAAGCTGGCCTGGAACAGTAGTGGGGAAAAACACTTATGACAGCGTACGTTCCGGGATACTGTATGGATTCTTAGGTCAGGTCGACTTTATCATAGACAAGATAATAGAAGAGCAAAAAAGTAAAGATGAAAAATTCAAGCCAAAAGTAATAGCCACAGGAGGTCTTGCTTTTCTTATGGACAGAAAAAGCAAGTGGATTGAAGCCAATGACCCTGATCTGACTTTAAAAGGTTTAAGAATATTGATTGACAAAAACAGGTAGTATTTTATAGAAGTGTGAAAAAATTTGAATTGCCCAATCTTATAAATGAGCTAAACAAACTGGTCTCAAAATTTCTCAGAGATTATAGATCTCATAACCCATTAAATAAAATATTTAAGCCAGAACAGCTTCGAAATCTATCGCCGGACAATGATATCGGCAGTAGCGGAACTAATACCCGCTGCCATTTTAAAATAGGAGATGTAATTATAAGAAATCCAATAATCTCTGCGCCGCTGGCTGGTATCAGTGATAATACTTACAGGATATTTGCCAGGTTTTTTGGAGCAGCTCTTACTTTTACCGAGATGATCACCAGTTACGGTATCACTTACCAGCATAAAAAGAGTTTGTCTCTGGCCGATATAACCGATTATGAAAGACCGTGTGAGCTGCAGATATTCGGTTCCGATCCGGTGGTAGTAGCCGAAGCAGCAAGGCAGATTGAAAGTAAGGCAGACATTATAGATATCAATATGGGGTGTCCGGTGGCAAAAATATTGAAAGCAGGAAGCGGAGGATACCTAATGCAGGATGAAAATAAGATTGAAAGAATACTGGCAGGATTGTCATCGGTCTTAAAAAAACCTTTTAGCGTAAAGACCCGGATCGGCTGGGATAGGAATAATATTAATATTTTAAAAATCGCAAAGATTGCCGAAAGCAGGGGAGCGGGCGCCATATCGATTCACGGAAGAACAGTAAAACAGAAATTTACCGGTGAAGTCGATTATAATCTTATCAAAAAAGTAAAAAACAATGTAAAAATCCCAGTCATTGTAAGTGGAGATATCAGTTCCCCCGGCAAGGCAAAGGAAGTATTTGAGTATACCGGCTGTGATGGGATAATGATAGGTAGAGCTGCAAAAGGCCGACCTTGGCTTTTTGCTGATATACTTCTATCCCTGCAGGGGTTTTGTAATGGATCAGGAGATACCGTATTTCAACCAGAAACTGAATGGAAAAAGGAATTTTCAAAGCTTTATTTAAAATTTCTGATTTATTTTAAAGGAGAATATAAGGCAGTAAGGGAATTCAGAAAGCAGCTCTGCTGGATCTTTAAAGGGATCAGGGGAATAAACAGAGCAAGGCGCAAGTTCTTTGAAATTGAAAAATATGAGGATGCTGAAAATTCCATTGATAATATATAATTATTTGATAATTGGTCACTTCATTGACTATAATGGCTTTACTGAAAGATGTTTACATTGGTTTGATTTCTTCAAAATCTTACCTGTAGTTGATAGAATATATAGGACTTTATCGGGATGTAGCGCAGCTTGGTTAGCGCGCAGCGTTCGGGACGCTGAGGTCGGGGGTTCAAATCCCCCCATCCCGACCAGATATTGCTGGTAAAAAGGAGGAAATGATGGATTTTGATCACGTAGCCTTTCAAGTCTCCGATATGGATTCTTCCATTAATTTTTATACCCAGAAGCTGGGATTTAGACTTAATTTCAGGTCTGTAAATCAGGAGGAGCAGGAAGAATTTGCGCTTATGGAACATGGAGATGCCCGTCTTGAATTGATACAGGATTTAAAGGGAGAATACCGGAAACCTGAAATAAAGAAACCGTACTGCCCCCACTTCTGCATGGAAGTTAAAGATATGGAATTGTCTATTGAGGTGCTAAATAAGAAGAATATAAATATAATAAAGGGACCGTTTGAAATAAAAGGTGAGGAGACATGGGTATACTTCAGCGATCCTGATAATAATATTCTTGAATATATCCAGTGGTACAGGAAGAAATAGGGACCCGGAATTTTAATAATTATTTAAAACATCACAGGTGATTTAGTGTGAGCAAGGAGAATGTAAGGTTTGTTAACTTGGCTGTGGTACTTGTCTCCACGGATATTATGAAAACAGCAGATTACTATCGCGATATCATGGGTTTTAAGATAGTAGAACATTTTGAAGGCAAAGAAAAGTTTTCTGTGCTTTATAGAGATGAAATAGAGATTATAATTGTTCAGTCAAAATACGGTGAAGTACGGTCCAACAATAAGAATTATGGTGCTGGATATGATATTTATATTGCTCCTGATACTGTTGAAGGTGTTGACTTGGCCTATAACGAGTTAAAGGATAAGGGCGCAAAAATAATTTCTACTCCTCAAGTAACAGAATATGGTTCCTATGAGTTTGTGATGGAAGATATTGACGGCAGGTTGATCGGAATCGGGAAAATAAAAAATAAGAATAAGTTTTTTAAAAATACTAAGATATAAATATGATTTCATGGATTAATTTTACAGCAATGCTTGTCTCAGCTTTTCTTTTTTCTTACTTCTATATAAAAAGTGTAGGCCCTGCAGCTCTGGAAAAGAAAATCGGTAAGACTGCTTACTCCAGGTGCGGGATATATAGAATAATAGCATCAGCTTTCGAGATAATAGTAGTCATTAATTACATAATTTTTTTCTTTTATCCTCTGACGGTTCCTATTCCCAGAGTATTTCCCTGGAGCTGGTGGATTTCAGCTCTGGCGGCAGCTTTGATTGCAGTCCCGGCGGGCTACTTGTTTGTTAAAGGTTTAAAGGATGCGGGAAGAGAATCTGCCGTACCTGATAAGAAACATTCACTTTACGGCGGCATCTATAAAAAAATCAGGCACCCCCAGGCAGCAGGTGAACTGGCATTCTGGTGGATAATAGCTTTTTTGCTGAATTCTCCTTTTCTTGCTCTGTTCTCTATTGTCTGGATACCCGTATTCTATTTGTTTTGTCGGGCAGAGGAAAAGGACCTTATTATTCGTTATGGAAACAGCTATCTTGAGTACAGGAAAAATACAGGCTTTATCATACCTAAAAGAAGGGGAAAGAAGAGATATTAGAAGTAGAATAGTTAGAGGGAAAATAACATGAGGTATATAAAAAAATGGAAAATCGTTTGGTTAGTCTGGGGAATATTGTTTACATTGATAGCACTTTCTTTTCTCTTCTTAGGGCCTTCAATAGCTTCAATTACAGGAACAGTACCTTTTTCTGATCGTGCAAGGGCCATGATAAGCTTTTTCTGGATATGGATGCTTATTTATAATGGTGTCGGCAGTTTTTTTCTGTATAAAGATATGGAAAAAAACGAGATTTTAATAAAATTGGCTGTTCCTACAGGCATTATTTTTTCAGTTTTGCATTATACTTATATAGCCCTTGGACATTTTGAATTAGTGGTATCAGAAATAATCTGGGGGATTCCTCCCATAATCTGGTCAGTATTAAGTTTGATTTATCTTATTAAGAAAAATAAATATGAAAGATAAGGAAAAACTTATCCAAATAAAAAATTGGAAAATTAAAGGTAAAAATGTTAATGCTGGTGATATCATATAAAATGTAAGATTCCGTAATGCTATTTTAGTTGAGAGGAACAAAGTGGATATTTTTCAAATAATATTATTGGTAAATATTTGTGCTGCTGTTGGCTATTTTATAATAAGTATGATAGCTCTGAAAATATCGGGGATAGATCCAATAGGGAAAAAAGAGAAAACAGATAACATTTTTGGAATACTGGCTATAATAATATCAACATTAATATTATTTGGTTTGTGGATAACGTACATAATCAATCCAGATATATCATTACTTTTTTTATCAATTAAACTATTGACAGGATTAGTTTTTATTAAATGGGTTGCAGTGTCTTTAATAACAATTGCGACTATAATTGAAATCATCTCAGGTCTGACATTAGGAAAATCTGGAAGAATACATTCTTCTGTAGAAAAAACAAAGCTTATTAAAACAGGTATATACGGAATTATTAGAAATCCAATAGTATTGGGGTTATTTTTATACGGTCTTGGTATTTTATTATTAAACCTAAATTTGCTGGGTCTGTCGATGATGATGCTTCTGGTATACGGATATAATTATAAGGTTGATACAGAGGCAAAGAAATTAAAGGGAATGTTTGGTGATGAATGGGATGAATATTGTAGAAGAGTGGGGAAATATTTCCCCAGATTATTTGCAAGATAGAAGAAGTATTATTGCATATAATAGAGTGATAAATTTAATTGGTCTCAGAGGAAAAAAGGAGTAAAAGAAAATGAGGGAAGATAATTTTGATAAGCTTTATAGAAATGTTTCAGAAGATAAAAAGGAACGATTAAGGAAGTTTCGTTCAACTCATAAGTACCGACAGGTTACAATAAATAACACTGACTGGAAATATATATCCAGCGGTCGGGGTAAAAAAGCTCTGCTGTTACTTACCGGCGGAACAGGTATTTCCGAGGCCATGGCATTGTTGTTTGCGCCGCTGGAAGATGAATACCGGATTATTTGTCCCTCGTATTCTCCGGTTGAGACAATTGGAATGCTGGCAGATGGAATTGTAGGAATCCTTGAATCAGAAGGTGTTCATAAGACCAATATCTTAGGACAATCTTTTGGAGGAATATTGGCCCAGGCAATTGTTCACAAGTATCCGGACAGAATAGACAAATTGATTTTATCACATACTACTACAACATCCCCACCTGTGGATGAGGCTATAATGTTAAAGAAGAAAAAAAGTATTGAAATGTTTAGAGGGTTTTATCTATTGCCGTCCTGGTTATTCCGCTTTTTAATAGGGCGCTTATTAAGGATAAGAATTTCTAAAATCTCCAGGATGTCATTGATGGATGCAGAAGAAAGAGAATTCTGGCATACATATTTTCTTGAGATGATTTCTCATATGACAAAAAAAGAGCTGTCTTCAATCGACAGGTGCATGATTGACTTTGCAGAGAACTATAAATTTACCAGGAATGATTTAGCAGACTGGCCGGGAAAGATCCTCATACTTGAATCTGATAAAGATACTGCATTACAATCATCGGAAAAGGAGGCGGTGAAAAAGCTGTATCATAAAGCTCAGGTACATAGATTTAAAGGCAGCGGGCACTTGTCCCTTATCATAAACCCTGAAGAATCAATCTCTATAGTCAGGAACTTTCTAAGTGGAAAGTGAAAAAATGATTGCAGAAATAGAAAAGTTAAATAATAAGATAAGAAAATGCAGAAAGTGCAGGCTATCTGAGACTAGAATAAATCCTCTTTGCGGGGAAGGAAATAAAAATGCTAAACTTATGCTGATTGCCCAGGCACCGGGTGAAAACGAAGACAGGGAGGGAAGGATGTTTATCGGGCCTTCGGGGAAAGTTCTGGATGAATTGTTAAGGGAAGCGGGTATCAGCAGAGAAGAGATTTATATGACAAACCTGGTAAAATGTATGCTCCCGAAATACAGAAAGCCAAAGCAGGATGAGATCAAAATCTGCAGCGGGTATTTAGATAAGGAGATAAAACTAATAAATCCAAAAGTACTGGTCCCACTGGGATATTATGCAATAAAATATATCTTTGAGAAATGCAATATCCCCTTACCGCCTAAATCAGAATTCGAGCAGGTTTACTGCAGGATTTTTTTGACGGATAATAAAAAGGTATTTCCTTTGCAGCATCCCACGGCTGTTCTATATCACGATTCTATTAAGGAGAAAGTTGCAAAGAATTACCGTAAACTAAAAGTACTCTTATTTGACTGTAAGTGGTATCAGGTCTGTCCAATGAAAAGATTTTATGAAGAAGGTAAGTTGGATAAAGAATGGGTAGAGCTATACTGTAAAGGTGATTGGGATAGCTGCATTCGTTATAAGATGGAAGAAGAAGGCCGGGAGCACCCGGACTGGATGCTTCCAGACGGGAGCATTGATGAAAGATTACACAAACTATATGGCGGAATGGAGTAATGAAGAGATTGAGAGAAAGTGTAAAGATCATATTTTTAATTGTAATACCATTGCTGGTTGTAGGACTTTTGAGCTGCAAAGAAACAGCACCTGCTATAGAAATAAATGGAGACACGACTGAAAGAATGATAAGGATAGATGCAGAAGGCGATGTTCTTCATTACAAGGAGACACTTTTATGGGATGAAGAAAAATTCTTGGAAATTTTAGAAGAAAAATCGTCTTTTTATAACAATCAGGTTGCGGAGTTCAAAAAAACTTATGAGGTAGATGCTTATAATTTTGAAATAAAATTTATACAGGATAGGAATTCAACAATACTAAGGTGTGATATATACGGTAAATTTAATGAGAAGTGGTATGATTTTCATTGGTTTTTAAACCCTTTAGGTCTGGATTTTCTTGATAGTCCCTTTGAAGAATCTGAAACAAACCTTTCCCGGGAAGGGATTATTGAAGAGACGCAAACTTCTATTATTTTAGAGTTTCCTTTTACTATTGATAACTGTCATGCTCATGTCTGGAAAGAATAAGGAAAACAAGGAGACGATAGAATGAAGGTTACTATTATTTATGATAATGAAGCAGCAAGAGAGGGGCTTGAAGCTGACTGGGGTTTTTCCTGCCTGGTAGAGGTATATGGAAAAAAAATACTTTTTGATTCCGGCGCTGATGGTTCTATACTACTTGGTAATATGGAAAAACTTGACATAGATCCTAAAGTGGTTGAAGAGGTATTTATATCACACAGCCACTGGGATCATATTGGTGGACTTTCAGATTTTCTTGGAATCAATAAGGTAAAAGTTTACATACCCCTGTCATGCCAAAAACCGCCAGGTGCTTTAGAAGTAATTAATATTAAAGAACCTATTAAGATCCATAAAAATATTTTTTCTACAGGAGAACTTCAAAATATAGAACAATCACTGGTGGTAAAAACTGAAAAGGGATTGGTAATAATAGCGGGATGTTCTCACCCGGGGGTCAAAAACATTTTAGAAGCAGCATCGGATTTTGGTGACCCTAAAATGCTTATAGGCGGTTTGCATGGATTCAGTGAATTTGATTTGGTGGAGGATTTGGAATTCATCTGTCCTACCCACTGTACGCAGTTTAAATCAGAAATAATATCAAGATATCCTGAAAAGTATATTAGTGGTGGGACTGGTAAAATCATAGAGATATGAACTTAAATTATTAGACAGGACTTTGCTTTATTTCAAATAAATTATTAGATTTGTCTTTTATAAAAACCACATCGGAAGTATCACGTTCTATAATAATGCAGGGATAATTATTTCCCTTAGCTTTTTGTATTACCTGTTCTCTGTTATTTACTGTTATACAAACATGCTGAAAATCATAGTGGGAAGTTTTATTACTTTTAAATATTTCCATGGAAAAATCATCTTTACCGATTACGGTTACTTCAGTTTCTTTTTCAATGTTAAAAATTTGGCCTGATATATCTTTTGGTAATGTGAACTTTTTTATTATTTCCAGCCCCAAAATATTGACATAAAAGTCTTTTATTTCTGATAGGTCATTTATAGAAACAGCGACATGATTAAAGATTTTTTCTTTCATATTGTTGATCACCTTATATAATAATATACCAAACCTTATTAAGTTGAAACAATCAATAAGATAATTTCTATGAAAAACTACCGTGGTGACCGAATTATGATAAAATATAATCTTAAAAGGAAGGAGCTGCGAAAGGATGAAAGAAACTAGTAATTTGATTGCCTGTTGTGGGCTGGATTGTTCCAAGTGTGAAGGTTATATTGCCACACAGGAAAATGATGATAATAAGAAGGCTGAAGTGGCAAAAAAGTGGTCAGCTATGTATGGCGGCGATATAAAACCTGAGGATATCAACTGCAACGGCTGCCGGCCGGAAGGACTAAAATTCACACACTGTAACGTGTGCGATATCCGTAAATGCTGTATGGAAAAAGAACTGGATAACTGTGCCGGATGTGATATGTATGTCTGTAAAAAATTGGAAGATTTCTTCAAACTGGCACCGGATGCACGTGCTGTGCTTGATAAGTTACATGCATAACAGCTTATAAAAACCAGTATCCGAAAACATGGCTTTAACGTCAGATTAAAAATATAGATAGTATAGTAAAAGCATATAAAAGCAAAAAAGAAATAAAAGGATTCTCTCAGTTTATAGAAAAAGAAAAGATAAAGGAAAACGACTATAACCTTAATGTGACTCTATATGTCTACCCCGAGGAAGAGGTTGAGGAGATAGATATAGCAAAGGAATGGAAAGATATTAAGGAGATTGATCAGAAAGTTTCAGAGACTGATAAAAAGATTACCAATTACCTAAAGGAATTGAAGATTGATGATGTTTAAACCAAATTTTAGATACACAAATAAAGTAGTAAACAAACTACTGGAGATATCTACTGCAAGAGAGGTTATTCTAAATTCTCCTTTTATTCCAAAATGGGAAGTAACTCTTCGTAGGGAAGCAATCATAAGAAATGCTCACTCTTCTACTGCAATTGAAGGAAATAATTTATCTCTTGCGCAGGTAAGCGATATTGCTCAAGGAAGAGAAGTAATGGCATCCCGAAAGGATAAACAGGAAGTTTTAAATTATTTAAAGGTACTTGAGAATCTGGGAAAATTAACTGATGGCAAGAAAATTACTCAAAAGGACATCCTCTCTATTCACAGGATACTGACAAAAGAAACACTGGAAAATAACTATGATTGCGGGAAGTATAGGAATAGATATGTTGTGGTTGGTAATAGATTAACAAGAGAGATTATATTCAAACCCCCTTCCAATAAAGATGTTCCCAAGCTTATGGGAGCCTTGGTTGAATGGTTAAATTCCGAGGAATCAAAAGAACTTGACTCTATAATTGAAGCAGGGATTGCTCATTATGAATTTGTAAGAATACACCCTTTTGTAGACGGTAATGGAAGAACAGCAAGAGTTCTAGCCACATTAATACTTTACCTGAGGGGATTTGACACCAAGCAGTTTTTCTGCCTTGATGATTATTATGATTCCGACAGACAAGCTTACTACAGAGCCTTGCAAGGCGTAGATCGAAAGACTCTTGATTTGACAGGATGGCTGGAGTATTTCGTAAAGGGAGTCAATATAAGTATTAATACAGTAAAAGAGAGAGTTGTCAGGTTAAGCAGTGAAAGATTAAGAAAGACAAAAAGGGGACAGGTAGCTTTAACAGAAAGGCAGATGAAGATTATAGAATTTATAAATCAGAATGGAAGGATAAGAAACAGGGATGTAAGGGAGATGTTTAAGATTTCAGACCGAGCTGCATTGAAAGAAATAAGGAAACTATTAGATTTGAAGGTAGTGAGGACGGAGGGTAAAGGCAGGAGTTTAAGTTATGTCCTATCATAACGTTAAAAACAGTTCGGGATTAGATTCGGGATTAGGTTCGGGATTAAAAATAGATATATTAAATATGGCATAGAGAGTAGACATAAGTATGTTTCCTCATAGGATAGACATTTTGACCTAGTAAAAATTGAATAGGAAAAGTGCAATTTTTAATTTAGTTAGGAAAGAAGTAGAATCGTTTTATTTATGGATTTTGTTAGGAATAAAAGGAAACTATGAATAATAAGACTAAGTATACTCGATTTGGAAATGAAGACAAAATAGGCAAGCCTAAGCTCATTTAAAAATTTAACAGTCAATAGATTCATGAAATATTTACCGCGATATTTATTAGGATATATTATATTTCGTGAGCTGGTTCATGTTATTGAGAAAAAGCATAATAGCAGATTCTAGGAGATAGTTGAAAGTAGATATAAGTGTTATCATAAATTAGAAAAAGAACTGTTTGAATACTAGTTTAAAGTTTCGGAGAGAGCAGGCCTGTAGGAGATTTTTATGGTTTTTTCTTTTAAAAACGTAGTTCAATTATTTCAAGTCAGGTTATGTTACTATTAATTAAGAAAGGAAGTAAATATGGGCATAAAACCTGTTGTAATCAAATTCTTTGCACCAGTTATTGATGTTACAATCAATGCTTTGATGAATGTCATTGATCAGAAAATGAAGCAAGGAGTAACAAACTTTATTATTCTTATTTCTTCGCCAGGTGGTTCAGTTTTTCATGGTTTAAGTGCATATAATTATTTAAAGGGATTGCCTGCCACAATAACTACCCATAATTTTGGTAGTGTGGATTCAATAGGTGTTATCCTATATTGTGGTGGTTCGAAAAGATTATCAGTACCCCAGGCAAGATTTTTAATTCATGGTGTAAACGTCAACTTTCCCCAGAAAGCAAGTTTAGAAGAAAAGCAATTAGAAGAAAAATTAAAAGGGCTAAAAATTGATATTGAGAATATTTCTAAGGTAATCGCAGAAAATACTGGTAAAAATGTGGAAGACGTGACAAATGCAATGCTTGAGAGAACAACCCTGAATCCTGATGAAGCAAAATCTTGGGGTCTTGTTCATGAAATCAAGTCTAAACTATTTGAAATAGGAAGTGAAGTAATCTCTATACAATCTCAGCAACAACAAAGCTTCTTAAAACCACAAAATATAAAATGAAATTTGGCTTAGATTAACTATTTTGATCTTTTAAAAAGGTTTTATTGAGTGATTAAGAAAAATATAAATATACCAAAAACATCTCCGGAACTTATATTTAAATTAAGGGAAAGTTCATTTACAACTGACTTATTTATTACTGCTGTCAGTCATTTTGATTTCTTCAATTTCTTAAAGGAGCATCCGTCTGATATTTGTGGCATTTGCAGATTATTAAAGATTAAAAAAAGGCCTATGGATGTCATGCTTACATTATTTAAAGCTTATGGATTTATAGAAGAAAAAAGCGGCAAATATTATATTACAGATATATCTCTTGACTATTTAACCGAAGATTCGAAATTTGATTTAAGTTCCTATGTAAGCTCGTTAAAAGACAGTCCTATATGTCAGGAGATGAAAAAAGTGCTGCTTACAGGAGAGCCAGCTAACTGGGCGGCCAGTAAAAATACAAAAGAATGGAAAGCTTCTATGGAATCAGGCGAGTTTGCCGAAGAATTTACAGAGGGGATGAACAGCCGTGGAGAATACCTGGCAAATGGGCTGCTGGGCGCTGTTGATTTAAAAACGTATAGTAGGATATTAGATATTGGAGGAGGGTCCGGTATATATTCAGCTGTTTTATTGAAAAAAAACTTGAACCTGACGGCAACTGTCTATGAAAAACCTCCTGTTGATAAGGCAGCACAGTATTCTATAAATGAGCTGGTATTAAATAAAAGAATGGATGTGATTTCAGGTGATATGTTTAAGGATAATCTCCCCGGAGGTTATGATGTTCATTTTATTTCACACGTACTTCATGACTGGGACCTTAAAGAAGTAAGATTTATTCTGGATAATTCATTTGAAAATCTGGAATCGGGCGGGATTATAATTATCCATGATGCACATATAAACGATACAAAAACAGGTCCCGTGTCAGTGGCAGAATATTCGGTTCTTCTTATGTTTTTATCAGAAGGCAAGTGTTATTCAACGGCAGAGATAAAGAGCATTCTGGATAAAGTCGGTTTTAAGGATATAGAATACAGACCGACGATTTTAAACAGGAGTATAATCACAGGGGTAAAACCAGAGTAAAATATTTCCCCATAAGGGTGAGAGAGCATCTCAAGTTGCTGAATTCAGTCGGATTCCAGGCGGTTGAGATCTTTTAGCTGTCGTATCTGCAGGCCGGTTTTTTCTGTATAAAATAGCGATTTAAAAACTATCAAGAAAGACAATAACTGATATAATATAATCACTCGGAAAGAGAATTTTAAAAACAAGAAGGAGAGCAAAATGAAAAGATATTTGTTAGCCTTGCTCATATTTGTACTGGCAGTATCGTTGGTCACAGCAGGAGCAGGGTGCGGTGGTGGAACTGCCCAGCGTACGGTAGAAATCCCTGTAGGCTGGGAACTGTTCGATTCAGATGAATTTGAACTGTATTTGCCTGAACAATGGGAAGGCGGCGCTGAAGAGAAACTCCAGGATGTAATTGAAATTCTTAAGGAGGAAGGGCAAACAGAATTGGCAAGCCAGGTAGAGGCAGGTATAGGTTATATAACATTCTGGGGATATGATTCAGAAACTATCAGCTCGGATGCTCTGACCAATGTAAATATTGCAAGTCAATCTGCATCCTCTATATCCCTGAACCAGTATATGGAAATTGGATATGATCAGATGGCAGATCAGTATGAGCAGATGGGATATTCATTTAATATTCTTGAGCAGGATGTTGTATCACTTGGCAGTTATAAAGAAGTAGGCAGGACGTTGGTTAGTGAAGAAGTCATGGGTTTTGAAGTGAGGGTGGTGCAGTATGTAGTAAAATCTGGTTCTGTTTTCTGGATCATAACTTTTACTACATCTCCTGAAGAGTTTGATCAGTATATACAGACTTTCGATACGGCTGTTGGGACTTTTATAATAAAATAACCAGATATATATTAAAGAATAATTATAATTTCAATAAAAAAAGTCATAAATTTTGAAAGAGGTGATAAAAATGATGTCCAATATCCCGATCGATCTGACCAAGGTTTCAAAGGGGAACATTGATAAGGAAATATTAAGAGTGGGAATAATTGCAGAACTGGATGCGGTGAATTTATACGAGCAGTTGGCTGCATTTACCGAAAACAATGATATTAAAAAGATTCTTCTTGACATAGCAAAAGAAGAGAAGACACATGTCGGAGAGTTTCAGACTCTGCTTTTAAGACTGGATAAGCAGCAGGTAGATGAACTTAAAGCAGGAGAGGAAGAAGTCAAGGAAGAATTGGGTGAATAAGTGGTAGGCTGTTTGGGATAATTTGATGAGAGCAGTCAAAGTTGATGATAAAGATCCTAAAAGAGAAGAATTAATTGCTTCCGAAGTAACAGGAGCAAAAAATTTTTTCGATAGGTTTCTGGGGCTGATAGTAAGGCGAAAGCTAAAAAATAAAGAGGGCTTTCTTATAGAGCACTGCAGCAGTATCCATACATTCTGGATGAGGTATAGTATAGATGCAGTTTTCCTGGATAAAAAGAATCGGGTGTTAGCAATTTATAATAACATCAGGCCTTTTAGAATGACTCCTTTTATAAAGAATTCCTTTTCTGTATTAGAGTTGGGTTCAGGGGTTATAGGGCGGACTTCTCTTTCTGTTGGGGATCTGATTAGATTTATTTAATAGATATTATGTGATTCTTCTTAGTATCTCTTTGTATTTTTTAGAGCGTGGCTTCATTACAGATGCAATTTTAAAGTGCCCTGCTGCCTGGCTTATTTTTCTCTCCTTTATCAGGCACATTCCCAGCCCGTAGTGTGCAAAATCATTGGTTGCATCTATTTCCAGAGCCTTTCTAAAATTCTTTTTGGCAGACTGGTAAAAACCGCAGTTATAATATGAGCTGGCAAGGACTTCTCTTATGGAACCTTTTTTAGGCTCGTAATCCTTCGCTTTTTCAAGCATCATTATAGCATCTAAGAATTTACCTCTTTGGGCTAATCTCTTACCTTTTTTAAAAAAATAATAAGCGCCATTCATGATTTAAAAATCCTGCCATCTTAAATAATCAGTTATTGCACTTATAATTATAACACCAGTAGATTGCCAAGCTAAATAGCTTTGTTATGAAATTTTTTATATATTTATTTACACAAATAAATATTTATGTTATTATGCTTATACGTTTAATATATAAAATAATGACAAATAAACCGCAGTGGAATTAAAAGCCTTAAATGATGAATAGGATATCTCTAATAGTAAAACAAAGAATGTTGAGCATTATATTTATCATCATTGCTGTTGTGGGTGGAGTTTTTGTTTTCTGGTATATAAGTAATTTAAAATCTAAGATTTCGGAAGATGTGGGATATAAGCAGATATTTATAACCAGGGCTGATATCAAGGAGGGTGAAGAGTTTACGGAAGGACTGATTGAGACGCAGAAAATAAATGAAAACATATTCAGCGAAAATTTTATTATAGATAAGGATAATATTCTGGGTAAGAAGGCTGCGGAAAATATTATGAAGGGGGACATCATAACAGTTAATAAGCTGGAAGGAATGGACTCCAGTGACGGCTTGAGTACTGGCTTCTCATCATATATTCCATATAAACTAAGAGCAGTCAGCGTGCCGGTAAACTTTTATGGAGATAAATCATTGATCAGAACCGGTGATAGGGTAGACATTTTATCTACTTATTATGAACCGGACAGCGGGGCTATCTATTCGGATATAGTTTTGTCCGAAAAGGAAATAGTGTTGATTAGAAGTGATCCTGAGGGGAACTTTTCTGTAGAGGAAAACAGCAGTGGGGAATTTTTGATAGACTCCATATTTGAAAGCAGCTCTGTTGATCCTGGTTATGCAAACACTCTGATTCTGACTTTTTATCTGGATTGCCTGGGAGCACAAGAGGTTTTTTCAGCACTTGAAAAGGGGGTGCTTAATTTATCTATTTGCCCCAGAAGTTATATACAAAACCGCTGATTTAAAATTTATTTAATATATATAGACTTTTTTTAACCTTAAAAAAGGAGTTTGAGAGTTAAGTATGGTTGATGAAAATGAATCAAAGGTAGTATTATTTTCGGGAAGCAAAGGAGGATGCGGATGCAGTTTTATTACTTATTGTGTCTCGACTTATCTTGCCAGGGAGACAACTAAGAATATAATGCTCCTGGACTTAAACGTTGGTAAAAAAGACAGCAGGGTGGTATTCAATCTGTCAGATGACAGCCAAAGAGATCTTGGCGATGCTGAAAAAGTCATAGATGAGCTGGACACATCCATTTTAAAAAGACTTGTAATAAATTTTGAAAACAGTCTTAATTTGATTCTTCCTCCTATAAAAATTGAAAAAGCAAGAATTATTGACAAAGACCCGCTGGAAAAAATTCTTGATGTATTGAAAGATCATTTTGATATTATCTGTGTGGATTTTCCGAATTACCTTTTCAGCCAGAGCGGACTCTGCCTTAAGGAATTTGTCAATAAGTTTGTTTTTATTTCTCTACCTGACCTGATTTCAGTAAACAATTTAAATGTACTGACAGGCAATATCATTTGCGATGAGCCATATTATGATTTCGATATAATCATAAACAAATATAACACCAGGCCAGCTGTTTCACCATCAGGTCTTAACAACATACTAAAATACCCTATAGATGCTTTTATTCCTTATGACAGGGATATTGAATTTTTAATACTGAACCGGGGCCCTGATTCCATTTTTAAATATAATCTCAGGATCATACAGAATATTTCTGCCTTTTCCAGGAAGTTATATGAGGATTTAAGTTTATGAACATCGCCGGAAGTATTACTAATACATCAGATTATTTAGGTAAAAAGATATTAAAAAAGATCAAAGCAGATGATTTATGTGTGCTTTCGCCGGAATCAAGGTTAAGGATGATCGGCGGGTATTTAAAAAACATAATAGAACAAGAAAAAATCATAATCAGCCAGAAAGAAGTTTTAAGGCTGGCCAGGGAGATACATGAAGACAGTTTTGGCTTTGGACCGATCAGCTTCCTTATAAGTGATGATAGGATAACGGAGATTATGATAAACAATTATGACCAGGTATATGTTGAAGAGGGCGCTGTCATAAAAAAAACAGATATAATTTTCAGGGATAACAATCATATCCGTAATCTGGTCGATAAGACATTAAGCCCCCTGGGATTGAGAATAGACGAGAGTTCTCCTATGGTTGATGCAAGGCTTAAAAACGGATCAAGGATCAATGTGGTACTGAATCCTGCAGCTTCAAACGATATAGTGGTCACTATAAGAAAATTTAAAAAAAATATGATGGATATAGAGAGTCTTATAAAGGAAGGCACTGTAAATAAAGCAGTGGCTGAATTTATAAAAACTTGTGTAAGGAGTAAATTGAATATAATAATAAGCGGAGCCACATCCACCGGTAAGACAACATTTTTAAATGTCTTATCTAATTTCATCCGGCAATATGAAAGAATTGTGACCATTGAAGAAACACTTGAGTTGAATTTAAATTTACCCCATGTGGTTAAACTCGAAGGCAGGCCGCCGAATCTTGAAGGTAAGGGACAAATAACTATCAGGGATCTGGTAAGGAATTCTTTAAGAATGAGGCCTGATAGGATTGTGGTGGGCGAAATCAGAGGGGTAGAGGCTGTAGATGTTCTGCAGGCTATGAATACAGGTCACAGCGGTTCCATGACAACTGTTCATTCTAATTCACCTAAAGATATGATTTCTAGATTAGAAACGATGATTTTAATGTCGGGCTTAAATTTGAACCCTTCCACTGCAAGGAGAATGCTTGCATCATCAGTGGATATGATCATCCATCTGGATAAATTAAAAAATGGGAAAAGGGTCGTGGCAAGAATCAGTGAATTAAAAAATAAAGGTGAATCGATAGGCAATAATACCGTTTTAGAAGTAAAAGATATTTTCAGGTACCAGATCAGAGATAAGATTATAGACAACAAAGGTTCATATGCAGGTAATATAATCCGTACTGGCTATATACCAGATTTTGTAGAGAAAATTAAAAACAGGGGATTTGATTTTAATTTTAAAAATGAAAAATTGGAATGAAATATTGGTTTCTATTACTGCAGTTATTGCGGCAGTGTCTTTGTTTTACGGGCTTAGGAAAGCAGCTTTTAGGTTTAGTCTAAAAACAAAAAAAGCTAAATTGGTAAAATTTTTCACTAGTATATATTGTACCAGGAAAAAGATACTGTCGGCATTTATATACGCTGTTTTGTTATCCATTTTTTACCTGCTGTTTAGAAATTTTATCTTCAGTTTATTTGTCAGTTTATGTCTGGGAATTTACTTGATAGATTTTCTTAATGGGCTTGAAGAAAAGAGAAAAAATTCGCTCAATATTCAGCTGGTAGAATTTATAAGCAATATGACAGTGCTCTTAAAAGCAGGAAAAACAGTAAGGAGTATATTCAAGGATTCTGCCAGCCGGTTTAAGGATCCGCTGAGGACACATCTATATAAAACAGCAAATGAGCTGGAGCTTAATTCCACTCTGGATGGAGCCCTAGACAGGTTTTCAGAAGGATGTAGGAGCAGAGAAGTAGATCTTCTTACCAGCTCATTAAAGATTAACAGTAAAATAGGAGGGAATATGATATCTATGCTTGATGCTATTTCTGAAAGCATACGCCATAATTTAAAGGTAAAATCTCAGGCAAAGACTATGATCCTCCAGAGCAGGTATTCTGGTAATATTATTTCATTATTTCCTGTTATTGTATTAGTCACGATGTGCATTTTTATGGACAGGACTCTATTGGATTTTTTTTCTACTGTTACTGGTAAAATTTTACTTATTATAGGAGGTATTCTAGAAATTACCGGAATAATAGTCATAAAAAAAATTATTAGCTCTGGAGATCAATAGGATTTAAAGAATGCTTATTTATTTAATCATATTTTCTTATTATTTATTCCTATGCGCGGGTGTGTTTTATATTATAAGGATAAAAGGTCATTACCGTTACACAAGGGCTAGAAAAAGTTGCAGACCAAGAAATGTTCCGAGTGAATTTATAACTAAAATTAATTTTTTCTCAGGCGGGATCGGAAGATTCTTTAGCAGTAAGCGCTGGTTTAGAGACAGAAAAGAAAATATAGAACTTTTTAAGTTGTTAGAATCAGAAAGTAAGGTGCTTCTTACCCAGGATTCTTTTATGGGGTATAAAATAATCCTTTCTATATTATGCATAACTGCAGCGGTTTTTATCGGCAATAATATAGTAAATTCTATTATCCTGGCTGGTATAGGAGGAGCAGCAGGGTATTTTGTGCCAAATATCCTTCTTCGAAGATTTAAGTACGCAAGGCAAAAGGAAATAGAAAGAGATTTGCCATATGTTATTGATTTATTATCCATTGCCACACTATCGGGGCAAAATCTTTATAAGGCTATAAAAATTGTGGTTGAAAAATACAAGGGATATATCTGCGGAGAGCTTTCAAATTTAATAAAAGATATAGATATTGGTATAGGAAAACCCCAGGCTTACAGAAATTTAATAGACAGAAGTAATTCTGAAGATTTTAAAAATTTTATTTTTCTTCTAGTTCAGGCGGAAAAGTATGGCTCTTCCATCAAAGAGATTCTTGATCAAAAATCCCGGCACATAAAGTTTGAGACTTATCAAAATCTGGAAAGAAAAGTAAGGAGAATAACCATATTGATTTTATTCCCTCTGGTCTTTCTGATACTGCCCTCTTTTATAATACTTGTAGCAGGGCCTCTTATATTTTCAATGGGTGGAAATTTCCTGCAGCTGAATTAATTTTGAGCCCTAAATTTAAACACCCCGGATGGTGTGTCCGGGGTGTTTGTCTAGGCGTCCGTAAAACTATATAAATTTAATCGATCAATTAGTAAATACTGTGGTTACTACTCTTCTACCTTCTCCATCGACTACTCCAATTCCAATCTTTGTGTATACGGACCTGAGTATGTTCGCTTTATGGGATGGGCTTGCCATCCAGGCATTGGCAAATGCATCGGGAGTTCCGTGAGAGGGTGGTGAGGAATTACCGAGATTTTCACCGGCATTTAGATAAGCCACTTCATTTTTACGCAGTATATTAAAAATGTTTTGGCCATTGGGAGTGTAATGAGAGAAATAGGAATTAGCTATCATATCATTGCATCTTGATCTTGCAATGTTGGTCAGCATTTGATTTGCCTGAATAGCTCCCAGCCCGTTTGATACTCTTATGGTGTTGATAAGATAAAGCACAGCTGCTTCAAGTTCGCTAAGATTAACAGCAGATTCTGCCGGAGCAGCAGCTATAGTAGCTTCACTGGTCTTAGTGTTTCCCAAGACTTCTGCTTTGTATTCTTTGTTTATGCTGTTAACTTCCTGATCCAGATTATCGGATATTTTTGATAGTATTGTTACTGCACTAATGTTTTTGTCCTTTGCTGACAAATCTTCCTTTATAAATGCTGCTTTCTCTATATTTTCCGGTCTGTAAGTGCTGTTTCCAGTAAAGCTACTATCGATTTTTGCTGCTTCAACGTTGAATCCACTTGTTATGGCAAGACCAGCTGCAAGTGCAATAACCAGTGTTATTATTATTATTTTTAATTTTATTTTCATATTTTTTAATTAAAAAGCCATCTGACTTAGAGGTAAGATGGCTTGTTTTTTTAAATAAAAAAGCAATAGCCGGTTGCACTACTGGCTCGTTACATTCGTAAGTGCCCAAATGACAGAATGTAAGTCATCACCTCTATTACAAAAGTTAAATTAAATTTTCAATAAAACTTTAATTAATTATTTTATAGTAATATTAATACTTTATATTACTAATGTCAAGAACTAATTATACATAATTTAAATAATTATAGTTTTAATACAATATAATATATAATTATTAATAATTTTTATAAAACCTGCCCAAATCAAAAAAAATCGTTTATTTTAATTTATGTATTTACACAAAAGGATAAATATGATAGATTATAGCTATATAGAATTGAATAAATATGCATAAGCACAATAAATGAGAAAGGAGGTGAATAAATATAATTTTTTAAAGAAAGGAGGTGAGAAAAATAAAAAGATTTATTGAAAAAATGAAAGTATGGGGACAAAAAGGGCAATCTACACTGGAGTATGCACTGGTTATAGTAATTGCAGGAATAATAAGCGCAATACTGATAGCAGTAGGAAAACCAATAATAATAGATGTTATTTCAAAAGTATTTAACAAGATAGCTTCAATGGTTTGAGGGTCTAATTGAAATGAAATTATTCCTGAAAATATACAATATGGGAAACAATTTGTTTTTAAAGACTATGTCAAAAAAAAATAAATATAAAAAACTTTTTAAAATATTATTAAACAGGAAAGGAGGGCAGGCCTCTCTGGAATTTGCTCTTATGGTTCCCTTTATAGTTTTAATTATTTTAATTGTTTCCCATATTGGTTTGCTGACTTACCAAAAAAACATATTGGAACAGGCATCACGTGAAGGTGCAAGGATAATTGCTACCACCAACTCCAGCCGGGAAGCATCAAGTTGTATAAGAGATGTTTGTTCTGGGCTGGATCAAAACAGACTTAATATAATTATTGATCCTAATGATAGAAATTTGAGAAAAGTTGGAGATATGGTTACAGTTACCCTTTCATATAAATACAGCGGTTTTACAAATATAATTACAAAATTTACCGGAAAGGATATTTTTATAAAGGCAAAAAGCAATATGAGGATGGAATGCTATTAAAGAGTTTAAGAATTCAAAACAGAGGAAATACTTCTTTTTTAGTCCTGGCCGCTGTAACGGTGTTTGCAGTCCTATTTATATTTATTTTTGATTTATGCCGGATTTTTATAGCAAGAGAGGTAACGAAGAATGCTTCTGATGCTGCTTCACTTGCCGCGGCACAGGATCTCTTGTTTCTCAGTGATCAGGATTGTGTCAGTGCAGCCGAAAAAGCAACTACTGTAAATAACTGCAGGCTTATTGAATGCAGGAGTGACTATGATGAAGTAACAGTAACCGTAGAAAAGAAACTTAATTTTATTTTACTGAGCAGACTGATACCGGGGTATAGCAGTATCAGGTCAACCTCAAAATCGAAAGTTGTATATCCCTGGGATGAGCATTATGGCTACTGTAAAAGTTATAAATTCAGCTATTAAATTTTAAATGTCTTTTAGAACAGGAGGATTTATGAATTACATAAATAACATATATTTACTGGGTAACCTTACCCGTGATCCGGAAATAAAATATACTAATGAAGGAACAGCTATTACTGAGATAGGGCTGGCATCAAATAAGAAATGGACAGATAAAAATAGGAAAGATCTTGAAGCTGTTGATTATTTTAATATTACAGTATGGGGCAATCTTGCAGAGAATTGCGCGTCTGCATTAAAGAAAGGGAATAGAATAATGGTATGCGGCCATATTAATCTGAGAAGCTGGGAAAATAAGGAAGGTAAGAAATATAACATTACAAGTATCACGGCTGATGTAGTAGCAGCCAGTCTGGAGTTCAACCATATAAAGATATTAGATAAAGATAGTATTAAAAAAGAAGGTATTTATATAAAAAAGGATAAAATAAAGTCAAAGGTAACTTAGGATTTTATTAAATAAGTATATTCGATTTAAAATAAGAGAAAGCCTCCGAACTACCAGAGGTTTTCTCTTATTTTTTTAGTTCAACATTTATAAATCTAACCTTTGGGATACTTTTCATAGAAGCTATTCGGCTTTGCTGCATTATCCACTAACGCCCATATCCAGATACCGAAACTTATTAAATTCATAAAGATACTTAACCCGATAAGAGGTCCACTAGAGTAATCTAAATAATTTTGATTATAAGAAACAGCATTACTTATAATAGAGCATGAGTAAGAAAGGATGATTACGATCATCACGGCATTGACCCCCATAGAAATCCAAAACTTTTTTGCATTTTTTCCATAGGTATAGAGCCAGGCCCAGAAGCTGAGAAATACTGCCAGAAGTATGGCAACTACTTTATTTTTTGGTGTAATTCCTCCTTCCATTCTGTAAATCGGCGACTGATAGGTTATGCTTTCTGTGAATAAATCTTTGATATTGACTCCGCAACGGGGACATATGGTGGTACCTCTTTTAATAGTCCTACCGCATTCCGGGCAAAAAATCTCGTCCGGTTCCTTATATATTGTTTCTGCCATATTGACCTCTCCGGGTTTGATGTTTTTATTTTTTAAATATTTACAAAACTAAAATCATATGATCTTTTTTACGTCAATTGTCAATATTATACAAGGCTTTTTAAAAAAATTGTAAAAAATGACATTAACAAAATGCTGTAACGGTAGAACAGTTTGAACCAATTGTAGTATAATTATTTAAATTATATACTGAAAATCTGAAAGGCAGAAGAATGGCATTTAGAAAATCAGATTATGAAAGTTTTGATTACAGTAAATTCTGGGAAGATAGTAAAAGATTGTATGAGGACAGAGCTGAAAGGCTGGCTTTAAGAAAACTTCTGGCTGGAGTTGATAGGACCAATAAGTTCTTTTTTGATATCGGCTGCGGATACGGCAGGCTTTTTAATGAATATAAAGACTTTGAGAATATAGTTCTTATAGACTATTCGGTCAAAAATCTGGAAAATGCCAGAAAAAAGATAAAAAAATTCCTGGAAGATAATCAAAGAAGTCTTTCCTCTGTTTATCTTATTGCCGCAGATGCAGCTCATCTACCTCTGAAATCCGGGTGTGCGGATGTGGTGCTTACAGTTAGAATGGTGCATCATCTTGATAATCCTGAAATGTATTTTAACGAGGTGGCAAGGATACTAAGGGGCAACGGGCTTTATTTTCTGGAGTTTGCCAATAAAAGAAACCTAAAAAATATATTGAGGTATTTTATAGGAAAGATGAATACATCACCATTCAACCTGCTGCCTTCCCAGATAGGAGAGACCATAATGAATTTCCATCCCAAGTATATAATAGGGACTCTTAAAAAAAGAAAATTTACCATAAAAAAAATGATAAGTGTTTCTAACCTCAGACTTAATATTCTGAAGAGATTTCCTGGTACAAAAACGCTGATATTTTTTGAAAAAATCTATCAGAGAATTATACCCTTCGTCCTTATGGGACCGAGTGTTTTTTTAAAAAGTATTTTAGATGAGAGAACGAAAGAAAAAATCGGTATTAAATCGGGAGTGACTTTAAAGGATATTGTATTGTGCCCTTACTGCAGGAAACAGACACTATTTTTTAAAAAAGGCATGTTCATTTGCACCCATTGCAGGAGTACTTTTAAACAAAAAGATGGTATATATGATTTCAGGATAAAGACTTAATATAATAATCTATAAGGTGACCGCGTTCTTGTAAAAGGATGGTAATCCTGTTACAATTGTGATACAAAGTATTAAATAAACTTTTTCAAATAAGAGTATCAAATTAATAGTAAAACTTTATATAGCGGGTTTTGTTTATGGTAGTGAGAATATATTCCGAAGGTGTCATTTCGAGATTATCCCAATACTTAAAGTATATTGTACAGTTGAAAGAAATCGGTAAAAGAACCATAACCTCTAAGGATATCAGTATCAATACCGGTATAAATAGTGCAGAAGTAAGAAGGGATTTAATGTGTTTTAAGATAAAGGGTAAAAGAGGCGTCGGATTTAGTATCAATGAACTCATTAATTCATTTAATAAAATACTGGGTTACGACAGGCTAGTCCGTATTGCTTTGGTAGGTGCAGGTAATTTAGGCAAGGCGATTTTAAAATATAAGATGCTGAAAAGATTTGGTTTCAAGATAGAAAATGTTTTTGATAATAATCCGAAAGTTATAGGCAAAGTCATATCTGGAAGGGAAGTATTGAATATAAACCGGATAAAAGATGAAATTGAGAAAAAAAATATAGAAATCTCAATACTTGCCGTTCCTCCTGATTCGGCGCAGAAAGTAACAGATATTATCGTTAGTGCTGGTATAAAAGTTATAATAAATTATACTTCAGTTCCTATTAAAACCCCGCCAGTTGTAAGGATTGAGACAACAGATCCTATTGAAAAATTGCTTCACACTCTGTATTATTTATCTCATACAGGCTATGGAGAATATAAATAATTTCTCAGATTTGAAAATAAATAAGATATGAATAAAGCCAAAGGCTGTTTTATTACTATACTGATCATTTTTATTCTGATTGTATTTGGACTTCTATGTGTCTCCGTTACGGATTTAAATCCAATCGGCAAGAATATATTGATTCTGGGTGTTGACGAAAGAGAAGGAAACAGCGAGTTGAATAATACTGATACTATTATCATATATCACATCAGCAGCTTGGGGGAGAAGGATTGTCTTATTTCAATTCCCAGGGATACGAGGAGAGCCGGGCTTGCGGAATACGGGATACCTAAAATAAATGCTGCATATGCATACGGCGGCGAAGATATGATAAAAAAAGAAATTCACGAGCTTACCGGTATTGAGGCTGATAGAATAGCAATAATAGACTTTAACGGATTTAAGGAGATGGTCGATGTACTCGGAGGAGTCAGGATAACGGTAGAAGAACCTCTTGATGATGAACTTTCAGGTGCGCATTTTGAGCCGGAGACTTACGATATGAATGGTGAGCAGGCCCTGTCATTTGCAAGATGCAGAGCTACCGAGGGAGGCGATATTGACAGGATGGCCCGGCAGCAGTACCTCATAAACGAAGTAATAAAACAAAAATTCAACCTTTCAATAATCTCAAAAACAAGCAGGCTTATTGAAATTCTAAACAAGAGGACTCAAACAGATTTTACAATATGGGATTTTTGTTCTATAGGATTTATGCTATTATTTTCAAGTAAGGATATAAACTGTATTACTATACCTACAGTATCGGCTAATATTGACAATATAAGCTTTCAGATTGCGGACGAAGAAGAAGTAAAAGAATTTTTAAGTGATTATCTGAAATAGAAAATTAGTACAATATTGTGTGAGTATTTTGGTGTTTTTAAAAGGATTTTACGGTATTGACAAAGGTGGTATTAGTGGGTAGGGATAAGGATTTAAGTATAGCAAATATTTCGTCTCTTACTAATAAAATTGAATTTTTGCTGCAGGCTTCAATAAAATCCAAGAGGCTTGATGATTTTATAAAAAAAGAAATACCTGTAAGTGAAAAAGAATGGCTTATAGATCTAAAAAGCTGGAAACTCAACAGCAAATGGCTGCTGAAGATTTCCGATATTTGTCTTAAAGAATTCGATCAGGTTTTTTATGATTGCGGTGATGAGCTTCTGGATTTAAATGATTCTAAAAATTACCAGGCTTTTAGGGAAAGAATACTGGAAGAGTTAATATAGCCGGTTTTTTGGTCCTGCATCATAAAAGTTATAAAGACGGTTTCCTTATTATATTAGGAGTGTTTATGATTCCCAGATATACCACTGTAGAAATGGGCAGGATATGGAGTGATGAGAATAAGTTCGCAAAATGGCTTGAAGTTGAAAAAGCAGTAGCCAGGGCTCAAGCGGAACTTGGCGTTATACCAGAAAAAGCTGCAGATGATATATGCAAAAAAGCTAAATTTAAAATCTCTAAGATAACCGAGATCGAAGCTGAAACACATCATGATGTTATAGCTTTTTTAACCAATGTTTCCTCATATATAGGTGATTCTTCAAAATATCTTCACTACGGGCTTACCTCCTCGGATGTTGTGGACAGCGCCCTTTCACTTCAACTGCTTGAAGCAGTAGGCATAATTAAAAAGAAAATTAAAAAATTTATAGATATTCTAAAGTCTGGTTCTAAAAAATATGCTCACACGGTTATGGTGGGGAGGACACACGGAATTCATGCAGAACCAATAACCCTGGGGCTGAAGTTCTGCGTGTATGCTTTTGAGATGGCAAGGAATTTAAAAAGATTGGAGCAGGCCGGGGAAAATGTTGGATTTGGAAAAATATCCGGTGCAGTAGGGACTTACGCCAATACTTCTCCTGAAATAGAAAAGAGGGCTTGCGGCATTCTGGGGCTGAAGCCTTCTCCTGTTTCAACACAGATTATTCAAAGAGACAGGCACGCGCAGTTGATTTCAACCATGGCCATCTGTGGGACTTCTTTAGAGAAGATAGCTCTTGAAGTAAGAAATTTACAGAGAACAGATGTTAAAGAAGTAGAGGAGCCTTTTACAAAAGGACAGAAAGGTTCTTCGGCAATGCCTCATAAAAAAAATCCTATTATTTGTGAAAGGATATGCGGACTTTCAAGGGTCTTAAGATCTAATATGATTGCTGCCATGGAAAATATTTCATTATGGCATGAAAGGGATATATCGCATTCTTCAGCTGAAAGGATTATAATCCCCGATAGTTTTATACTGCTTGACTATATGTTGGAGAAGACAATATTCGTGATAGAGGGTTTAAATGTAATCGAATCAAATATGAAAAGGAATCTGATGAAATACGGCGGGATTGTTTTTTCACAACAGATATTACTGGAACTTATAAAAAAGGGTATGAGCAGGGAAGACGCTTATATTCTGGTACAGAAAGCAGCTCTTGAGGCATGGAATAATGAAGGCAGCTTTAAAGAAAACCTGCTGAAAGAAGAAAAAATCCTGTCTTTTATCGACAGGGGCAGCATGGAAAAGTTATTTAAGGTTGAATATCATCTAAAATATATTGATGAAATAATTGATAGATTGAAATATATCAAATAGCAAGAGTTCTTTATTGTTTATGACTCGGTGTATGTTTTCAAATTGCGGTAAGGACAGGGGAAATAAAAAATAATGAAGCGGTTTTACAGGCGTATAGATAAAAATCTTGAATACTGCTATTATATTGAGACTTCAGCCCCCCTTAAAGAAAAAGAACTGGAGATCCTGGCGTGGCTTCTTGCGGAGACTTTCCAAAAAAAGAATTTTCGGGAAAAATCTTTTTATGATAAAAGTAGAAAAAAAATAGTAGAAATCGGCCCACGTTTAAACTTTGAGACAGCATATTCGACTAATGCGGTAGCAATCTGCCATACCTGCGGTCTTGAAAAAGTCACCCGCATAGAGTCGTCCAGGCGTTATTTGCTGCCGCCTAAAATTAAGATAGAGCAATTTGTCAGTACCCATCACGACCGTATGACTGAATGTGTCTATAATAAACCGCTTGATACATTTGAAATCGGTATTGAACCCGAAAAAGTATATGCGGTACCGCTGTTAGAAGAAGGTATAGAAGCACTGAGAAAGTTTAGCTTTAAAATGGGTCTGGGGATGGATGAGTGGGATATTGAATTCTACTATAATCTTTTTATAAATACTATAGGAAGGAACCCTACAAATGTAGAGTGTTTCCAGCTCGGTCAGGCTAACAGTGAGCATTCAAGACACTGGTTTTTTAAAGGAAGGCTGATAATAGACGGGAAGGAGATTCCCGAAGCCCTGCTTCAGATAATAAAATCACCACTGGATTCAAATCCCTCCAACAGTATTATTGCTTTTCAGGATAATTCCAGTGCTATCAAAGGTTATACTATATCTACTATAATACCGAAATATCCCGGAACGACTTCTCCCTTTTACATGCAGGATTGTACCTATCATCTTATATTTACAGCCGAGACTCATAATTTTCCAAGCGGAGTCGCGCCATTCCCGGGAGCTGAAACTGGTACCGGAGGAAGGATCCGGGATGTACAGGCAACCGGGAGAGGGGGACTGGTCATCGCCGGTACGGCGGGATACTGTACAGGGAATTTGAATATACCCGGCTACCAGATCCCGGGCGAGGATGACAAATTTAATTATCCTTCCAATCTTGCTTCTCCTCTAAAGATCATGATCAGGGAAAGTGATGGTGCATCAGATTACGGCAATAAATTTGGTGAACCTGTAATCCAGGGTTTTACCAGAACATTTGGTTTAAGGCTTACTGACGGTGAGCGGAGAGAATGGGTAAAGCCGATTATGTTTACGGGCGGAATAGGTCAAATCGATAACGGCCATGTAAAAAAAGAAAAACCGGAACAAAACATGAAGATAGTACAGGTAGGCGGCCCGGCCTACCGTATTGGAATAGGTGGAGGCGCTGCTTCAAGTATGATTCAGGGCGAAAACAGGGAAGAACTTGACTTTAATGCAGTGCAGCGTGGGAATGCTCAGATGGAACAGAAGATGAACAGAGTGATAAGAGCATGTATAGAGATGGGAGATAAAAACCCTATTATGAGTGTGCATGACCAGGGTGCCGGGGGGCCGTGTAATGTTCTTACTGAGCTGGTAGAGCCGGCAGGCGGAAGGATCAAGATACGCGATATTCAGGTCGGAGACAAGACTATGTCAGTACTTGAGATATGGGGTGCGGAATATCAGGAGCGTAATGCTTTTTTAATAAGACATGAGCATTTGAATGAGTTCCAGGCAATCTGCAGGCGTGAGAAGGTAAATTGTGAAGTTCTGGGCGATATAACCGGTGACGGGAGAATTATAGTCAATGATGACTGGGAAGAATCAAGCCCCATTGGATTTACTCCTGTTGACCTTTGTCTCGATGAGATCCTGAGCGGTATTCCACAAAAGAAATTTGAAATGGAAAGTATACCCCGGAAATTAGATCTCCTGCAATTGCCAGATGATCTTTCGGTGGAAAATACTCTTAAATCAATATTCAGTTTACCTTCTGTAGGTTCCAAGGGATTTCTGGTAAGGAAGGTGGACAGAAGTGTAACCGGGCTGATTGCCCGCCAGCAGTGCTGCGGACCTCTACAGCTTCCGGTTTCTGACGTATCTGTAGTCGCCCAGAGCCATTTCGGTCTCACCGGTGCCGCTATTGCTATCGGCGAACAGCCGATAAAAACCTTGGTCGATCCGGCAGCAGGGGAACGTATGGCAGTGGGAGAAGCATTGACTAATATGGTCTGGGCGCTGATAAGCGATTTTGAAAATATAAAGTGCTCTGTTAACTGGATGTGGGCTGCCAAACTTCCAGGCGGCGGTGCAACTCTTTATAAGGCAGCAGATGCTCTGGTCAAACTGATGAAAGAGATAGGGATAGCGGCAGACGGCGGGAAGGACAGCCTCTCAATGGCGGCACAGGTAGGAGATGAAATGGTAAAAGCTCCCGGACAGGTAGTGATTTCTGCCTATGCTTCAATGCAGGACATAACCAAAGTAATAACCCCTGATATCAAACGCCCTGGAGAAAGCAGGCTTATATTTATTGATCTTGCCCCAGGTAAGGAACGTCTTGGCGGTTCTGCACTTGCACAGGTGTTGAGTCAAATAGGTGATGACTCTCCTGATGTGGAAAATCCTTTTTTGCTGGCAGGTGCGTTCAAGGCAGTACAGAAGATGATAAAAGAAGACCTAATCATCGCCGGGCATGATAGAAGTGATGGGGGTCTTATTACCACCCTGGTTGAGATGGCACTGGCAGGAAACTGCGGAATAAAAGTAAAACTTCCTATAAAAGGTGGAGCAATACCCCTGCTGTTTTCCGAAGAACTGGGACTGGTTATTGAGTATCTGCCGCAGTTTGAGGTAAAAATCACCGATATTTTAGGAGATTTTAATGTGCCATTTTTAATTTTAGGTGATACCCAGAAAAAAAGGCAGGTAGTGATCAGCGGCATTGATGAAGTAAAAATGGATGTTGATATACCTACTCTTTTAGCATGGTGGGAGGTGACCAGTGATGAACTTGAAAAGCACCAGATGAATCCGGAATTGGCAAAAAAACAGGCAAAAGCACACGACCGAACCGGTCCTTCATATCACCTTTCCTTCAAACCTAAAAGTACTTTACCGGAATTGTTAAAAAGTGATGAAAAACTAAGGGTTGCAATCGTGCGTGAAGAGGGCAGCAACGGAGATAGAGAGATGACCTCAGCATTCTTTGCGGCTGGATTTGAACCCTGGGATGTTACAATGACGGACCTGCTCGAGGGCAAGATGACTCTTGATGATTTTAGGGGAGCAGTATTTGTAGGAGGTTTTACTTATGCAGATGTACTGGACAGTGCAAAGGGATGGGCTGGTATTATAAGGTTCAGCCCCAGGCTGAAAGAGATGTTTGATAATTTCTACAGCAGGCCGGACACTTTCTCGCTGGGTATCTGTAACGGCTGCCAGCTTATGACACTTATCGGATGGGTACCCTGGAAAGGTATCGATGAAACGAAGCAGCCCAGATTTATCAGCAATCCTTCGGAAAGGTTTGAATCCCGCTGGGCTACTGTAAAGATCTTAAAAAGTCCTTCTATTATGCTAAAGGGGATGGAGGATTCAATTTTAGGGATATGGGTGGCACACAGAGAAGGACACTTGCACTGCCCCGATGGTAAGATTCTGTCTGATATATCTGATTTAAATCTGGCACCAATAGTTTTCGTGGATGATAAAGGAGTTGCTACAGAGAAGTACCCTTTTAATCCTAACAGCTCTCCATCTGGGTTTACTGCCTTATGTTCACCAGACGGCAGGCATCTCGCTATGATGCCTCACCCTGAGAGAGCATTTCTGTTGTGGCAGTGGCCGTGGATACCTGATAAATTTAGATCTAGACTGAGTGCTTCACCATGGCTTAAGATGTTTCAGAATGCCAGGGAGTGGTGTGAAGAAAACGGCTAAATTTATTAACTCCTTTATTTATTTTGACATTTTATTTGTTATAATAATTTTGTTTGTCATATAAAAGTTTGCAATTGATAGTTTACTATAAGGTATAAATTAAATTATAAAAATTGGTAAATCAAATGATTAAATTAACATCGGAAGGAAAGATATATGAAAAATGCGGTGTATTTGGCATATACGCACAGAGCGGAAAGGTGGCGGAAATAATATTTTACGGACTTCAGGCTCTCCAGCACAGGGGCCAGGAAAGTGCGGGCATAGCTGTTTCCGATGGAGAAAATATTCTTGTCTTTAAAGATTTAGGTCTGGTAAACCAGGTATTTAATGAACAAAATATGGCGCCTCTTCAGGGGCATATTGGGATCGGACATACCCGTTATTCTACGAAAGGAGAGAATAACTGGCAGAATTCCCAGCCGCTTTACCGTATGTTTGAAAATGAAAGTTTTGCTATAGCCCATAATGGAAATTTAACAAATGCTGAAGAGATAAGAAATGAGCAGATTAAAAAAGGAATAAACTTTGACACAAATTCAGACACGGAAGTAATAGCATCGCTCATAGAAAGCTCAGAAAAAGAAAATATCGAAGATGCTATAAAAGATGCCATAAACAGCATAAAAGGTTCTTACTCTCTTGTCATACTTACAAAAGACAAAGTCTTTGGAATAAGGGATCCTCATGGTTTCCGGCCGCTGGTGTTGGGAAATATTGGTGACAGTTTCATCATAGCTTCAGAGAGCTGTGCGCTGGATATAATCGATGCCGATTTTATCAGAGAGGTCGACCCTGGCGAAATCGTTGTACTGGATAGGAATGGGATGAGATCTCAGATGATCTTACCTGTTGAAAGAATCTCAATGTGTGTGTTTGAACTTATTTACTTTGCCAGACCTGATAGTTATTTAAATAATAAAAATGTGTTTAAGGTAAGACACAGATTGGGTCAGGAACTGGTAAAGGAATCTCCTGCTGATGCTGATATGGTTATTTCTGTACCTGACTCTGGTACTCCTGCGGCAATTGGATATTCTGCGGAATCAAAAATACCTTACGCCCAAGGTTTTATTAAAAATAGATATGTGGGAAGAACTTTTATTCAGCCAAAACAAAAGACCAGGGATATAAGCGTTAAGCTTAAGTTAAATCCTTTAAAGGACATCATACGGGGTAAAAAGCTGGTAGTAGTTGATGATTCTATAGTCAGGGGGACAACATCAAAAAAAATAGTCCAAATGTTATACAATGCTGGTGCAAAGGAAGTACATATGAGGATCACCTGTCCGCCACTGCTTTATCCCTGCTATTATGGTGTTGATATGGCAACAAGTAAGGAGTTTCTTGCCAATCATAAGAAATTGGAAGATATAAGAAAATTTCTAAATGTAGATAGTTTAAAATATTTATCAATGAAGGGTCTTATAAAGGCCATAGGGGATTTGAAGGAAAAATTCTGTTTCGCTTGCTTTAACGGCGATTATCCGGTCACTATACCTAAAAAGAAGTATTCTGGTAAATATTCTTTGGATAAAGAGGAGAAAGTATCTTCTAATGCCTGAAAATGGTAAAAGCAGTAAGAAATATTCCTATAAATCATCCGGCGTGGATATAGATAAGGCCTCCGATATAATAAATCAACTTAAAGAAACATTGAGATCGACGTATTCCGGCAGAGTGATAAGTAGTCTGTCATCTTTTTCCGGTCTTTTCCAGCCTGATCTGAAAAACTACAGAGAACCTGTTCTTACATCTTCTACAGACGGAGTAGGTACAAAGATACTGCTGGCAAAAAAAACAGATTGTTTTGAGAACATAGGCCAGGATGCAGTAGCAATGATCATAAATGACATAATATGCTGTGGAGCAAAACCGCTGTTTTTTTTGGATTATATAGCCTGTGGTAAAGTAGATGAGAGAAGAATAAAGACTATAATTGAATCTATGGCCAGGAGCTGTAGTTATTGTGATACGGTCCTGATAGGAGGGGAGATCGCCGAGCATCCTGGTATAGGAAAGGTAGATGATATAGATATTGCCGGCTTTGCAGTGGGAATAGTAGAGAAGTCTGATATTATAAAAACTGACCTGGTCAAGGAAGGCGATATAATAATAGGCATAGCTTCTTCAGGAATTCACAGCAATGGTTTTTCACTGGTACGTAAAATAATTTCAGATAAAAAAGTAGATATGCAAAAGGAATATGACTGGACTGAAGGAAGACTGCTTAAGGGACTTCTTATGACGCCTACCAAGTTATATTTTAGGGTAGTAGATAAAATCATTAAAAGCAAGATCGAAGTCCACGGAATCGCTCATATAACCGGAGGCGGGTTCTATGAAAATATTAACAGAATAATCCCGGCTAATATGGATGCTTCCATACAGGAAGGAAAATGGAAGATACCTGCAGTATTTAAATTCCTTCAGGATTTGGGAAATATTGACAGGGATGAAATGTTCAGGGTCTTTAATATGGGTATAGGAATGGTTATAATCACATCTTCCGATCAGTTCAGCAGGGTAGAGAAGATAGCCAGGGAGTTGAATGAGGAGGTATATAATATAGGTACTGTTACCGGGGGGAGTAACAGAATAATAATAAAGGAAAGTTAGGTAAGAGATGAAGAAAAGAATTGCTGTCTTTGCATCGGGGTTTGGTTCAAATCTTCAGGCGCTTATAGATTACAGCTGTACCCAGGGATTAAACGGGGAGATCGTACTGGTGTTTTCCAACAATAAAAGTGCTTATGCCCTAAAGAGGGCAAAGAAAAGCAAGATAAAAGCAGTCTTTATGGATCCTTCAAAGTATAAAAGCAGAAAGCAGTACGATTTAAAAATCGTAGAACTACTAGGAAAAGAAAAAATAGACCTTGTGGTCCTTGCCGGTTATATGTTTTTATTAAGCGTAGAATTTGTGAGAAAGTTTAAAAATAAGATCTTAAATATACATCCTGCACTTCTGCCTTCATTTAAAGGCGAACACGGCATACAGGATACTTATAATTACGGGGTTAAAATAACAGGGGTTACTGTCCATTTTGTGGATGAAGGTCTTGACAGCGGGCCGATAATACTCCAGTCACCCTGTTATATTAAAGATAACGAAAGCGTGGAGAAGCTGGAAGAGAAAATACATAAAGTAGAGCATAAGATTTATCCCAAGGCAGTAAAATATTTTTGCGAAGACAGGCTGGTAATAAAAGGAAGAAAAGTAAAGATTTTAAATAAGAAGTGATATAGAGAAGGAGTTGAAGATGAAAGTAAAGATAAAAAGGGCCCTGATTAGCGTCTCTAATAAAGAAGGGATTGTAGATTTTGCAAAAACTTTGCAGGAAGCCGGAACGGAAATCATTTCAACTGGAGGGACTTTCAAGAAATTAGAGGAAGCCGGCATAAAAGTAAAGAAAGTGGAGGAGATTACCGGATTTCCCGAAATGATGAACGGCAGGGTAAAAACCCTTCATCCCTACATACATGGGGGCATACTTGCTGATAGAAGCAATAAAAATCATATGGAAGAAGTCTCAAATGCAAAAATAAAATTAATAGATATGGTGGTAGTAAACTTATATCCCTTTAAGGAGACCACATCAAAAGAAAATGTTACTCTTGAAGAGGCGATTGAGAATATAGATATTGGAGGCCCTACTATGATAAGAAGTGCTGCCAAAAACTATAAGGGGGTGGCTGTAGTAGTTGACCCGTCTGACTATAAAACAATACAGGCAGAGCTTGTGGAAAGCGGCGGTTATATTGACCTGGGTACTCTGTTTAGATTGAGCGTTAAGGCTTTTCAGCATACATGTGAATATGACAGCGTAATTTTTAATTATTTAAAGAACAAAACTGAAGGGTTCGGCCAGTCAGATGTGTCTGTAAGAGATTATCTGGATATAGACTGTGGTGGTGCGGCAGGAGAAAATGAAAATAGCTTAAGAGACAGTAGCGGTAATCTTAAAAGCAGTCTTAGCTTAAACCTTAAAAAGATCCAGGATTTAAGATACGGTGAAAATCCTCATCAGAAAGCTTCTTATTATAAATATATGGACAGCGGAGATGATAAGTTTACCGGTGCTCAACAGCTTCAGGGTAAGGAATTATCTTATAATAATATAATGGACGGCAATGCTGCATTCGGAATTGTAAAGGAATTTGCTGTCCCCTGTGTAGCAGTGATAAAGCATAATAATCCCTGCGGGGCGGCTACGGCAGGAACTATTGGTGAGGCCTACAAGAAGGCGTATCAGTGTGATCCGATATCTGCTTTCGGGAGTGTTGTAGCCTGTAATATGAAATGGACGGCTGAGGCTGCTAAATTTATGCTGGATAAATATGTAGAAGTTCTTATAGCCCCTGATTATGATCCGGAAGCCCTTAAAATCCTGGCTGAGAAAAAAAACTTAAGGATTTTAAAAATTAATTTTGATTTGAGTACCTATATTGATTATATAAATTCAGATAAATTTGAACTTGAAAAAGTGGATATTAAAAGTGTTGACGGCGGACTTTTAGTACAGGATCTGGATGAAGGTACAGACAGCAGGGAAAATATGAAAGTAGTGACAGATACCCAGCCGGATTCAGATCAATGGAGTGATATTGTTTTTGGCTGGCAAATTGCCAAGAGCGTCAAATCAAATGCTATAGTACTGGCTGCCAGCAGCAGTACCGTGGGTATAGGAGCGGGACAGATGAGTAGGATTGACGCGGCAGAACTGGCCGTAAAGAAATCTAATGGAAGATGCAAGGGTTCGATAATGGCTTCGGATGCCTTTTTTCCTTTTGAAGATGTGGCTGAACTTGCGGCTAAAAATGGGATTACGGCAATAATACAACCCGGCGGTTCAATCAGAGATAAAGAGGTCATTGAAAGCTGCAATAAAAACAAAATACCGATGATTTTTACCGGAAAAAGACATTTCAGGCATTGATTCCTTAATATTATAAAAGATAAAGCCCTCCATAAAATTTCTTCCGTGGAGGGCTTGTTATAAGATAATTTATTGTATAGTAGGGCTTATTCTCTGTGTCTCACTTACCTTTAATTCTTTATCAAAAGTCTTTGTACTTTTTTTATCTTTGCGGCCTTTTTTTGTAGGATATTTCTCCAGAGTATGCTCTATTACATCATCTATATTTTCCGCAAATTCAAGTTTAAGTCCCTTGATTATATTGTCTGGTACTTCATCAAGATCCCTTTTGTTCTTTTCGGGCAGCACGACTTTCTTAAGCCCTGCTCGCTTTGCAGCCAGGAGCTTTTCCTTTAGTCCGCCTATGGGAAGGATCCTTCCTCTAAGGGTTATTTCTCCTGTCATACCCACATTTCTTATAACAGGTATTCTAGTAAATGCTGATACCAGGGAAGAAGTTATAGCTACACCTGCAGACGGTCCGTCCTTGGGCACGGCACCTGCAGGAACATGGATATGTATATCGGATTTATTAAATACTTTTTCTGATATACCAAAATCTTTTGCTCTAGAATGTATATAACTTATAGCTGCCTTTGCCGATTCCTGCATCACATCTCCCAGTTTTCCTGTAAGTATCAGATCGCCATTTCCCTTGTAATAGGTGGATTCAATAAGCAGTATATCTCCGCCTACAGGGGTATAAGCCAGGCCTGTTGCTACACCTATTTTGTTTTTATCTTCGATTTCGCTCGGCAGTATTTTTGAAATTCCAAGATAGTCTCTTACTTTGACAGCAGTTACATTCCTGGAAAATTTTTTCTTTTCAACTATTTCCCTTGCGATCTTCTTGCAGATATTTGATATCTCGCGCTCTAAGTTCCTGACACCTGCTTCTCTGGTATATTGTTCGATTATCAAGCTAATGGCATCTTTTTCAAAATTAATATTATACTTTTCAACTCCCTGTTCTTTTAACTGCTTAGGAATCAGGAACTTTTCAGCTATATGGTTCTTCTCTTCCGAGCTGTAACCAGGTATTTCAATGACTTCCATCCTGTCCTTAAGTGCCGGGTGTATAGTATCCAGTATATTCGCGGTGGTTATGAACATCACATTAGAAAGATCGAATGGCACTTCAAGATAATGGTCTCTGAACGAATTATTCTGCTCGGGATCAAGTACTTCAAGTAAAGCAGATGAAGGATCCCCTCTGTAGTCCATACCTACTTTATCTACTTCGTCAAGCATAAATACGGGGTTATTAGTCCTCACCTGGGTAAGACCCTGGATGATCCTACCCGGAAGTGCTCCTACATATGTCCTGCGGTGGCCTCTTATTTCAGCCTCATCTCTTATGCCCCCGATAGACATTCTTATAAATTTTCTTCCCAGCGACTTGGCTATAGACTGCCCCAGAGAAGTTTTACCAACTCCCGGGGGTCCTACAAAACAGAGTATGGGCCCCTTGGTTGTCTTACCCTTCAGTTTTCTGACTGCCAGGTAATCAAGAATATGTGTCTTTACCTTATCCAGATCATAATGGTCACTATCTAAAATTTTCTTTGCTTTCTTTAAATCAAGGACATCTTTGGTCTTTTCGGACCAGGGAACATCCAGCATCCATTCTACATAAGTTCTTACATAAGAATGTTCCGGAGACATACTAGGAATACTTTCCAGTCTTTCTATTTCCTTCTGTACCTTTTCCTTAGCCTCTTTGGGCAATTTTTTCTTCTGAAGTTTTTTCTCCAGTTCCTTGGTAAGAGCAATAGATTCATCAAATTCACCCAGTTCATTTTTGATAGCTTTAAGCTGCTGACGCAGATAATATTCTCTCTGAGTCTTTCCTACTTCCTTCTGGACTTTATCTCTGATTTGTGACTGAACTTCAAATTTCTTGAGTTCCTCTCCCAGATATTTTATTAATTTCCTAAGCCTTAACCTCAGGTTGCTTTCTTCAAGGATCTTTTGTTTTTGCTTGGTACTTGAAAGCAGGTACGAGGCAAAAAGATCACTCTGGATCTCCGGCCTGGAAACATTAGTTGATGCCACTACAAATGCTGTTGGCAGGGGGATACCCAGCTGAATGAATTTTTCAACCTGCATCCTTATAGTTGTATTTAGATTTTCGGTTTCCTCATCATCAATATAAGGAATGTCTTCAAGTACTTCAGTGACTACCCTGAAATAAGGTTCGGTTTGAGTAAAATATTTTATTTTTACACGGGTGATCCCTTCCACTATACACTTTATCTCATTCTCTGATATATCAGATACCTGCTTTATGGCACACGCAGTACCTATGTCATATAAATCATCTTTATTTACCTGTTCTTTATTTTCTTCTTTTTGGGCTACCACTACTATGATCTTATGTTCTTTTGATGCAGTTTTAACAGCTTCTAAAGATTTTTTCCTTCCTACGATAAGAGGTGTAGCCAGAAAAGGGAATACAACACTGTTCTTAAGAGATAGAAGCGGGAGCTCTTTAGGTATATTTATTTTTTCTATATTTTTATCAAACTTTTTTTCTTTTGCCATTTAAAATATCAACTCCTATTTTTTTAATTTCTTTATATATTTTACACTAATAACAATTTTTTTTTATATAATGTTACAGTATTCATTTTACTTTCATTACTATAAACTATTTAATATCTACTTTGTTGTTATAATTGTAACAAAAATTTTGCAATTGTACAAAAATTATTTTCCTTATTTAGTAAAATTAATTTTCACTTATAGTGAAATGAATTACTATAGTTTACACATAAATATAATAAAAGTCAACATTTTAAAACTTTCTATTTAAATTTAAAGTGGTTTATATATAATCTAAATCTATGCATATTAAATAGAAGGAGTATTGGTGAAAACATATTTGGGGTGTGTACCATGTATTATAAGACAGGCAATAAATACACTAAATGTTAGCGGCTGCAGTGATAAAACCAGCAGGAAGGTTATTTCAGAGGTGCTGCAAAGACTTAAAAATATAGATTATGGCCTATCACCGGCTGCAAACTCTGATATTGCCTACATTGTGTTTAGGGAGATAACAGGGATCAAAGACCCTTATTATGATTTAAAAAGAAAATATAACAGGCTGGCTCTTGACGTTTACCCTGAATTGGAGAAAGTAGTTAATGCTTCAAAGGGCAGATTATATATGGCAGTAAAGGCGGCAATTGTAGGAAATATAATAGATTTTGGGATAGATATAAAAAAAGAAAGTACATTGGATCTTAAAAAGATTATAAGGGATTTACCAAAAATACCCCTGGCAGTGGATGATTATGATAGGTTTAAAGAGTTATTAAAGCATTCAATCAATATTTTATATATAACCGATAATGCAGGTGAGATAGTTTTTGATAAAATTTTTATAAAAGAACTGGTAAGAATGGGTAAAAATGTTGTTTGTACAGTCAAGTCAGGTCCTATAATCAATGATGCCACTATGGAAGATGTAGTTGAGGTAAAGTTTGATGACTTGGCAAAAGTAATAGAAACAGGAAATAACAATATTGGAATAAATATTAATGATTCATCGGATGCTTTCTTAGAAGAGTTTGAAAAAGCAGACCTTATAATAGCTAAAGGTCAGGGAAATTTTGAGACTCTTGATGAAATTTCTGCTAATATCTTCTTTTTACTTAGGGCAAAGTGTGAAAATATTGCCAGAGAATTGGGAGTAAATTATTTGGATATAGTGTTTGCTGAAGGTAGAGCCCGGGCTGGAAAAAAAGATCAGTAGCCCAATTTTTTTAGCTTTTCTTCATCAAGTCCGAAGTAATGTCCTAATTCATGCAGGACTACTCTCTTAATGTTCTTTTCAAGTTCTTTATCATCACGGCTTACTTTTTCCAGTGATTTTTTAAAAATGGTTATCTTATCGGGTAATACATTCCTACTGCCTCTCTTATAGGTGGCGGGAACTCCCTGAAATAGACCAAGCGTGTAATGCGTATGGGATCTTTCCTTATCTTTGATAAAAGGGCTTATGCTGTCTTCTTCAACTAAAATACTCAGGTTTTCTATCTTGCACTTAAATTTGTCCGGGATATTTTCTAAAGTTTTTAATATTATTTCCTCGAACTTTTCTTTTTCCATTTTTTTTATGCTAATAAATTGCTATATTAATACTTATTTATAAAATATCATAAAAATAATTATATATGAACAGTAAGGGAGGTATTTATCTATGTCCGAAATAAGGCAGGATCTGGCAATGAAAGACTGGACTATTTTTGCCACAGAAAGATCCAAGAGGCCAAGTGATTTCAAGAAAACAAAGGAAAAAAAGTTTAGTAATGAGTATGAAAAAAAATGCCCCTTCTGTAAAGGAAATGAGGATATGACTCCAAAAGAGATTTTAAGCATCAAAAGTGGGAGGAATTGGTCGGTGAGGGTGGTGCCCAATAAATATCCGGCACTAAAGCCAAAAAAAGATTACGGGCGAAGTATTGGCCGGCACATAAAGGGTCCCTATCTCAGTATTGACGGGTTAGGGAGCCATGAAGTTATTATTGAATCACCAAAGCATAATGAGGATCTCTATAATATGAAGCTTTCCCAAATAGAAAATGTAATCAAGGCATATAGAAAAAGATTTATAACATTAAGCTGTAAGGGGAATTGTCAACTTATAGTCATATTCAGGAACCACGGCGGCAGGGCAGGCACTTCATTAAATCACCCGCATTCACAGCTTGCAGCAATACCTTTTGTTCCCGGTTTTGTCAGGAATAAATTATATGAGTCTGAAAGATATTTCAATAATTCTGGAAGATGTGTATACTGCGATATTATAGAATATGAGATAAAGGCAGGGGAAAGAATCATATGCGATAACAAAGATTTTATTGCTTTTGCACCTTATGCTTCACTGTCTCCTTACAGTGTCCAGATTTTTCCTAAGGAACACCAGGCTTGCTTTTCAGAAATTTCAGAAGGCAATACTAAATATCTTGCATCAATTTTAGGGACTATACTTAAAAAACTTTATTATGTGCTGGACGATCCTGATTATAATTATGTAATAGACAGTGCTCCTGTCGGTCAGAAAGGAAATAGGCATTACCACTGGCACCTTGAGATATTTCCAAGACTAAGCACAAGGGCAGGATTTGAAATAGGGTCCGGAATTAATATCAATACTGTATTGCCTGAAAAGTGCGCAAAGTCCTTAAGAGACTATAATGTTTGATAATATTATGAGAATATGAGAAATTTTGTTATCAGCATGCCTGTGCTAACGCTCTAAGATGAAGTCCGGTCAAAGAGAAGCCAATTGCATAGGGGAAAAGGCCGGGCCGCTTAAGCAAGCTCCATAAAATCAATTTCCAGTAATAAAGTCTCCCGCGCTGTTTGATTCCGAGATACCAGATAGAACTGAAAAATGCCCTCAGATAGTACATATTAAGTCTTTGAGCTTTCTTTTTCTTGGGTTTATATTCTCTTAAGAAAGTCTTGATCCTTTCATAATATGCCTTTGGAGAATAAATTGTCGATATGACCTTTTTATAACCGTTTATTAGTGTATTTTTATCCATCTTTGGAATAAAATTTAAACTGGTTATTTTTGTGTTATTGCCTGTTGCTGCCATTTTTATGATCCTTTTTGTTTCCTCTAATCTTTTATACAGCCTGGTCTTTGGTAATGCCATAAGCAAGCCGACCATTGCAGTGACAATCCCGCTTTTCTGGATGAACTCGATCTGGCGCTGGAAAATCGATAATTTATCATTATCAAAGCCGACAATAAAACCGCCCTGTACTTCCATACCGATATTTTGAATTTTCTTGACCGAATCTATAAGATTTCTGTTTATATTCTGATGCTTTCCGCATTCTTCAAGACTATCTGTATCAGGTGTCTCAATGCCTACGAATACGAAAGTAAAACCGGCTTCCACCATCAATTCCATTAAATCTTTATCATCTGCCAGGTTGATAGAAACCTGAGTATTAAAGGTAAAGGGATAATTTCTGGTCTTTTGCCATTCTATGATAGCAGGCAGGTATTCTTTTTTAAGTTTAGATTTGTTGCCTATAAAATTATCATCTACAAAAAATACACCTGCTCGCCACCCTGTTTTATATAAGGCATCAAGTTCGGCTATTATTTGTTTTTTGCTTTTCTGTCTCGGGATCCTTCCGTTTAACTGGACTACGTCGCAGAATTCACAGTCAAAAGGGCAGCCCCGGGAGAATTGGACACACATTGAATTATAATTTTTAATATTTATCGAATTCCAATCAGGAATTGCAGTCTCTTTTATATCAGGGAACTTTTTGCAGGTATACATCTTTTTGAGAGTCCCATTTTTTAGGTCTTCGACTATTGTTGAAAAAGTTTCCTCTACTTCTCCTAAAACAAGATGGTCTATATCTGTAAAATCTTTCCATCCTGTGGTAAATAGAGGGCCTCCTCCCACTATTGGTTTTTTGAATTTTTTTACCTTGTTTACAACTCTTCTTACTGAATCTTTTTGTATAAGCATTGCGCTTATAAAGACATAGTCAGCCCATCTGATATTTTCGTCTTTTAATATGCTGGTATTCATATCGACTACTCTTTTTTCCCAGTCACTGGGAAGCATAGCTCCGACAGTTAAAAGCCCGAGAGGGGGGATCAAAGCTTTCTTGCCTATTAATTTTAATACTCTTTTAAAACTCCAAAAAGTTTCTTCGTATTCCGGATAGATGAGTAAAATTTTAATTGTAAATGTTCTCTTTTCTTCTAATAATTAATATCTCTATTTAAATTTCATGTTATTCTGACAGGTTGTGGGATTGATTTAAAGTATTCTGTAACCTGTCTTTAAACCTTTCTTCTATTTTATAAACGATATTCAGGTATTAAAGTTACAAAATATTTTTTAAAACTTAAAGACCTATTTCCCAATAGAAAATGCTTTACCAAGTTTTTTACCGGTACCGAAGTAGTTAACCGTTGCCGGGTCATAAAAAAATGGTTTTAATTTTTCAATATTCAGCTGCCCATCCGGATCAAGTATTGATTCTTCCGCTTTTACATCCAGGATTTCCCCTATGAATTGAGTATGTGCACCGAGTTCTATTGACTTATATAATCTGCATTCCAAAACAAAAGGGAACTCTCTACCGTAAGGTGCATCGACAAGTTCGCTTTTTACCGGGGTGATACCTGTTTTTGCAAATTTATCTTCATCCTTACCGGATACGATACCGTAATAATCGGCTTTTTTTACCATATCTTCGGAAAGTATATTTACAGTAAAAGCTTTTCTCTGCATTATGTTACTGTGGGAATGCCTTGACTTTCTTAGAGAAACAGCAACGCATGGAGGAGTGGAACAGCAAATTCCTCCCCAGGCTACAGCTGCCAGGTTCGGTCTTTCCTGACTGCCGTATGTCCCAATAATAAGTACTGGAGCAGGGTAGATGATAGTCTTGGCTCCCAGTGATTTTTTCATGGTCTTCCTTTCTACGGAATTAATATTATATTTATTTTACAACGTCAAAACTTAAAGGTATATAATAAAGATTTAGCTTATTTGTGTATAAAATAGTAAAAATTGTAAAAAATCCATAAATTTTCTTGACATAGTGTATATTATTATATATATTGTGATTATTATTATATACAGTTTGTTAATTATAATATATATATAAAGTTGGAAAGCAAAGATTTAAAACTAAAAAACGATTTAAGGCGGTGCCGGTTTGAAAATAATGAGATGTCACAGCAGGAACTGGCAAATGCTGTGGGTGTGACCAGGCTTACAATACATTCCATAGAGAAGGGAAAATTCAATCCCTCGGCTACACTGGCACTAAAGATCGCAAGATATTTTAACAAATCTTTGGAGGAAGTTTTTTACTTGGAGAAAGATTAAGTAAAGGAGTAAAAGAGATGAAAAGGCTACTAAAAATAAGTAACAATACTACCTTGGTATTGTGTGTAATATCAATAGCAGGACTTATTTTTACCAATACATTCTTTATAATGCTCAGGAATATGATTACTGAAATGGGAGATGTTGAAAGCTTTATGGATAAGTTTTCAATCCCGGTGGCATCGGTATATATTATATTTACCCTATTTCATCTTTCAGCCCTACTCACATTGATACTGCAGTTAAATTTTTTTAAGAGGGATAATTTCCTCCGTGCATTTTTATTTTTTACCGGTATTACTTCTATTATGATGCTGTTTGGAGATTCTGCACTTTTAAGCGATATTTCAAAAGAATATGTTTTTGGCCTGCCCAGCGAGTTTTACATCCTGTTTTTAAGCCAGGCTCTTCATTTTGTTTTCTATGTTCTTATGATCGTATTACTTGTGTCAACAGGAAAGTCTGTTGGGAAGGAAAAAGAAGAAATAGTATTAAAGGATGATTCAATATTCATCAATGCCCAGTATATCGGTATTTTGAGTGGAGCCTCCGGTCTGGTTCTGGTTTCAGTCTTTTCTTTTATGTATTCAACATTATACCCGCTGCCCTTATGGGCTGCAAAAGCAGGGATCATCATAACAAGCCTGATAGCTGTAATCCCGTATGTTCTAATAGTTTTTTACTGGTTTATCATAAAGCTCAGGGAGAGGATAGGCGAGTGGTATGATGAAAAACAGTATCAGGATATGACCAAGGCAAGTCTGGTCACTCTTATAGCATCAATAATCGTAATGACTGCGGTATTTCTTATACAGTATTATGTAAGTGAATTTGATTTTATAAACCTGACCTGGTTTCCGTTTTATATATTTCTGGTGCTGCTTCTTTTTTCAAGCAGTACCTTGTATTTCAGTAAAAAGACTGCAAATTGATTTTTAAGGGATAAGCATGGACAAAGCAAAGAGAAACAGTAATCTGGGACTGGTGGTTCTGATAATTGGCTATCTTACACTGATATGCTGGGCACTTGGAATTTTTTTAGGTATTGAAACAGGCATAGGCTGGCAGAGCTACACAGTTATAGGATTTTTTGGACTGTTTCTTGCTGCTTCTGGTGTTTTGTTTTTAATCAGTCTTATTTATAATGTTATAGAATCAAGAGAAAACAGGCGCTTATCTAAAGGTCTGGTATTCACTATAATAAGTTTCCCTCCGATTGCATTCTGCTACGCGGCGATACTTGTAAAAGCATTGACCGAAGGCCATTAATTATTTTTTTAAAGACAAATACGGAAATATTTATATAATATAAAAATAGTAATTATTTCTTACTTTTAATTATAATTTTGTGGAGGTTAAGTTATGGATGGATCAAAACTTTATAAGATTGCAGTTATACCGGGAGATGGAACCGGACCGGAAGTAATAAAGCAAGGTAAAAAAGTCCTTGAAGCAGCAGGGCATAAATATAATATAGGTTTTGAATTTACTGATTATGATTTTGGCGGTGAGCGGTATTTAAGGACCAAAGAAACACTCCCGGATTCTGCTATTGAAGAACTTAAAAAATTCAAGGCAATATATCTTGGTGCCATCGGACACCCCGATGTACCGCCGGGAGTTTTAGAAGTAGGGATTTTATTAAAATTAAGATTTTCTCTGGATCAGTATATAAATCTGAGGCCGGTAAAACTTTATCCGGATATTGATTGCCCCCTTAAAAGCAAGGGTCCGGAAGATATAGATTTTATTGTGGTCAGGGAGAACACAGGAGGAATATATACAGGCAAAGGCGGCATAGAAAAAAAAGGAACACCAGATGAGGTTGCAACTCAGATGATGATCTATGAAAGATATAAAGTCGATAGATGCCTTAAGTATGCTTTCAACCTTGCCAGAGCCAGGAAGGAAGAAGGAAAACCCGGTAAACTGACACTGGTCCATAAGACAAATGTCCTTACCTACGTGGGAGATCTGTGGTATAGGGCATTTACAGAGATGGCAGGTAAATTTTCCGATGTTAAAACTGATTACAACCATGTTGATGCTGCATGCATGTGGATGGTGAAAAATCCGGAGTGGTATGATGTTATAGTTACATCCAATCTGTTTGGAGATATTATTACCGACCTGGGTGCGATGATCCAGGGTGGTATGGGAATAGCTGCCGGAGGAAATATTAACCCAGGAGGAACCTCTATGTTTGAACCCATAGGAGGATCTGCGCCAAAATACACCGGGAAGAATGTAATAAATCCGCTGGCTGCAATAGAGGCGGGAAGAATGATGTTAAAGCATCTTGGGAAAATGGAAGCAGCAAAATCTATTGAAGAGGCAGTTGCATATACTTGTACCAAAATAGAGAGCTTAAGTGCAGGTAAGATGGGCTACAGCACATCGGAGATAGGGGATATGGTCTCAGGTTATATTAGTGGTATCTAAAAGATGATAGATGGTGATAGTCATTAATATTTGACCAATAGTATTAAGATAAATCATTTTAAGGAAGATTTACTTTAAAAAAATGGTTAATAACGAGACATTGACTTATGAATTATAATAATATGAGAAGTCTTTCATTTTACCCCAAACAAATATAAACGTAGAAATAAAAGGATTATCAGTATTTAGATCTAATTGGCCGATTTCAATATAATTACCTTCGTTTATAATGTCATCTACATCTAAAATTTCAGTTATTTTATTTTTCTTGGTTATAGCGTTTATATCCAGAAGCTGATCAGTATCGTTTATTTCAATAATATCGAATAAATACTTTTTATTATATGATTTTTCTATTTTTTTGGTATTAATGTTATTAGAATTCTTTTCTTTAATTTTTAATGAATTACTATTATTGAAAATAAGAAAGCTACTGCAAAATACAATCATGTTACCATTGCAATCGTCTAAAAAATCATTATCAGAATCTTCATCACCCTGGTCATCTTTAGGAGCATTTATTTTTTTAAACATGGCATGTATTGTATGGTTACTGTCAACACCGGTAAAGGTATATGAAGTTATCCCTTCTATTTTTTCATTATCCACTCTTAAGTATATCAGGCTATAATCTTCCTCAGCAGTACAACTAAAGGCTATGCTTCCTCCATCGATAATATCTTGAGAACCTTTCGGAGATATGGAACCTCCATGATTACAGCTTGCAGTGATATGAAATGTCTTTGAGTCCTTGTCCTTGTCTTTATCCTTGTCCTCTTTATCCTTCTCTTCTTCTTTCTCTTCCTTCTCTTCTTCTTTCTCTTCCTTGTCTTCTTCCTTCTCTTCCTTTTTCTCTTCCTTGTCTTCTTCCTTCTCTTCCTTTTTCTCTTCCTTGTCTTCAACTTTATCTTTGACTTTATCATCGGCACTTAGTACATTAGGCAAGGAAAAACCCCAGATAAAAATAACTGATATTAGAACAAGTATAGTAAAGAGGTAAAATATTGTTTTATTTATTCTATTGTGCGATGTAAGCATATTTTAATAACTCCCAATTTTAAAAAAAATTGTACTATTAATAAATTAAAATGTCAAGAATTTTATTTTGACTTGTTATGTTTATTTATAGTATAATAGTATACATACATATATATATAATTTAATAATAATAAGTAATAATATTATTATTAAAACTTATATTATAAAGTGGGAGTAAATGGGATTACAAATAACACATTATAGTCTATCTTTGATAGCTATTATATCCTTTTTGATCCTGGGGATCTGCTATATATGGATATATAGAAAAGGTTATCAGGATTTAGTAGGGATAGTCGTACTTGTCCTTTCAATTATATGGATAATATCTTTTATGATGGAACAAAGTTCGGCTAGCTATCAAATGAAAATATTCTGGAATAATATCCAGTATACAGGTTCTATTTTTCTACCTGTATCGGTGTTTTTATTAGCAAGCCAGTATGTAGGCTTTAAGAAATTACTAAGGTTAAAATATGCCCTGTCATTAAGTATCCTTCCCATTATTGTATTGTTTTTGATATTTACCAATGGATTGCATCATCTGGCCTGGGTAAGTGCAAAGCTAGTGATGTTTGATTCTTTTTCTATAATAGTAAAAGAATACAATATTGCTTATTTTGCTTTTAATGCTTACAGCAATATTTTAATGTCGAGCGGTATTGTGCTGGTTTTATTCAGGATTATCAGATCTTATATAAAACCAACTGGGGAAAACCGATGGAAAAATTATTTATTAATACCTTATTTATCAATACCCTGGATTATTATTTTGATAAAGACTTTAGGATTTAATCCCTTTCCAGCCCTGGAAGAAATGCCGGTTATAATAGCAGTTAGTACCATAGCTGTGATTGCTACTTTGAACAGGACTAGAGTAAGAGAAATAATGCCTATGGCTTTTGAAACAGTCTTTGAAAGTATGAGTGATGGTCTGGTACTTTTAGATAAAAAAGAGAAAGTATTAAAGATAAATCCTGCTTCTCAAAAGATATTTAACGTTTCGGTTAATAAAATGGACGGAAAACCGATTTCTGAACTTATGGAAAAAGTAAACTACGGCGTGAATGCTGATATTTTCTTCAAAGATGGCGAGATAGTATTAGGAAGTAATGGAAAGCAGTTTTGTTATAATGCCAAGCTCTCAGAGGTAAAAAGTGATAGGGGGAAACCTCTTGGCAAAGTGGTAATACTTAGAGATATAACCGAGATGAAAAAGGCCGAAGAAGATATTAAATTTTTAAGCTTTCATGATAGGCTTACCGGCCTGCACAATAGAGCTTATTTTGATAACGAGCTTGAAAGGCTCGATACCCAGCGGCAGCTGCCCCTGAGTTTGATTGTCGGAGATGTAAACGGACTAAAATTAATAAACGATTCTTTTGGTCATATACATGGTGATATACTGCTTAAAAAAATTGCAGATATTCTTAGACTATGCTTTAGAGGCGATGACATAATATCCAGGTGGGGTGGGGATGAATTTAGTATAATCCTGCCCCGTACATCTTATTTAGAAGCTGTAAAAATAATGGATAGGGTATATGAAAGTTGTAAGGAGCGCAGCACTAATATTATGCCCCTCAGCATGTCTATGGGAGCAGCCACTAAGGAAGATAGTTCTAAAACTCTCAAACAGTTATCAAAGGAAGCTGAAGATAATATGTACCAGCATAAAATGACGAAAAACCAGAGTGTTCGCAGCTCGATTATCAATTCTCTAGTAATAGCCTTGCAGGAAAAAGACTATGAGACAGAAGAGCATACTAAAAGGATGGCGGAATATGCCACTCAATTTGGCCTTTTGTTAAATCTTCCCGACAGTAAAATTGTTGAATTAAAATTACTTGCTACTCTGCACGATATAGGAAAGATTGCCATTCCTGACCATATTATGCAAAAGCCCGGCAGTCTCACTAAAAAAGAGTGGGATACTATGAAAAAGCATTCAGAGATCGGTTATAGGATAGCATTGTCCTCGACTGAACTGGGTGTTATAGCCAAGGATATTCTGCATCATCATGAAAAATGGGATGGTACGGGTTATCCTTATGGTCTGGTCAGGGACAAAATACCGTTGTTCTCAAGGGTGATATCTGTAATAGATGCGTATGATGCTATGACTCATGACAGGCCCTATAGGAAAGCCTTCTCAATAGAAACAGTTATGGATGAATTCAAAAAATGCAGAGGCTCCCAGTTTGACCCTAAATTACTTGATGTCTTCATAGATCAGGTTCTTATGGCGAAAAATAAAAAGTGAGGGTTTTAGCATTTTTTACTTCCGGGCAATAAATTATCTTTTCGTAAATCTTTTAAATATGGTAGAGAAAAACATTCCTATGCCAAATAAAATCATTATTATTCCTGATATAGGTACTGCCGGATCCATACCGGTAAAAGGCAATTCCTGAAGTAGATCTTCTTCTTTTTCTTCCGGTTCCGGAATATAACTATATATCCCTGCTATATCAGTATCTCCGCCAAAAGTCTCCCTTGGGTCTAAGCTTTCATTGTAAACCCTTTTATCGGGAATAGCTCCCTGCAGTCAGGTCAACTGACATTAATAAAGTAATATGCTTACATTTAAGTATATCATACAGCTCAATTACTTTCTTGCACTAATCCGATTTATATAAAAACTTTCTACTTATTTTTAATCTACTACTTGACGTCACGTAGTAGTGATGCTATACTATATTAGTATTATGTGACACGTAGTAGTGGAGGTGAGAAATGATTGAAAATACACAGTTGTTAAGGGGAATATTAGAGGGTTGTATCCTTGCACTTATCAACCGTGAGGAAAGTTATGGGTACCTGGTAATAGAAAAGCTAAGGAGATCGGGATTCCCGGATATACAGGAGTCAACTGTTTATCCGATATTAAACAGGTTGGAAAAAAGAGGACTATTTAACTGCAAAAGAATACCGTCTAAGCTGGGTCCACCAAGGAAATACTACAGTATTTCGGAAAAGGGTTATCTGGAGCTGGGAGGATTTGCAGAACTCTGGAAAAACACCAAAAAAAATGTAGATATCATCATAAAGGAGGGTTTTAAATGAAAGAGGTAAAAAAACAATCAAGAAAGTTAGTTATATTTTCTGCAGTAATAATCGGACTGCTTGCCGTTGCTGCAGCTGCAATATTGATATTCTGGCCGGAGAGCGGGCAGGGGGATTCTTTTCCATGGATCCTGATAGCTATTATAGTCCTTGGGCTGCTTTCTTTGGGAATATTGATTGTCTTAAATGTAAGGCGCAGTAAATATGCAGCTTTGCTGCAGGATGATTACTACAAAATGTATGAAAGCATTTCAGCAGCTCTGCAGAACTCTACTCTGAGTATATTTGAACGCAGGGATGTACTGCTGGATATCTCTGATCTATTATTACAGGCGCAGCAGGATAATCGTCCTATCAATACCGTGATAGGAAATGTTGATGATTTTATCAAGGGGATAAATACTTCATTTGGCTACCGGAGCAATATAGTGTTTAGTCTGATCAGTGGTATTCAGAACACAATATATGTTCTTGCCGTTGTCCAGATTGCAATATATTTCACGAGGGGTACAGATTCATTTTTCAGTACCACCATCGGATTGATGATTATACCCTATATAGTCTTTGTATCCTTTTTAATGAAGCCATTAATGCAGTATCTGGTCTCCAAACAAAGAAAGGTATGGTTTTTTGCTGCAGCCTTGATCGGTATTGTGGCTATATATATAGGTACTAATGAGATTCTTCATAGATTTGGCATGGATATCCCCTGGGTGCAGACTTATTTTGAGAGAGAAATACCTTTTATAAACTCCTGGATTATACTGGCTGTATTAATTATTATCATAGCTTTAAGCTGGTTCATAAAATGGTTTATAAGATTCCGGTCAGTTAAGAATCTGCAAGCTGGGTAACACAATCGAAATACCTATTTATATTTGCAGGGTCACTGCTCTTGAGAGTAGTGACCCTATGTGATTATCGGTTAAGACGAATAGTTTAGGGAAAAATTATACTTCAATCTCGAATATGACTGTCCCGCCGCCTGTGTACTTGCAGGGATCAAGGCACTGTACATAAGCCTTATTATCTTCACCAGATTGTTTCGCAAGGCCGAGTTCCTTGGCACTGGCACCTTTACTTAAGGCATTATAATAGGGAAGGATAGAGGCAAGTGAGTGCATACATATTGCATCTGTTTTGGATAAATTTACCCTGTATCCTTCCTCAAGGAATATCTTATCACCTTTACTGTACACCGGGCAGCTTCCCCTGATTTCAACAACTTTTATTATCAAATCTTTCATTTTTTTCTAATATCTAAAAACTTATATTGAAATTATACCGTATAATATTTTTAATATTAATAAATAAAAACTAAATAAGGCTTAAAAACTATATTACAAGGTCAGAGAAGAATTCTTTTATACTTATGTCAATAAAGATACTCGGCGGATATATAAATTATCTAAAAACTACTATAATTATATTTAAGGAATTGCACTAATAAGTTAAAATAAGGATTTTTATCCCTAAAATAAGCTTATAGGAGTTTATTTAGATATATAAAATCTGCATCCTTGAAATAAAACCCATTATTTGTTAGGGTAAAAAGGAGTCTTTAAGCAAATAAACAACTTTGTGTGTTGTTTATTTTTTTTGGGTAAAGTTAAGTAAATACTCATTAAGTTTGGAGTTGATTAAAAAAATGAGTGGAATCGCAGGAATTTTCAGGTTAAAAGAAAGTAAAAAAGATAGGCAAAAAACGATTACTCTCCTTGATAAGATATCTCATAGGGGGTGTAATAGGGAATTAATTAAAATACCCGGTGGCTATGTTGGAATAAATACCAATTATGACTACAAAATACAGGCAGGTAAAAATACTATTTTAATGGATGGAAAAATATACAATCTGGACTCCCTTATATCAAAATATGGAATACAAATTGAAAATTCTTTGACTTCTGATTCTGAAAAGATAGGCCTTCTTCTAAATAAAGTTGGAGAGGATATATTTAGGGAATTTAAAGGTTCTTTTGCACTGGCAATAATAGATGATGATAAAAATATCTATTTAGCAAGAGATTTAATAGGAAGAAAACCATTATATTACAGCAGGAAAAATAAAAAGCTTATGTTTGCTTCTGAAGTGAAATCTCTTATAAAGTTTACAAGCGATATAAAGGAATTTCCCCCTGGATCTTATTCAGTAAACCTATCCAGACCAAAGATTGTAAAAAAGGTCAGTACCGACAATTATTCAATAATAGAGAATCCTGATTCTGAAATAATAGAGGATAAATTGGAAAGTTATCTTCTAAAATCAATGGACGCACGTATAAATGATAGAAATCTAAATCTTGGAGTATGGTTAAGCGGGGGTCTTGACTCCTCAATAGTTGCTGCTCTTCTTAAAGAGTTTTCTGATAAGGTTTATACATATTCTGTTGGATATGAAGGTTCACCAGACCTTGAGGCAGCAAAAGAGGTTTCAAATTATCTGGGTACAGAACATACTGAATATATACTTGATGCCGAAGAGTTGTTTTCAAATATACCAAGAACCATATATCATCTTGAATCATTTGATGCACCTCTGGTTAGAAGTACACTTGGCAATATGATAGTTTCTAAGATTTCCTCATCTTCAGATATTATATTTTCCGGAGAAGGTGGAGATGAGCTATTTGCAGGTTATGATTATTTCCTTGAATATGATTCCTCCAAAGTAATACAAAAAGAGCTCGTAAATGCTATAAACAGCTTGCATAATACCGCTCTCCAGAGAGTAGACAGGACTGCAAATGCATATAGTGTTAATGTTAAACTTCCTATGCTTGATGAAAATCTTCTAAATTATGTAATGAAGATACCTCCAAAAAACAAAGTAAGAAAAGATAAAAATACTGGAAAATATGTTTTAAGAAAGTTTGCATCAAAATATCTTCCAGATGATATAGCTTGGAGAGGTAAAGATAAGTTCTGGGAGGGCTCAGGTATTAAAGATACATTAGGAAAAAAGATAAATACTCTAATAACAGATAAAGAATTTTCAAGCAATGTGAAATCTTTAGATACTCCAAATCTTAGAAATAAAGAGGAAGTATATTATTACAAGGTATTTAAAGATTATTACCCAGATGTAGATATTGATAATTTTCTTTCTTTTACGCAGGATTTCAATTAACTGGTAGCGCATAGGGGACTTGAACCCCTGTTTTAGCCTTGAGAGGGCTATGTCCTAACCACTAGACGAATGCGCCACAGCATAGAATTTTAGCCATATTGCCATCTTTTGTAAATACCTGCCGCTATTGCTGCTATATAGGATTACAGTCCGTATTTAATTTTAGAAATTAATATAATATAATGAATTTTCAAGTCTAGTAATAAATGGGAATAATCAATATGACCGGTGAAAATAAAAATCTGGAGAACGGAAAAGAAATAATTGAAGCCTTATCCAGAATGAGTGAGGCAATGACTTCCGACCTTTACCTTGAGGATATATTAAAACTCATAGTCACTGTGACAGCAGAAGTCATGGGTTCAAAGATCTGCTCTTTGATGCTTCTTGATCCCAAAAAGAAAGAGCTGACTATAAAAGCTACCCAGAGTATCAGTAAAGAATATATAAATAAAAATCCCCTTAAGCTTGGGGAGGGAATTGCAGGAAAGGTAGCTCTGGAGAACAGGCCTATTGCTGTGTATAGTATAATGGAGGATAAGACTTATAAGTACAGGGATATAGCCAGGAAAGAGGAGCTGGCATCCCTGCTGTGTGTACCCCTTCATGTCAAGGGGATAGTGATAGGGGTGCTTACCATATATACATCGGAGCCCCATGAGTTCAGCGATTATGAGGTAAGTATTTTAAAGACAGTAGCAGACCAGGCGGCTATAGTGATTGAAAATTACCGGCTGGTGATAGAGACCAAAGTAATAAGGGAAGAGCTTGAGACCAGAAAGGCTGTAGAGAAGGCAAAGGGTATACTGATGAGAGAGCAGAAACTTACCGAAGAAGAAGCTTTCAGGAAGATACAGAAATTTGCCATGGATAATAGAAAGCCGATGAGAGATATAGCAGAAGCAATAATACTTTCAAATGAGATGAAGAGTATATAAAAGGAATTTTTAGCCGTAGAAATTAATATCTTTAATGGTATAATTATAAAAATTTTAATATAGAAATATATATTTATAAGGAGGACCGATGCCATTAGTACCACTAAAACAGGTTTTAGATGAAGCTATAAAAGGAAATTACGGAGTTGGAGCTTACAATGTAAATAATATGGAGCAGATTCAGGGGATAATGAGAGCAGCCAGTGAGACCAAATCACCTGTGATCATACAGGCGAGCAGGGGAGCACTTAAATATACCAATATGGCTTATATTAAATATCTTGCCGCTGCAGCAGTTGAAGACAATCCCGATATACCGATTGTGCTGCATCTTGATCATGGAAACAGCCTTGAGACCTGCAAGCTGGCAATCGAGCTGGGTTTCACATCAGTTATGATTGACGGATCGCTAAAGGAAGATTCCAAGACACCCACTAATTTTGAGGAAAATGTTGCGGTTACCACAGAAGTGGTCAATTACGCTCACAAACTCGGAGTATCTGTCGAGGGTGAGCTGGGAACACTTGGCGGAATAGAAGATGGTGTAGGCTCCGGAGCTGTAAAACTTACCGACCCGGATGAAGCAGCAAGGTTTATAAAGCTTACTGGTGTAGACGCACTTGCCCTTGCTATAGGAACCAGCCACGGGGCGTATAAGTTCAAGGCAAAACCGACTCTTGCGCTTGACATAATAAATAAGGTTGTGGAAAAAATACCGGGAGTTCCGCTGGTCATGCATGGCTCGTCTTCGGTACCGAAGGAACTTATAGAGGTTATAAACAAGTACGGCGGGAAGCTGGAGAAGACCATGGGTGTACCTATAGAAAGCATCCAGGAAGCAATAAAAAGAGGTATCAGAAAGATCAACGTAGATACTGATGGAAGGCTTGCTATGACCGGAGCAGTAAGGAAGCATCTAAGCGAACATCTTGATGTTTTTGATCCAAGGGCCTATTTCGGAGCTGCAAGGGAAGCAGTTTACCAGATAGTCAAGGGGAAGATGATTGACTTTGGGACCAGCGGCCATGCCGGAGACTACAAGCCGATGACTCTTGAGGATATGAAAACTGCGTATCAGTAATATCCGCGTTAAAGAAACATTTGACAAATAATAGTACACTGGTATTATTTACATGAAAATTTAAAAATCTCTGGTATGAATATAGATATTCAGCAGAGGTAAAGGTAAAGGAGCCTTCTTAAAACGGTGATGTTTTAAGGAGGTTTTTTTATTATATTTGAGAAATTTAAAGTTTGAGTAAGATGGACAAGCTTAACATTATAAAAAAATATAAAAATGATAGGCAGGAATACTTTTCAAGACATAAGATTCCGTCCGGATGCGCAATATTTGGAGTGATAAATGAGGCTGGAAGTAGATTTAGTGGGCGTATGGTGATGGATGGGATTTCGGTTATGCATGAAAGATCCAACGGCCTGGGTGGAGGCTTTGCTGCTTACGGTATCTATCCCCAGTTTAGTAATAATTGGGCGTTTCATATTTTTTATGATGATTCTGCGGCTAAAAAGCAGACTGAAGAGGAGATAGCTGGAAGTTTTGAAATATTACTAGGCGAAGAAATACCTACCAGAAAAGCATCGGCAATATCAGATCCGCCTATTGTATATAGGTATTTTTTGGATATAAAAGATGATTTTAAAAAAAATAGGAGCAAGAATAACAACTCCATAGATAAGGAAAGTTTAAAAGAAGCAGAAAAGGATTATATTGTAAATTTGGTTATGCATATAAATAAGGATATAAATGGTGCATATGTGATCTCGAGTGGGAAGAATATGGGGATCTTTAAGGGGGTAGGATTCCCCGAAGATATTGGAGAGTTTTTCAGGGTGGATGAATATAAAGGTCATATCTGGACATCACACGGCAGATTTCCCACCAACAGCGTGGGGTGGTGGGGAGGAGCACATCCCTTTGGACTGCTGGACTGGTCTGTGGTGCATAACGGAGAGATTTCATCATACGGGACCAATAAGAGGTTTGTAAGCGGATTCGGGTATGAATGTACGCTTTCGACAGATACTGAAGTCATAGCATATTTATTTGACCTGATAGCAAGGAAGCAGAAAATAGACATAAGGATGATCCACCTTATTTTGGCTTCTCCTTTATGGCAGGAAATAGAAAGGATGCCCCGGGATAATAAAGAACTGGTAAAAGCCCTGAGAATTTTATATGGGAGTGCGCTTATAAACGGTCCTTTCAGCATAATAGTGGGGAATACCGGTTTTATGTATGCCTTAAATGATAGGATAAAGCTGAGGCCCCTGGTTGCAGCAAGAAAGAACGATTATCTGTTTGTTTCCAGTGAGGAAGCTCCAATAAGAAAAGTCTGTCCTTCGCCGGATAGTTTATGGCATCCAGACGGCGGAGAACCGGTCATAGGAATTGTAAATAAAAAGGTTGCGGGAAAAAAGGGAGACGGGACAAGATCTGTAAGGCTGGATGACCAGCCCGTGAAAGTCTGAGGTGATAAAAGTATGGCTTTAAAACTTAATCAGTCTGAGTTTATAATTGAAAGGGATGAAAATAAATGCATATCCTGCCAGGTCTGTGTAAGACAGTGCTCCAATGATGTCCATGAATATGATAGTAAAGGGGATATGATATACAGTGATAGTCTCAAGTGTGTCGGATGTCACAGATGTGAAAGCCTGTGTCCGACCGGCGCTTTAAAGATAAAGGAAAGAAAATCGCAGTTCCGAACTAATTATAACTGGAATGCAAGTCACCTGAGGGATATATACAGGCAGGCAGATTCAGGAGGCGTTCTTCTTACAGGAATGGGTTGCGATAAGCCATATACTGTTTACTGGGACCGTATCCTATTTAATGCTTCTCAGGTTACAAATCCTTCCATTGATCCCCTGCGGGAACCAATGGAGATAAAGACATTTATAGGAAGGAAACCTGACCGGCTTGAGTTTAAATTAAGCAGAAGCAGTAAAAATACCGGGGTCAGGCTGAAGACAAAGATGAGTCCGCAGCTGGAACTCTCTACTCCCATTATGTTTTCAGCTATGTCTTACGGTTCCATTAGTTTAAATGCATGCCGGTCTTTGGCTGCTGCTGCTTCAAAGTTTGGTACTTATTACAATACCGGTGAGGGAGGGATGCATAAAGACCTGTACAAATATGCAAAAAACACAATTATTCAGGTTGCTTCCGGAAGATTTGGTGTTGATGCGGATTACCTGAACAAAGGTTCAGCAGTGGAAATCAAGATAGGACAGGGAGCAAAGCCCGGGATCGGTGGGCATCTCCCGGGAGAGAAAGTGACCAAAGACATATCCAATACCAGAATGATTCCTGAAGGAACAGATGCTCTGTCTCCAGCTCCGCACCATGATATTTATTCCATTGAGGATCTGGCCCAGCTGATATATGCCTTAAAGGAAGCTACCGATTGGTCTAAACCTGTGGGAGTAAAGGTATCTGCGGTGCATAATATAGCACCTATCGCAAGCGGAATTGTAAGAGCAGGAGCTGATTTTATAGCTATAGACGGGCTCAGGGGAGGTACAGGTGCTGCTCCAAAGATCATAAGGGATAATGTGGGAATACCAATAGAGCTTGCAGTTGCTTCCGTTGACGAGAGATTAAGGGAAGAAGGAATAAGGCATAAGGCATCTATTATTGCCGGCGGGAGTATCAGATCTAGCTCGGATGCAATAAAGGCCATAGCACTTGGTGCTGATGCGGTGTATATAGCTACGGCCGCACTTATAGCAATGGGATGCCACCTGTGCCAGAAATGTTATACCGGTAAATGCAACTGGGGGATAGCTACCCAGGATCCTTATCTTACCAAAAGGCTAAATCCCGAGATCGGTACCAGAAGGCTGCTAAATCTGCTCAGGAGCTGGTCTCTGGAGATAAAGGAGATGCTGGGCGGTGCAGGTATCAACGCTATTGAAAGCCTTAAGGGAAACAGGGAACATCTTAGAGGTATAGGTTTAAATGACAGAGAGCTTGAAGTTTTGGGAATAAAACATGCCGGAGAGGCCTAGTGAGGTAAAGATGAAGAAAATATATATTCAGGAAGAATACTGCATAGGCTGCAGGTTATGCGAGATCTACTGCCAGGTAAAGCATTCTAAGAGCAAGAAGATAATAAAGGCTTACAGGGAGGAATTGATAGATGTGCTGCCCAGGGTGCTGGTGGAGGAAATCGGCTATAATTCCTTTGCAATCCAGTGCAGGCACTGCGCAGATGCACCATGTGTTGCCGCCTGCATATCGGGAGCTATGCAAAAAAACAAAAATACAGGGGTTGTGACATGCGATGAGGATAAATGTGTAGGATGCTGGAGCTGTATTATGGTCTGTCCTTATGGAGTGATAAAAAGGGATCTTTCCGGTAAAAAAATAGCCTCAAAGTGCGACCTCTGTGTTGATGAAGAGATTCCTGTGTGTGTTAAGAATTGCCCCAATGAGGCCTTAAAATTCATAGAAAAAGACGGGAATGAAAGAAACGAAAATGATAAGAAAAAATAATACTAAAAAAAATAATAAACTTATTGACTATGTGATAATAGGTAATTCGGCTGCAGGTCTTGCTGCTGCGGAGAGTATAAGGGAGCTGGATAAAACAGGAAAGATAACCGTGCTTTCCGAGGAAGAGCATTTAAATTATTCAAAGCCGATGATCATCTACTTCCTGACCGGATCGGTAGATCTAAAAAGGATTTCTTTTAAGGATAGAGAGTTTTACAGGGTTAATAATATAGATATTAGAATAAATACAAGAGTCAAGTCTGTAGATATAGATAAGATGTCTTTGACTGTGGAAGACGGAAGCAGGATAGGATTTAGTAAGCTGCTAATTGCGAGCGGCGGGAAGCCTATTATTCCCAGGATCAGAGCATCAGGTGCAGGTTCCGGAGAAGATGTATCTTTTAATGCCGTAGATAGTATGAATTATAAAAAAATTGGTGGGATCTTCACTCTCACAACACTAAGAGATGCCATAAGGATAAAGGATTATCTAAAAAAGAACAGTGTTAAAAGGATATCAATACTGGGAGGAGGTCTTATCGGACTAAAAGCAGCAGAGGCATTTCTGGATATGGGTATTGATATCAATATAATAGAGCTTGCAGACAGGGTCCTTTCGGCTACATTTGACCGGCAGGCATCAGGGATCATCGAAGAAAAAGTAAAAAGCAGGGGCAACAAAATTTATAAAAATAATACTATTGAAGAGATCTATATTACAAAAGGCAATATTTCCGGATACAGGTTAAAGGACGGCAGGAAAATGGAATGCAGACTGCTGGTGATAGCGGTAGGAGTCATCCCCAATACAGGTTTTATTTACGGCGGTAAAGTTAAAATAAACAGGGGGATTTTAGTAGATGACCGAATGCAGACATCTGTGAAAAATATCTATGCTGCCGGGGACGTGGCGGAAGGTCTGGATATGCTGCTTAAGGAAAACAAAAATATAGCCATATGGCCGCTTGCCGTAATGCAGGGCGCGGTAGCCGGGAACAACATGGCCGGAGGGAATAAAAAGTACAGTGGCGGATTTTTTATGAATTCTGTTGAAATATTGCAGATCCCGTCCATTTCAATGGGGCTGACCGTCATAGAAGATAAGAGAGAAAAAGATATGGAAGTGCTTAAAGATTTTAATCCGGATAAACATATATATAAGAAAATAGTGATAAGAAATAGCAGCATCATAGGAGTAATAATGGTTGGAAATATCGAGAGGGCGGGGATCTATTCGGGACTTATAAGAAATGAGATAGATATAAGCAGTATAAGAGAAAATATATCCATGGAAAATTTTGGAATTATCCACCTGCCGGCTGATTATAAGAAACATCTGGTCGTGGGTGAAGGGATAGAGGTATGAAACTTTCGATTGATTCAAAAAATTTAGAATACCGCAGTTTAAACTCAAAAATCAGAAGGTTCTTGAAAAGTAACAGCAGCGACAACAGTTCAATCACCATAAAAAATGTACTTGGCCAGAGGTATATCGGCGATGGACTAAGATGCAGTGCTTCTATAAGAATTTACGGCACACCTGGAAATGACCTGGGAGCTTTTATGGACGGTCCCTTCATTGAGGTTTTTGGCAACGGCCAGGATGGTATTGGAAATACTATGAATTCGGGAAAAATCATAATACATGGTGATGCAGGTGACATTTTAGGTTATTCGATGAGAGGTGGAGAAATCTATATAGAGAAAAATATCGGTTTCAGAGGCGGTATTCATATGAAATCATATCTTGAAAAGGTACCGGTAATAGTAATAGGAGGAAGTTCGGGTAACTTCTTAGGTGAATATATGGCCGGGGGTGTTATTATACTTTTAGGTCTGTATAGAAAGGAAAAGCATTTTTTCCCTTTTGAGGGCGATTCCGTTATCGCTGGAGACTATATAGGAACCGGGATGCACGGCGGTGAAATATATATAAGAGGTGACATAGAAGATCACAGGCTGGGAAAAGAAGTAAAAAAGGTCAAGCTCACTAATAATGACAAGTATCTTTTAGAAAGTTACACTACAAATTACTGCAGTTTTTTTGGCTGTGATAAAAAGAAGATCCTAAAAAGTGATTTTATAAAATTAGTACCTTATTCTCATCGCCCGTATGGAAAACTTTACGCTTATTGATGGCAGCTAAAAAGGCCTGGATTATAAAACTGTGGTATAATAGTCACACTATTATCTCATGAAATAAAATAAATGGACGTGATTTTATTATACCAATATACACTGGCTGTAATTCTTCTTTGCATACTTGTAAACTTTTTAATAAATAACATCCTGTTTAAAAACACTTCAAAATATAAGCTGCCATCCAGTATTATAAAAGATAATCCGCTGATATCTGTACTGGTTCCTGCCAGGGATGAAGAAGAAAACATAAAAAAATGTATTGTATCCCTCACTAAACAGGACTATAAAAATATAGAAATACTTGTTCTTGATGATAACTCTACTGATAATACTGCAGATATAATAAGAAAACTTTCCAAAAAATATTCCAATATAAAATTTTACAAAGGAGAACCCTTAAAGAAGGGGTGGCTTGGTAAGTCTTTTGCCTGTCACCAGCTGTCAAAACATGCCAGGGGAAAGTATATGATCTTTACCGATGCGGATACCCTTCATTTCCCTGACTCAATATCAAGTGCGGTTGCATGTCTGGAAAGATACAAGGTGGATGCATTGTCTGTTTTCCCCATGCAGATAATGGTCACCATGCATGAGAGGATGATGGTGCCATTTGGGAATTATATTATTTTAGCTCTTTTTCCGCTTTACCTTATGAGAAAAGTCAAAAATGCGATGTTCTGTACTGCAATAGGCCAATTTATGATGTTTAAGTCAGAAGTTTACAGAAAGATCGGGGGGCATAAATCTATAAAGGGTAAAGTTCTGGAAGATGTAAAGATCTCAAAACATGTAAAGAAAAGCGGATATAAATTTATGATCTTTGACGGCCGTAGCAACTTATACTGCAGGATGTATAAAAGTTTTAGGGATGTGGTAAGAGGTTATTCAAGAGTTTTATTTGCAGCTTTTGACTACAATATTTTTATGATGTCAATGGCCATTTTTTTGATAGCGACTGTTTTCCTTGGTCCTTTTATAATGCTGCCTTTGGGGATTGTTTTTAGCTGGCCAGCTTTGATAATAGAATTAATAATTCTCCAGGTAATCATAGTTCTGACTACCAGAGTAATCTTTGCCATCAGATTTAAATGCAGGAGTATTGATATACTGCTGCATCCACTGGCTATGTTTTATCTTTTATTTATAGCTGTGAAGTCGATTTTAGATATCAAATATGGAGATGGTATGAGATGGAAGGGCAGAGTATATACAATTGATGAAGAAGACGAATTGAGGCTTGTAAACGACAATTACAAGTGATTACCTTATTTTTGGGGTAAACAGGTCTTTTGCACTTTTTTCTTTTCTGAATTTAAGGTTTTGAGAAAGATTTATTGAGCGGTTGATGTATTTTGGGACAGAGATTATTATAAGCAATTCTCCTATAATAAGATAAAGGTAAGAACCCTTAAAAAGCCATAGAAAGATACTTGCCGCAGTAATTGCTGAAATTATTCCCCATATCATATTGCGGATCAAAAACAGTGCTGGGACGATACCGATCCCGTAAGCTACAACTGCAAGAGGATGAACAGCACATAAAAATCCCAGTGTAGCAGCAACCCCTTTACCTCCTGAAAATTTTAGATAAGGAGAATAATTATGCCCTGCCACGGCAGCGCATCCGGCAAGAAGTGCTACTATGTCCATACCGGTTATTCTTAGAACCAGAAAGTATGATAAAGTACCTTTAAGAACATCCAAAATTATTCCCGTGGCTCCCCAGATTTTTGAGACATTAAACACAAGATTCCAACCACCAGGGTTTCTGTCTCCGATTTTTCTTAAATCCTTGTTACTGTGGATTTTAGAAATAATGTTACAGAAAGGTATTGCCCCTATGAAATAGCAGATTACAATAAGCCCTATATTTCTGTATAACTCCAGATTTGACATTATAATATAGAAAGATTTTGTTATTTATAAATTATAACTTTAGCATATTGCCTGTTTTATTTTAAGTATATTTAAAATAGAAAATACAGAAGGATTATCCTTTAGTATTTATAGGATAGTGCAGTGTAAGGCAATATGCTATTGTAAGTTGAAAGGTATGTTTAATCTTTGACCTTGATTTTACCGATGGCCCATATTATTAACAGTGCTGCAAAAGCGGGTGCAAATACAAAAAAACTCACAACTAAAGTTATAACCCAGGCTACGGTATTCATTTTAATCCAGTATTTTTCTTCTTTCTTGTTATTCATCTTAGCAGCTTTCATTAAGTCTTTAATTTTAAAATTAAGTATATCAAGCCCGGTTCTTTTTTGTCCAATAAATATTTAACTTTTTTTATACGGCAGAGATTAAAGCGCGCTATGCGATATCTATTTTTCTCATACGGAGAATAGAAAAGAATATCAGGATTATTATCATACAGAATGAAATAATGAAAATGGGGATCAAAGAATTATCAAAAACATGACCCAGATCTGCTGCCTTGTAAAGCAGGTAATTGGGAAAGTATGCTTTTATGATATTAAACCTGTTGAATATGCTTAAACTGTATGCCAGAATAGCAACGGAAAATCCCACGACCAGGCCTCTTCTGAACAGGCTGCTCAGGAAGATAAGAAAAGATAACAATAGAGCATAATATATGATATATAGGAGTGAAGATTTCAACACAATCCCGATTGACAGCGTCCCTCCTTCAAAAAGACGTGTTGTATAAAAATAATTGGTCAGAAAGGCTACCAGTATAAATAAAGAAATTGTAAACATATAATGGATATATTTTGCGGTTACAAAACCTGCAGGTTCTGCGCCTCTGGAATATGGAAAAACCAGTTTCTTAGAGTAAACCTCATTTGAGATCAATCCCATAAGTGAAAATACAATAACCAGTGTACCTATTTCAAACAGATTTCCCATAAAATCAATAAAGGCAGCATCAATTGTATATTCTGAAAAAAGAACAGAAAGATCAGTAGGTAGATAGTTTTTTAAAAGCAGGGGCATTAATTTTATCATCAGGGGATTCATTATGGCCCAGAAGACTATACCTGAAAATAAGATCAGGTATTTATAACTTCTTACTGCCTCCAGAATCTCTTTTTTAAAATAGGCCTTAAATGTTTTCACTTTTTTATAATCCTTATAAAGATATCTTCAAGCGTGCTTTTTCTTATCTGGTAACTGGAAATATTTACTTTAAGTTTGGAGATCTCTTTTAATACTTCCTTTTTAGCGTAGTCTATATCTTTGATGTAAAGGCTTACCCTCCGGCCTTTCCGTTTTATACCTTCAATCCAGCTGAGTTTTTTTAAACGGTTGACTTCCTTTCCCGGTTCTTCTTCAAATTCAATATCAAAAATTGGCTGTATATAGGTTTTATATAATTGGGATAAATCTTCTGTTAAAATTATTTTACCTTCATCTATAATACATATTTTATCGCATACCCTCTCTGCATCGTTTAAAATATGCGTGGATATAAAAATGGTTATCCTGTCGTTCTTAAGGCTTTCAATAAGTTCAAGCATTTCCAGTCTTCCTTCAGGGTCAAGAGCAGACGCAGGTTCATCCAAAAACAGTATTTCAGGATTATTCATAAACGCCACTGCCAGTGCCAGTCTCTGTTTCATTCCCCTCGAGTATCCACCAATACGCCTCTTTGCCTGTTTGGTCAGTTTGACCATTTCTATAAGACGTTTTATATATTTGCCTGATTTTTCAGCATCAAAACCTATAATGTCTCTCATGAAATTTAAATACTGGTAAGCGTTCATATAATTGTAGAAAGCCGGGGTCTCAGGCAGGTACCCAACTGATTTTACCAGTTCGCGCTTGTGTTTTAGGAAATCCTTACCCTTGATGAAGATTTTGCCGCTGTTAAATCTGATCAACCCGGTTAAAATATTCATGGTGGTAGTTTTACCGGCGCCGTTTCTTCCGATAAATCCAAACACTGAACCTTTATCTACCTCAAAACTTATAGCTTTTAATGCCTCAACATTTCTGTAGTTTTTTACCAGATTGGCAACCTTAATCATATTCTTTATCTTTCTTCCTGCCTACTATCAGGAAAACAATAGGTCCGATAAAACCAAAAAAGATAATGATCAATGCCCATCCCCATTTTGGAAGGTAAGCTGCTTCGTTTCTGAAAAGTATCACCAGGGCAAATACCATAAGGCCGTACTCGATTATCATATACGGGATAAGAAAAGGCAGGAATCTTGAGATCTCGGATAGAATATGATTTAAATCTGCTGCTATAATTTTAATCACCTGTTTGATAAAATTAATTATATTTTTATATTATATACTTTAACTATAATAATTGTAAAAATAAAATATTAATTTTGTTGGTAAAATACAATTGTTAGGAAAGGAATGTCATGGTTGATTTCTTTGTCTCGGGTTTTGTCTATCCCGGTATAACATGGGGTCAGTTACTGGTCGGTATCGGACTGGGCATCATCTTCGGAGCTGTTTGGTATGCTGCATACTGGACTCCTATTTTAGGCAGGCCCTGGCCATGGGCAGTTCTTGCCGGCAGTGCTTTTCTATCCTGGGCTGCTGTAGTATTCATCCAGATGCCACTTCAGGCCTGGATAAGACAGGCTATATATTTTTTTTGGAGCCAGGATATTATTTTACGCTGGCTGCTGTTTGTTGGGATACCCCTAGTGCTTATAAGCGGTCTGGTACAGGAGGGTTCCAAGCTGTTACCTGTAGTCATATATTGGTGGAGGAAGGGTAAAAAAATTGATCCTAAGTTGGGTCTTGTGATAGGAGCTGTAGCCGGGCTGGGATTTGGTGTCTTTGAGGCTGTCTGGGTCCATAATAGTATTTTTATATCAGGCTGGAGCTGGGAAGCAGTTAAGGTCTACGGACTTTTTTTAGCCATACTGCCATTTCTGGAAAGATTTTTTGTTGTGGCATTTCACACTGCTTCAAGTGCTATAGCAGGCTGGGGGCTTGCTAAAGGATGGGGCTGGCAGTTTTATCTTATTGCTTCTATTGCTCATACGGTTCTAAACTATAGTGCTGTTATCTTCCAGGCAGGAGTATTAAATCAGTTGCAGCTGGAAGTAATTATAGCGATTTTTACTATCATGGTAACTGCCGCAGCTCTGTGGCTCAGGTATAGAAGACAAAAAAAGCTGCCTGATGGGCTCAAAGCAACTCAACTTTTCCTTAAGAATCTGATTTAATCATCATTTTCTTTGCAGACTTTAAATTCGTTCTTGGATGCTCCGCAATTGGGGCATACCCAGTCTTCGGGTAGATTTTCAAAATCATATGGTGATTCTAACCCAAATTCGGGATTTTCAACATGAGCATCGTATGTATATCCGCAGGAAGAACATTTATGCTTTTTCATATTACCTTTCATCGTTTTAATATCGTTCCTCTTCTGTTTTTATTCTAACTTAATTAATTTTAGTATACAATGTGTATATATAATTATAATTGCTTTGATTTGAGTCATTTTACTACGAAAAATAAACCCGTAGGGGAGAGTTTATCTGCATTGATTTAATATAATCGTTAAAAGAATAGATTATGAAAAGAAGTAGATTATATGTATTATTTGTCTTTTTTATACTGACTGTACTTTTTACAACTGCTTCTTTATTCGACCGTTGCAGCCTTACTGCTGTCAATGGCCCGGATGAGAAAAACGATGTCACAGAAGAAAATGAGGAAGAAATATTAAATACAGCTGCAGAAGGGCAGCTTGTTCAACCGCAGGACCTTGAATACCTGGGAGCATTCAGAATGCCGGAAGGGTCTAATGGAACCAGCTGGGAATGGGGCGGAACGGCTGCTGCCTACTATCCGGATGGCGATCCTGAAGGTTCAGGCGATGGATATCCCGGGTCAATATTTGCAACAGGGCATGAATGGGAGCAGCAGATTTCGGAAATAAGTATACCAGTACCAGTAATATCCGGGAGCAAAGATGTAAATGATTTAAATACTGCAGTAACTCTTCAGGATTTCCATGATATCAGAGGAGATCTATTTGGCTACCTTGAAATCCCAAGAGTCGGCTTGGAATATCTACCAAAACAGGGTGAACAGACGACCGGTAAACTATATTATTGCTGGGGTCAGCATATGCAGGAAGGTGATGATGGCCCCTCTCATGGATGGTTTGAACTGGATCTGTCCAATCCTCAGATACAGGGTTCCTGGAGAATAGATGGTCAGATAAAGTATGTGACTACTGATTATATCTTTGCTATTGATGAAGACTGGGCTTCTGTAAACACACCGGGTAAATTGCTGGCCACTGGAAGATTCAGGGATGGTGGACAGGGAGCGCAGGGCCCATCTCTTATCGCTTACGGCCCGTGGAATGAAGGAAATCCTCCTCCGCCTAATTCATCATTATCCAATATTCCTCTGTTACTTTATTCATCAGTATATGATGATATAGAAGGTATTTATGCTGTGGATGACTATCAACATTCTGATGAATGGTCCGGGGGCGCCTGGATAACATTTGGCGGGGAAACGGCAGTTGTATTTGCCGGTATAAAAGGTCTGGGTGAATGCTGGTATGGTTTTTACGACGGTACTGTCTGGCCGGAGGAGCCGCCGTATCCGGAAGAAGGTCCGGGAGAAAGGGGGTGGTGGTCTGATGATTTTACAGCCCGTATGATCTTTTATGACCCATCTGATCTTGCTAAAGTAGCTCAAGGGGAAATGGAATCATACCAACCGCAGCCATATGCTGTTATGGATATCGATGATATACTTTATAATATTCCGGAATATGAGCTCCGTCATCTGGGTACGTTAAGCTTTGACAGAGAAAATGGAATAATTTATTTATTTGAATTCAGAGGGGATTACGAAAATGAGAAACCCCTGGTTCATGTCTGGAAGATACAGTAGTGATTTTTACTTTACTCAGAACCGTAAAGTTTTTACGAAAATTTTTTTTAGTTTTTAATTATTGACAGGGGGGTATAAATGAAAAAGATGGTTATATGTTTGACTATTATGTTTATGCTGGTTTCTATTTGTGGTTGCAGCAAAATAGCAGGTGAAGTATCCGAAGCAATAGAAGAATCTGAAGCGCTCGACGGAGAAGTGTCAGGTACAGCTGGAGGTTTACCATCTGGTTTTCCGGAAACTGTTCCTTTACACAGCCAGGCTGATATTGTTGAATCATCAAAAGGGACAGCTGATGGAGTGGTTTCATATTATGTTAATATGAAGTTTGAAGGTGAAATCAAACAGCTGTCTGACTGGTATGAGCAGAAATTAGCTGAGAATTGGCAGGTAGATTCAGTATCTTCCGGTGATTATGATGACTGGGCTGAATTTTATACTGATGCACAGGATAGTGAATACTATTTATCAGTCTACCTGTACCAGGATGCTGGGGGCAGCTTAGTTTCCGTTGACATAAATGTAAAAGGAAAAACTGAAGCAGCCGGTGGAGCCCAAGAGGAAGAAGAGGTAGTTGAACAAACAGATGACGAAACAGCAGTTACTTATTCAGGTGAACTGGAAGATGCCAAAATTGCATTTGTATGTGCATCTGTGGGTTCTAACTGGGGTGTAGAGGATCATTTTCCCGGTCTCAATATAACGGTCTATGACGAATATCAATTTGACAAGGGCAATGTTGTAAGGGATATACTGGAAAGGGACAAACCAGACATCATGATAATCAAAGAATGCGCCGCTTACTTCCCACCTGAAGATTATGGAACATCAATGGAAGCATACCAGGATCTGATAAGGGACTGGGTAAACCTCTGCAGGGGAGAGGGAGTAATACCGGTACTTACCACGGTTGTTCCCATTGACCCTGATAATCCGGAAAATACGGCAGGAAGGCTTGAATCGATTCTTGAGTTTAACGATTGGATCCGTGAATACTGTGAATATGAAGAAATCTCTGTTCTGGATCTGGAAGCGGCCTTAAGAATAAGTGAGGATGATAGAGCACTTGATCCAGATTATGATTCAGGAGACGGACTGCACCCCAATGATTTTGCCTATACAGAAGAACTTGATGATATATTTATACCTGCTCTCGAGGAAGCACTCGATATAGGGTACTGAGTTATCTAAAGAGAAGAAAAATTAAATATAAATTTAGATAAATTATTTAATCTGCTGTTTGCAGGAGTATTATTTGGCCAGGCTTTTACTATCTGATACGATACTTTTTCCTCTAAACAGACCGCCCTTTTCTATTGCCAGCATCGTACCTTTTTGGACCAGATTGCCGATAAACTTACCAGTGGGAGTAATTATCACTGTACCTGATGCTGCCATGTCACCGGTAAATATACCGGATATTACTGCGTTTTTAGCTTTTATATTTGATTCTACTTTTCCTTCTTTTCCTATTATCAGTACATCATCAGATATAATATCCCCGATAACAATGCCATCTATCTCTACAGGATATGGAAAATGTACATTGCCTTCTATCTTTACTCCTTCGGAAATTATACTTGAAGAATTATTTCCATTGCTTTTTACAGAAAACATCATATTTCTCCTTTTATTCTTAAATTCAAACAAAAATATATTTTTAAATAAATATATTAATTTATAAATGTATTATTACTTATTTATAGATAGTTGTCAATAATTTAGTTAATAAATATTTATTCTACTTTTTAAAGTGAAGATCAAAGTGCTGGAAGCTTTTCAATGTATTGAATAATGTTAAAATATTATTTGTGTCAGGAACAGGGAGGTGTAATTCTGAAAATAATAGGAATTGATGTTGGAGGGACTTTTACAGACTTCATAATCTATGAAACAGAGTTAAAAGAGATCAATATTAGTAAAATCCCTACAAGTGGCCCTGATCCATGCTTGTCAATAATCGAAGGAATTAAGAGTAGCATAGGAGATCTGAAAGGTATTGGAGATATAAGGCACGGTACAACTATAGGTGTTAATGCAGTCATCGAAAGAAAAGGAAGTTCAACTGCGCTTATAACTACAAAAGGTTTTCGAGATATACTTGAGATTGGGAGGCAGAAACGCCCAGAGTTATATAATCTAAGGACCATTAAAAAAGACCCTCTGATCCCTAGAAATCTTCGTCTGGCTGTAGAAGAAAGAATAAGAGCTGATGGGGAGATAATAACCAGGCTTGATGATTCTGAGATAGAAAGGGCTGCAGAGAAGCTAAAAAAAAAGGACATTAAATCAATAGCAGTTCTTTTTTTGCATTCATATATTGATAATATACATGAGCACAGGGTTGCCAAAGTATTGAAAAAAGAAATACCCCATGCTTTTTTATCCCTGTCATCTGAAGTACTGCCGGAGTTTCGTGAATATGAACGATTGTCTACCACGGTATTAAATGCTTACTTAGGACCAATACTTACAAGTTATTTAAAAAAGCTTTATAGAGAGCTGGTTAAGATAAAAGTTGATGCACCTTTATTTATTAGTCAATCCGATGGAGGTATAATATCAGCCAGAAGTGCTATTAACCTGCCGGTCAGGACTTTGTATTCGGGACCCGGTGCTGGCATTGTGGGCGCTGCATATTTTTATGGAAAGAAAAACAAATATTTCGTTTCCCTGGATATGGGAGGAACCAGCACAGATATAACTCTTATTAAGGATTCTAAACCGGTAACAACTACTAATAAGGAAATAAACGGCTATCCTTATAGATTCCCTTCTATAGATATATTAACTGTTGGGGCCGGTGGTGGAAGCATAGCAGGAATTGATGAAGGAGGTTTTTTACAGGTGGGACCTGCCAGTGCTGGTGCTGAACCAGGTCCGGTGTGCTATGGGAAAGGAGGAAAAAAACCCACGATTACTGATGCTAATTTGGTTTTAGGTACCCTGGGTGAGGGAACAATATTAGGTGGAAAGATAAAGGTCAATACCAGTAAAGCAGCTGCCGCAATAAAAAAATATATTTCAGAACCATTGAATATTTCTTTAGATAGAGGTGCTTTATCAATATTAAAGCTGGCAATATCTAATATAGCAGATGCAGTCAGAAAGGTATCTATTTTAAGAGGTATTCATCCTGAAGATCTTAAGTTGATTGCTTATGGAGGTGCAGGCCCTATGCATGCTGCATATTTGGCAAAAGAATTGGGAATAAAGGAAGTCATTATCCCAAATAATCCTGGTGTGTTTTCTGCATTAGGACTTCTCTGCAGTGATCTTACCATGGATTTTGTGAAAACGGTTAGAGGAATGGATGTAAAGAAGATTTTAGCTGTGATTAAAAAGCTTAAAAATAAAGGGTATAAGTGGCTTAAAAAAGAAGGAGTTCCATACCGGAAGCGCAAGTTGGAGTGGTCGGTAGATATTCGATATAATGGGCAGAATTATGAAATTAATATTCCTATGGCAGATCCTTATTTAGAAATAAAAGATAATTATAAAAAGCTAATTAAAAAGTTTCATGAAAGTCATTTTAGAATTTATGGGCACAAACAAGAAGGGAAGAATATAGAAATTGTCAACTTGAGGTTGAGATGTAAAGGACTTATTTCAATTAAACCCATAAGAACTTTCGGGGTTGTCAAGGCTGGAAGCGAAAAACTTCTTAAGGAAGAGAGGACTGTCAAATTTTTAAGATTTAAAAAGCTGGTAAAAACGCCTGTATTTAATAAGGCAATCATGCCTCTTAAAACGAAGATAAAAGGTCCAGCTATATTGGAAGAAATTGATTCGACTATAGTGATCCCCCCTGATGACTCTGCTTTCTTAGATCAAAAAGGTGATTTAACAATATATATCAATAAAAAATGATACATTAGGAGGACTTTATTAAAAAAGTAGATATGATAACTGTGGAAGTCATTTCTAATCGGCTTAGAATGGCAGCGGAGCTTATGGGAGAAATATTGGTAAAGAGTTCTTTTTCCGCCAATATTAAGGAGAGAAGGGATTGTTCTACAGCAATTTTTGATGGAAAAGGAAGATTAGTGATACAGGCAGAACATATCCCCCTGCATTTAGGTTCAATGATAGGTGTGGTAAGGGAAATATTGAAAAGATATTCCAATAATATTGATAAGGGAGATGTATTTATATCTAATGACCCATATTCAGGAGGAACGCACCTGCCGGATGTCACTGTTGTCACTCCGTTTTTTATAGGAAACAAAATAGTAAATTTTACAGCAAATATAGCCCATCACTCAGATATCGGCGGTTCTCAGCCGGGTGGTATTGCAGGAGATACAAAAACTATATATGAGGAAGGTTTAAGAATTCCTCCTGTAAAACTGGTAGAAAAGGGATACCTGGATTCAAATCTTTTAAATTTCATAATCTTAAATTGCAGAATACCAGAAGAAAGGAATACAGATATCAGAGCTCAGATAGCCACTAATAATAAGGGTTTATCATATTTGGCTGATATTTATAAAACTTATGGTGAGTTTACGGTAAAAAGTTCGATGGAAGAGCTACTTGCCTATTCGGAAAGAAGGCTAAGAAGCAGGATAAAAGCAATACCGAATGGCAAGTATTTTTTTGAAGATAAATTAGATGATGACGGAGTTTTAAATAAAAACATACCCATTAAAGTATGTGTAAAGGTCTCAAATAAAGGGCTGGAGATCGATTTCTCAGGCACAGGAGCACAGAGTAAGGGTGCGATAAATGTAGTATGGTCTGCTTTAACTGCCACTATTTATTATGTTATAAAAGCATTTATTGACCCCGGTCTTCCTACAAATGCTGGAATCGAGAACCTATTGGATATAAAGTTACCGGAGGCTAGTATTGTAAATCCCGATGAACCGGCAGCCGTAGGAGCAAGGACTGATACCTGCCAGAGAATAGCAGGTACCATTATAGGTGCTCTAAATAAAGCAATTCCTGAAAAAGCTGTAGCGGGTTCAAATGATGCCAGTACCGCGGTAGTCTTTTCTAAAGAGAATAAGTTTGTTTATGTAGAGGCAGTTGGAGGTGGATCTGGGGCAAGCGGTTTAAGTAACGGAATGAATGGAGTTCAGGTACATGTTACAAATACTTCAAATTTACCCATTGAGGCACTGGAAAATGAATTTCCTCTACGAATTGAAAAATATGAATATATTCCTGGTTCAGGAGGTAAGGGAAAATTTAAAGGAGGACTTGGCCTGATCAGAAAGGTCAGAGTTTTAGAAGATGATATATTATTTTCATCCCATGGCGACAGGCATAAAATTCCCCCATGGGGATGGAATGGTGGTAAAGAGGGTAGACCCGGGGGATTTAAGCTTAATGATACCAAGACTTTACCTTCAAAGAATTCGGGTTTAAGGCTTAAAGAAAACGATGTAATAACCATAAAGACTCCTGGTGGGGGTGGATTTGGGGATCAAAGAAGTTAATACAGACATATATTTTTAAATGAGAAATTTTCAGTATTTCTCCAGAATCTTTTTAAGATTTTTGCCTTCTTCTCTAGTATGCTGGTTATGCATTGCGATTTTGGTCTCCATCTCTTTTCTGGCCAGTTTAAGGGAAAGGTCTCCAGCTCTTATATAACTTCTGGTAGTAAAAACAGAATTCGAACCCTTAAGTTCAATTGACCATTCAAACCAGGGAGCTACTAATGATATAGGAAAAGAATATTTGAAAACAATCTTTCTGTTTGGAATAACTTTACCAATGATCCCTTTAAGCTTAAATACTTTCCCCATTACAACTTCTTCGCCATACCATCTGGAACCTGTTTCCATTGGTTTCCCTTTGGTCCATTTGAATAAGATATGGTCTTTTGGATGCCAGGCCCTGTAGTTTTTTTCAAGATTGGTAAAAAACTCCCAGATCTTTTCGGGTGTTGCTTTTATTTCTACTGAATCTTTTAATATTAATGGTTTAAATAATTTCATATTTTATTTCTCCAATACCATATTATTGATTTTTAGATTTTATTTCAAATCAATCTGGGTTATTAGCAGTTTATGTGGATCTTATTATCCTGGCCCACTTGTCTTTAAGAGTCACAGTTCTGTTGAAGATTGTTTTGCTGTTTGTGGTATCAGAATCAACGCAGAAATATCCCTTCCTTTCAAATTGATAGATATCTCCGGGTTTTGCTGTGGAAAGAGATGGCTCAAGCCTGCAGTTTTTAATTACCTTTAATGAATCAGGGTTAATACCTTCTTTGAAATCCTTACTTTCTTCTGTTCTGAGCGGATTTTCATTTGTAAAGAGATAATCGTATAACCTTACTTCTGCTGATATAGAATGCTTTGCAGAGACCCAGTGAAGAGTTGCTTTTACTTTTCTACCATCGGGTGCATCTCCTCCCTTGGTAGAAGGGTCGTATGTGCAGTGCAGCTCTATAATATTACCTTTTTTATCCTTGACTGCATTAATACACTTTAAGAAATAAGCATATCTAAGCCGCACTTCTCTTCCGGGAGCCAGTCTGTAAAACTTTTTAGGCGGGTCTTCCATAAAGTCTCCTCTTTCTATGTATAGAATTTTTGAAAACGGTATTTTTCTTGTACCTGCAGAAGAGTCTTCCGGATTGTTTACTGCAGTCAGTTCTTCTTCAGAGTTTTCAGGATAATTGTCTATTATGACTTTAAGCGGGTCTAATACTGCCATTACCCTTGGAGCTTTTTTATTGAGATCTTCTCTTACAAAATGTTCCAGATATGCTATTTCTACAGTACTGTCTGCTTTCGCTACCCCTATTTGTGAACAAAAGTTACGTATTGCATCAGGAGTATAACCTCTGCGCCTCACCCCTGAAATAGTTGGCATCCGTGGATCGTCCCAGCCGTTTACATATTTGTTTTCTACCAGCTCAAGCAGTTTTCTTTTGCTCATTACTGTATGTGTCAGATTAAGCCTGGCAAACTCTATCTGACGGGGATGATGTATATCCAGCTGTTTTATGAACCAGTCATAAAGGGGACGGTGGTCTTCAAATTCCAGAGTACATATTGAATGGGTGATATTTTCAATAGAATCGGATTGTCCGTGGCCCCAGTCATATGTGGGGTAAATACACCATTTGTTTCCTGTACGGTGATGGCTTTTATGAAGTATTCGGTACATCACCGGATCACGCATATTAAGGTTCGGTGAAGACATATCTATTTTTGCTCTCAGTACTTTTGAACCATCAGGATATTTACCATTCCGCATCTCGTTAAACAGCCGGAGATTCTCCTCTGCGCTGCGGTTTCTGTAGGGGCTTTCCTTCCCCGGGGTCTTAAGAGTGCCTCTATACCGGCGTATTTCTTCAGAGTTTAATTCACATACATATGCTTTGCCCTTTTTTATAAGAGTAACGGCAAATTCATAAAGTTTTTCAAAATAGTCAGAAGTATAGTATTCCCGCTGACCCCAGTCAAATCCAAGCCATCTTATATCTTTTTTAATCGATTCCACATATTCAGGTTCTTCCTTGGAAGGGTTTGTGTCATCAAACCGGAGGTTGCATATGCCATTAAACTCATCGGCCAATTCGAAATTCAGGCATATTGCTTTTGCATGGCCAATATGAAGATACCCATTCGGCTCAGGTGGAAATCTTGTGTGGATCTTTATTTTGCTCTTTCCTACGTCTTTTCTGATTATGTCTCTTATAAAATCAGTTTTTTCGCGATTATTGTTCATAACCTATCTTCTTTAAGATTTTAGCACTTAATAAAAATAGAACAATATTTTAAAAAAATGAGCCTTTCTTGTCAAAAATTTATTTTGCTCAGGTATATAATTCATTGAATAATTCTCTTGCTTTCTTTTTTGAATCTTTAAGCACAACAGAGCCTTTATTTGTTATAGAATAATACTTCCTTATTTTACCACTAACATTTGCTTTTCTTGAACTCAAGTACCCCTCTTTCTCCAGTTTATGAAATATGGGGTAAAGTGTACCATAGGAAATGTTATACCCATGTCTTGCCAGTTCGTTTTTAAATTCCTTCCCGTATATTTCTTCCTTTTCAGAATGATAGAGTATATGCAGTTTTATAAATCCAAGAAAAAAATCACGGATGATTTTGTCTTCCACTCGTTCACCTCTCTGAATTTCGTCTTGTTTGCCCTTTACTGATTATCAGACCTGTAAGAAAGATCAAAAAGCCCAGCAGGCTGAACAGTGATGAAATAATAAATGCCCACCTACTTCCATAGATATCCCATACGATTCCCATTATAATTGAAGCGGGGAAAAGGGCTAATCCGATTCCTGTATTAAAAAGACCGTAAGCCGTAGCCCTCTGGTCGCAGTTGACAAGATCCGCTATATATGCCCTGAAAATACCATCTGACAGTCCGTAATATATGCCGTAGGCTCCAAACAAAACCCATATGGACCATAGAGAATCTGATATAGCAAAAAGAAAATAAATAATTGAATAATAAATGAAAGATGTTATTATTATCGGCTTTCTGCCTACCCTGTCGGATAATGTTCCGAATAACGGTGATGACAGAGAGCAAAATATATTATAGACGATCCAGATGACAGGGATTAAAAAAATTACAAGTCCTTCTTCTCTAGCTTTAAGGATCAAAAAGGCATTAGAAGAATTTCCGAGATTAAATATTATGATTGAAACAAGGAATAAAATAAAAGGCATATTTCGCAGGCTGCTTTTTTGTTTGATATTTGCAGAGGTATCCTTTCCTGGAGCAGTTTCCCTTACAAATTTTATAAAAAATATGGCTACTGCAGCAGGTACTACAGACAGTAAAAAAACAAGACGTACATTATTGTTGAAAAAGAATAAGATGAGCATTGCTATTATAGGGCCGCCGATAGCCCCTATTCTATCCATAGCTCTATGAAAACCGAAAGCTTTGCCTTTTTTTAAAGTACTGACTGAAGTAGATATCAGAGCATCTCGGGCCGGGGTCCTTGAAGCCTTACCCATCCTTTCAAAAAATTTTATAAAAAGAACAGCAGGCCAGGTATTGGCAAAAAACAAAAACGGCTTTGAAACGGTAGAAAGGCCGTAGCCCAGATAGATAAATAGCTTTCTTTTTCTTAATTTGTCCGACAGTCTGCCGAAGACAGGCCTGAAGAGAGAAGCAGTACTTTCTGCGATACCTTCTATTATACCTATTAATGCTTTTCTGGCACCGATGCTTACCAGAAATTCCGGTATCAATGGATAGATCATCTGAGTTGAAAGATCGGTAAATAAAGAGACCATCCCAAGAAGAATAATATTCTTCTTTGACTTCTTATAATCCATTGTATAGTAAAACGATATCGTTAATAGATATTATTATATACTATATTTTCTTATTAGAATTGTCAACAGTTATAGATATGGTAGATTTATTGATGCAATAATTTATTTCAGTAAGATATATCTTGACTAAATATATTTAGTTATGATATATTTAGTCTAAATATAATTACAGAGGGCTGATTAAATGAATGAAGAAAAGGCGGTTAAGAAGTATATCCCGATGACTGAAACGATGTTTTTTATTCTTCTATCACTGCAGCAGGAGCAACACGGGTACGGGATCATGCTATATGTAAGACAGTTGACAAATAACAGAATAGTACTGGGGGCGGGAACCATATATAACAGTCTTTCGAGACTTGAGAGAGATGGATTAATAAAGGCGTTATCTGAAGATGACAGAAAAAAAACTTATATCACTACTGAACTTGGTAAAAAAATATTACATACAGAAGCAAAGAGAATCGCCGAACTTTATAAAAATGTTAAATCACTACTGGGGTAGACGAGATGAAAAATAAGAAAATAGTATTTTTCCCGGCTTTTAAAAGAGTCGTTCCCTCTGATTTTGAAAACTGGCTTGAGAATATGGCACTAGATGGATGGCATATTGAACGGGTAAGGCAGTGGAGTTCGATTATAATGATATTTAAAAAAGGCAAAACCAAAAAGTACCGTTTTGTTTATGATCTGCAGGCTGTGCCGGGTAAAGATTATATTCCAACTTACGAGCAGTTCGGATGGGAGTGCCTGGGCCGTATGGCAAGTGTATATATCTGGCGTATGGAATACAGCGGTGAGCGCCCTGAAGCTTTTACCGATAATGAAAGTATGGTGGGCCGTGATAAAAGGACGATAGCTGCTGTATCTGTTTCTTTTTCGTTATTCCTGTTGGGAGCATTAGCTGCGACCATAACAGCTGTTTTCTTTTCCGGTTCACTTTCAGCAGGTGACCGCAACCAACTTATTGCTTTAGCGGTTTTTCTCATTATATTAGCAATTTTACTCGGAACTGTAATGATCTATATTTATAAAAGGGGTAAGCAGCAAGAGGAGTAAATTATGAAGGCACTTATTATATTCGATTCAAATTTTGGTAATACTAAAAAACTTGCAGAAACTATTGCAGGAAAATTTGGGAAAGACACAAAGGTACTGCCAGTTTCTGATCTTAGTGCAAAAGAGCTGGAGGGTATTAAGCTGCTTGTTGTCGGCAGCCCGGTCAATGCCTGGAGACCGACTGAGAAAATTAAGAAATTTTTAGCAGGTTTTAGCGAAGGCCAGCTTGAAGGTATTAAAGCAGCGTCTTTTGATACCAAAATGAAATCTTTTCTCGCGGGAGATGCTTCAAAAAAGATATCCAGAAAACTAAAAAAGGCAGGTGCCGAAATCATTGTGGATCCGCAGGAGTTTATAGTCAAGGGAAGCAAGGGTCCACTATTTGAAGGCGAAATAGAAAAAGCAGAAAGATGGGCGGCATCAATAAAAAAAGCCCTTTAAAAAGCTTTTCTGAAATCGATAAAGTCCAATTTATTTTCTAATGAATCTATGACTGTAATTCAAGACAATTACAGGTATTATTAATATAAATAAAGCACCAATGCAAATATAGACCACGCTGTTTACTGAAAAATTTTCTGCAAGGTAACCCGCTGTATACTGGAAGATGACCACACCTAAAAAACCAAAGCTGTTTATTATACTGATAATAGACCCGGAGTTCCGGGGATTTTGATGTATACCCAAAGACACCGCGGCAGCAGCTATGCCTGAGAAAGAAAGGGCAAAAAACATTATAAGGATGGTTTTAAGGATAAGAGTGTCTGCGAAAAAGAAAATAGTCAAAGTAACAAAAGCCAGTATCACGGAAATTTGCATTATTTTCTTTTCGCTAAACCTGGAAAAAAGAAAGCTCTTTATAAACATGCCGACGGCAAAAGATAATGAATATAGACAGAGTATCAGCGAACCGACGATCACGGGGATGTTCAGGTTCTTAAAATAAGTAGTAAGCCATGATCCGAAAGTGAATCCGGCTCCCAGATGCAGAAAGTTGATGATGCCGCATAAGATAATGGTAAGATTCGATAAAAGCTTACGGTTGGTGGAAAGCAGCCTTCTAAAGTTTTCTTCGTGCTTTATATTATGCAGGCCTTCCGGTTTTAGTGACAATATTGATATGAGCAAAAGTGCATTTAGCAATGAGACAGATAGAAATAGGTATCTCCAGTTAATATTTAAGTATAATGCGCCGCTGACCAGGAGAGGAGCAGTAAAACAGCCCAGTAGGAATCCTGTATTTAATCTCATTATCATCTTGCTTCTGCTTAAATGAAAAGTATCGCTGATTACAGAAGTAGAACTTACAGCAATTATTCCCCAGGATGCCCCGAACAAAATATAGCTTAGAGTAAAATAGTTGAAATGGGTTGAAAAGTACAGGCCTAAAAAACAGGCTGAAAAAAGCAGGTTGCCAAAAATATATACAGTTTTTTTACCTATCCTTTCTGAAAGTATTCCCGTAAACAGGCTCGACAATAAAAGACCAAAAGCGCTTAGAGACAGAGTAGCACCGATTCTGTCCAAATCAACATTAAAACCTTCTGACAATATCGGGATCAAGGGCCCAAAAATAGAAGCCCCCAATCCTAATAGAAGGAATTGAGTGAAAAATAATGTAAATGTCTTTTTCTCAGCCATTAAGTTTTAAATTATAATATTATTGAACCAGAATTTGAAGCTTATTGGAAAACTTTTATTTGAAGTCAAATAATGCTGAAAGATCAATCTCCCTTGCTGGAAAGTATGATATTTTCTTTGGTAAGAAGGCGGAAGAAGAATAAGACGACTGACCAGGAAGCTGCAGTACCGGCAAGATACCATAAGCAAAAGGACCAGGAGGCGAGATTCATTACTCCTGTTGCTACGCCCAGCGGAATTCCCATCATAAGACCGAATCCGACTATAAAGGAGGGTGCTACTGCTATATCAGGATTCTTTGCAAGAGAGTAAAGGACAATGAACAGAAGAAGCCCCAAAAGCAGCAGGGGATTAATAACCAGACTGGTCAATAGAAGGGGAACCGGCAGGAAGAGACTGCCTGTTACAGGTCTTATGGTAATAAGATTTACCGAAAACAGGACTATCAAAGTGGAAACTGTAGAGATTACAAATCCTGGAAGGAAAATAGCCAGACTTTTACCTATAAAGATCTCTTTTGGGCTAAGTGTCGTGGCAAGAAGAGATTCTATATTTCCATTTGCCTTCTCCTTGATTATGGGGAAATTAGCAAAGGACCATATGAATGTCATAAGGATAAACAGCGGAAAAAAGTAGGAGATGAGGCCCATTATAAGCTCCAGCATGGGTTTGGCTGCTTCTTTCATCTGCAGCCATTCCTGTCTTTTTAAGAGGACACTTACCACAACGGCAGCAGCGATGGTGATTATGATAAATACGATGACTATAATAAGAAAAGCACTGGTTTTCCTTAGTTCTCTGAAATCTCTATGAAAGACAAGACTTATTCTTCTCAAATCGGACTCCTAACACGATAATACCATTCTTTCTCTGTTGAGGCGGGACCGGAGAAATATAAATATGACAGCAATTAAGGCAGCTGCTCCGAGATTAGCCAGAGCAAAGGACCATGAAGTAATATCAAGAATATAGCGGACAGCAAGGTTTATCATCAGCGAGGTGAAAACAGGTAGAAAGACCTGGATTATGACATTACCGACAGCCGGTTTTCCGGTCAGTCCGATAAGGTGGTAAAGAAGACTTAAACATAGATAGATAAGCGGGGCAACGATGAAGCTGCTTACTGCTATCCAGGGATTAAAAACAAACCCTATGCTGGGCACAAAATAGATATAATTTATTACTACAAGGACTATAAAAGTGAGTATCTCTCCCAGAATCAGGCCCGGCAGAAAAACGGCCAGGCTTTTGGCTATCCAGACATCCCTGGTTTTGAGAGGTGTAGCAAGAAGTGACTCTATGATCCCTCTAGACTTCTCCCTGGTAATTGACTGAAAGGCAAATGAATTTAGATTTACTCCTAAGCTGATAAAACAGGTGGCAAACATGATCAGGCCAAGATAGAGCTCCAGCTTAGATCTGTCCGGTGATGATTTATCCATTTCCGGGGATATGAGGAAATAACATAAAGCTATTGTTATACCCAGAATACATAGCATTGTTACAAAAACATAGACTATAAGTACAACCTTTGACCGCAAGTTGTTCCTGATGCTGGTAGATATTAAAAGACCTATATTCTTCATTATAGTTCAGCCTCTTTTAGGATAGCAGCATACATCTCTTCTAAAGATGCTTCTTTTTTTATTGCTTCCTCAATTTTTATTCCGCGACCGGTAAGAAAGCCTATTATATCAGAGACTCCTTTTCCTTCCCTGGGTGAAAAAGTAAGACTGGTTTTACTTTTTTTCTGAAATCCCAGATTTTCCATACTTTTTAGTTCGGCTAGCAGCGAATCCGGGATTTTACCAGATATTTCAATTATCACTCCGCCTCTGCCCATTTTCGTGCGGAGGTTTCTTAGTTCCCCATAAAGCTTTATCACACCCCGGTCTATAAGTGCAATACGGTTGCAGATGCGCTGTACTTCATCCAGATTATGCGAACTTAAGAAAATGGTCTTGTTTTCTTTGCGTGCCACATCAAGCATTATCTGTCTCATTTCTATCTGTCCTGAAGGGTCGACTCCTGCAGTAGGCTCGTCCATGATCAAAACCTCCGGGTCATGGACCATAGCTCTTGCCAGAGCCAGCCTCTGCCTCATTCCTCTGGAATAAGTGCTTACTCTGTCTTTTTCTCTGCCTTTAAGGTCTACCATACTTAAGAGTTTATCAAACTTTACTTCCGCTCCGGACAGTCCATATATCTGCAAGTAAAAAGTAAGATTTTCTTCAGCTGTCATATTTTCGTAGAGTCCGTCCGTATCAAGGACAAAACCTATTTTTTTTCTGGTCTTGCTCAGATTGATGTCCTGTCCCAGAATATTTAATCTGCCCGAATCAGCCTGAAGAAGGCCGAGAAGTATTCTGATGGTAGTGGTCTTACCGGCACCGTTAGGGCCGAGATAGCCGAAAATATCTCTCTTTTCCACATCGAAGCTTATGCCTTTGAGAACCTCGCGGTTCCCCAGAGTCTTTTTTACCTTATCTATACTTATAGCTTTGTTCATTTATCATCCTTAAATCTTATTGCCTTATTTGGTTATTTTTTCTCTTTACTTTTTAAAATCGGTCCTATTTCACAGAAAAGCTCTGTGGTGTCACTCATTGTTCTCTGCATTATATCAACGGTAGCGATTCCGAGCCCTCTTTCAAAATCTCCGAAAACAAGCAGCTTGTCGCCGGTTTTAATGTCAAAATCTTTTCTGGCTTCTGCCGGTATGACTACCTGCCCACGCTCGCTTACTGTTATTGAGCCGTAGAATTTTTTACCCTCTGGAGTTTTTATATAATATTACCTTTATATTATCTTATTTACAAAGCAAATCTTATCAATAGAAGCAAATACTGTCAATTTAGATAATAGGCAAAATAACGATATCTTAATCATCTCTGTCCGTGTTTTTACCGGTAAAATTTCAAATACTGCTGTATAAAGAGGGGACAGAAATTTTTTGAAAGCTGGAGTTAAAATATAAAAGGTTATGGTAAAGGTAAAAGTATTATAACAGTCTTATAATAAAATTAAAAAATTGTAATGGATCAAATGATATAGGATAATAAAGCCGGCGGTAATAATAAAGTTGCAATTTATAAAAAGGAGGTAAATTATGGCTGAAAAGAATATATCCAGAATCACCTTTCCTTATCTCAGAAGATTCAATGGGGTGATGGCAGTACTGCATTTTATACAGGGTATGCTGATGCTTGTGATGGGTCTTACACTGAACAATATTAAGGACTTCAAGTTACCGGTAGATTACTACTTTCAGTCTTTCGATACCGAAAAGATGAGGCTCTTTGTAGATTCGGATGTGATAGGTTCCATACCGATAGGGGCTTTTGTCTCCATATTCCTATTTTTATCTGCAATAGCTCACTTCCTTGTAGTCCTTCCCCGGGTCAATGATTTCTATAACTCCAGGCTGGAAAAAGGTATAAACTATTTCAGGTGGTTTGAGTATGCTCTTAGTTCTTCGGTCATGATAGTGATAATATCCATACTTTTTGGGGCAAGGGATATCGGAACCATAGTGGCTATTGTAGGTCTTAATGCAACTATGAACTTGCTGGGACTTATGATGGAGGTACACAACCAGACTACAAAAAAGACCAGCTGGACCGCCTTCATAATCGGTTGTATAGCCGGAGTCGTACCCTGGATCGTTATCCTTCTTTATTTCCTGGGTTCTGCGGTAAAAGAGCCTGGAGTACTGGAACGTATTCCATGGTTTGTCTATGCCATCTTCGGCACATATTTTGTCCTGTTCAACCTTTTCCCGGTAAATATGGTACTGCAGTATAAAAAGGTCGGAAGGTGGAGAGATTACCTGTATGGTGAAAGGGGATATATAATACTCAGCCTGGTTGCTAAGTCACTTTTAGCATGGCTGGTATTTGCAGGCACTATGCAGCCGGCTTAAAATAAAGAAAATATCGATTACAGGCTTTTTATACAGCTGCTTATTAAATAATTTAATATTATAAATATAGTAGGAGGTGCCGATGGTAATTGCAAAAATATCAGAGGTCAAAGTGTCTTCACCTAAAAGTTTTGACGATGCCATACAGCAGGGGATAATACGTGCTAACAAGACCCTGAGAAATGTAAAGTCATCATGGATAAAAGATTTTGAAGTGCTGGTAGATAGCGAAGGTAAGATCACCGAATACAGGGTTTTAATGAAAGTCACCTTTGTTATTGATGATTGAAATACACTACCGAGATTGTCCTGCTTTGTGAGGAAAAAATGGAGTATTGCGATGGGCGCCAGCAGTGTGGTGGTGAAGAGATGAGTCATATTAATGACAGTATCATGATATATAAAAAGATATTTGATACTGATGTATTAATTATCCCGCCTCCGACTTACTTGATAGTGTAACAGTTTCTTTAAAAACCTTCATAAATAGGCCAATCCAGCTGTTATAGGACTGGCAGATATTTTGTCTTTAAAACGTGCTTCAGATTATTTAATAGTATATTGTGATATTATAAATATGAAATTTAAATGAAAAGATTGATAATCTGCTCATTCACCAGTGGTAAAGACTTATGGAAATTCAAAAAATACAAATGGAAATATTAAGTGAGATGCCGGTTAAAGGAAAATTGTAAATCAATAAGGATGAAATTATAATTTCATAAAGGGAATTACAATGAGTAAAAACATAAGACTAAAAAAAGTAAAAACTTTTATTTTTTCAGCTGTGATACTGACTTTATCTTTGATTTTAGCAGCAGGTTGTGGACCGCTTAAGAACCAGGGGGATATTGCACAGTCGCAAGAAACAGAGGAGGAAGCAACTTCCGAGGAAACTGTTATGCAGGAAACAGAAGATACTACTACAACGGAACAAGAAACAGATAAATCACAGGAAATAGAAAGTAAATTTAACCTGCTCGAAAAAACAGCTGAAAATATTGAAGAGATCTTTAATTTTATTGATGAAAATATAAAAGTTTGTAATCCTGATCTTGCAGTAAATATGGTTTATACAGTGATTGAACTATGTGAGGATTACAAATTTGCATTTACAGATAAATTAAATGATCAGGAAGTGCAGAATACGATCTATGAGCTGTCACCTTCAATGGAAGAACTGAATCTGGAGGTTCTTAAGAATACCGATAATATAAAAGTAAAAGACATCATAGAAGAGGCCATAAATAAGAAGTATAAACTGATGTCAGTGGAAGGTTTTGTAATGCCCCTAGTGGATTACGAGGCTTATGATACATACAGACAATATCTGACACAGGAAATGAATGATTATCTTGATATAAAACTCGATGAATCAAACAGGCCTTCGGTGATGGATGCAGGGATTGTAATACCTATTGATGATTTTATTCAACGTATCTTAAAATCCATGAGATATCTGGACGATTATCCTAATTCACAAAGGTTTGATGAAACAAAGCAGTTTAACGATGGAAGAATATATATGTATCTCAGTGGTATTGATAATAATCCGGTATTTGATTCAAGCCAAAAGATACTTGCAAGTAGACTGGCAGAGTTTGAAAGTAATCTTGATAAGTATGGTGATACCAAATTTGGCGAGATACTTGGTTCGTATCTTGATTTATTAGAACAGGAAAGCTATATCCGTACCACAAAGGTAGATGATTTTTTAAGTAATATTAGTTCATTTTAATAATGCTTTATGATATTTTTAAAAATATTTTAATTAAGGAGGATTGGTCAAATGATAAAAGATTTTAAAGAATTTATAATGAGGGGCAATGCAATTAGTATAGCTGTAGGTATAATTATTGGCATAGCTTTTGGTGCTATTATAAATTCATTAGTAAATGATATAATAATGCCTCCTATAGGGCTTCTTTTAGGGAATGTTGACTTTTCTAATCTTTTTGTAGTACTTAAGGAAGGAGCTGCTGCCGGTCCCTATTTATCACTTAACGCAGCTCAAGAAGCAGGAGCAGTTACACTAAATTACGGAATATTTATAAATACAATAATAAGTTTTTTAATGATCGCTCTTGTGCTTTTCTTTATAATAAGAGCTGTTAATAGATTAAAAAAGAAAGAGGAGAAAAAAATCTCTACAAAAGAATGTCCTTTTTGTTTTTCAGTAATTGATATCAAAGCTGCCCGCTGTCCAAATTGTACATCTGAGTTGAGGAAATAATATAATTGATGTAAATGCAGGATAAGAAAAATAAAAATTATACATCAACTCTTGTAATATTCTGGATAATATTTGCAGCATTTATTCCAACAATTATTATAATAAGTCTGCAGAGCCTGCAGGGCCAGGATTTCAATTATTTACTCTGGAATTTTATTGCTCTGCCTTTGATATTTTTATCATTTATTTTAGGAGTAGTACTTATTATACGGGCTGCAAAAGCTCATTTTAGAAAGATATTAAAAGCATTGCTTATTCTTGTAGGGTCTTCAGCAGTAATTATGGCTTTGTGTGCCATACAACCTGCACCTGGAGAAGGTTACTATCCGGGTATAGCCGGTGCTATGGCTGAATGGATCTTCTTAATACTTGCACAATATTTATGCCCGGTAGTATTACTTGCTGGTTCAATTGGTATTATTGTTTTAATTGCAAAGAAAAGAATTATTAATTCTTAACCGGATAATATATCAATATTTAAATTTAAGATACTCCAGGCTATTGTCAGTGTTATACCAACACCAATAAGGCAGCCACTTAGCTTTCCCATGGAAGAACTCATAGGAGTTCTTGCCTCGTCAATTCCGTGCTTCCTTAGAAATTCAGATGCTTTACCTTCAAAAATACCGGCAAATCCATCTGTTATAGCGTCTCCTACTGCGCCTCCTACAATAGCTCCGAGTATTCCTCCATATCTTGCACCAATTAAGGCAGATGCGCCTAATAATCCGGTATCTACTATTCCAAAAATAATATCTGCACCTGCTGACTTTATAGTTCTTCCTGATATTCTTATGGGTATCCAGGCGATTAATCCTAAGGCTATGAGTGTCGGACCGATAACTCTGGTTCTTTCTAAGATAAACCATAAAGCACTTATAATCATTATGGATAAAATAATAGCGCTGATTAGAGTAGGCAGTATTCCTTGTTTATTCATTTTTTAATCTCCTTCAATATATTTTTTGAGTATTAAAATTATAGCTTAGTTTTTTAGCCGACCCGGGTTACAAAATTTCGAGCCAATTTTTCGAAGAGTTAATTGCTCTGAGGGATCCTATAATAATTTAATCTAAAACTTTTATTATTTCTTCTGCGAACTTTTTTATATTTTCAGTATTTATCTTTGATATATTTTCTGTAGTTTTGGAAGCCTTTTGCATCATGCTTCTGACCATTGGATTCATCTTATCCCAAATCATCTCATAGCCAAAGTAACCTTTGGCTACTGCTTTATCAAGAAGCTTCTGGGGAAATCCCCTTTTTATCTCATTTTCCCAGTCCTCATCTGCTCCGCACATAAAGATACCTGCTTTGGTATTTAAAAGTGCATTTAAGTTCCTTTTTATAAACTTCCTTACAAAAGAATTCATTCTGAAAGCAATAAAAGATCCCCCCAATACTACCAGATCGTAATTTTCCGGTTTTACCTTTTTGTTCTTTTTAAGGTCTACCAGCTCAACTTCAAGATTTTTTTTCTTTAATATCTCTGCAAGCATGCCGGCGCATTTTTCGGTAGTCCCAAACCTTGTAGCATAAGCAATCAATATCTTCATTTATATAACCTCTCTTTCTTAAAATATAAGAATAATTTTAAAGTAAAATCTTTTTTCTGCAAATTTATATTTATAAAAGATGTATTCAAGAATAAAAAATATAAGGGTTCATTAAAAGGCCGGATAAAGCATATGTTTACTCCACTAGCTTTGATAGATTTATTAGTTATAAGACTGTTAAGGATTTTTAAGCTTCTAAAATTCTGTTGTTATTTCAAATAAGTGCTAATATTTAGTTATGAAATATCTGGTCTTATTTTTTATTTTCAGTTTTTTTGGAGTGGGAATTGAAGTAATATTCTCCTCTATACATGATTATATAAGAAATAAGGATATTTCTCTTAAGGGTAGATCATATTTATGGATGTTTCCGCTTTATGGTATTTGGGGATTGGCAATAGGGCCCTTATACAGTTTGATTGAGGTTATTCCTTTTGTACTGAGAGGATTTATTTACCTTGCAGTGATATTTGCTGGAGAATTATCTTACGGTTATCTACTAAAACTTATTATCAAAAAGTGCCCCTGGGAGTATAAAGGAAGATGGACTATAAAGGGAGTGGTCAACCTTCTTTATTTACCTTTCTGGCTTATATTTGGCTATATATCAGAGATGATATATAGAGGATTTATATCAATGACAATATACTGAAAAACAATTGCTTTGATATTCTCATTATATCAATTAAATTCTTCTAAATCCTGATCATGCCGTCTGTATTTATTACGGTATCTATTCTTTATGTTATTGATTGTGGTGACTGTTTCTTCTTCATCTATAGCTTTAAAAAAATTATATTTCTTACATTGATCATATTCTTCGTCAACTTCAAGCAGAAGCTCTTCAATCAATTCCATATTGCTGTCCTGGCCGTTTTTTATTAATCTGTCAGCTTCATATATTCTGTTGTTTAACAGTTTGAAATGAAGCTGTCCTTTTTTTGATTCAGGATAGAAAAAAAGCTGTACACTCTCTGCTGCTCTTTTAATCGTGTAAAGATTTTCTCCTGGCAAGCTGTTCTGGGAAGCATATACTGTCCCCGCAAAAGAGAAAATTACAACTACTAAAACCATTATAAATACCACAGCAGGCTTTAAAAGAGAAATTCTCCTGCCGGAATAAGGAGCGGCAGTTTTGCTTTTACTTATAGCTTTATCCAGTCTGGTGCTATTTTTAACAGACTTATAAATTTTGTCAAGGCTACTCTTGATGTTAATATCTTTCGGCTTTATATTCTTTAAGCTTTCAAGATATTTTATTGTTTCAAAATATTCTTCTAGTGTATCTTTGTATCTACTATATTTTTTGAGGCAATATTGTATACTGTAACCTCTGCTTATTAACTTTAAGCACCTATTAAATATTCTTTCGGTTTTCTCATTCATATTTATTATTTATTGTTTTTAATCTCATCTTTTAGTTTTGTTATAGCCCTGAATAATATTCCCCTGATTGTGGATTGTTTTTTTCCGAAAATCCTTGCTATGGTCTCGAAGTCGAAATCTTCTACAAACTTCAAGATGATAATATCTTTCTGTAATTTTGTCAGTTTGCCAATAGCGTCTATAAGTTTAAAATTTTCAAAACCCAGTTCTTTTTTTAATATGGGACTATTCTTTATCAGCATGTCGTTTTCAATCAGAGCATCAGCTTTTTCTTCAAAAGGTTCTTCTTTTCCGTACCCGGTTTTTTTTCTGTAGTGGTCTATTAGTAAATTAGATGCAATTCTATAAATCCATACCTGGAAAGTTTTTATATTTAAGTTAATTTTCCGTAAATTTTTATACACCCTTATGAACACTTCACTAGCCAGGTCTTCCGATAGCTGTTTATCAAATAATTTTAAGTAGAAGAATCTGTATATTTTGGGTAAGAATTTGATATAAATTTTTTCAAACCATATATCATCGCCGCTCTTTTTAAAGTTTTTCAGATAAAGATTAATGTTTACCATTTAATGCTTACCGATGTATTATTAAATATCCCGTAAAGGTCTGTAAACATTAATTATATACTAATTCTATTTTAATTTTCACAGCTTCGGTTCCTTGCTGCCCTGAACATATTTTTAATGTAGCAGGTTATAGTAGACCAGTTCAATATAATGTGGATAATGACCAGCAGTACCAATATGATCGAAGCCCAGTCATGTAAGAGTTTTAGTGAACTTCTGCTGGTAAGATCGAGTATGGATTCAGCAGTCTTTAGTCCTCTATGTGTTCCTGGGCCGGATGGGCTCAATAGGAGTATTATTCCTGTTATTGTGCTCAGTAGACCTGAAATCAATAATAGGATATCCACTATGATTTTTGTTTTTATTTTTAAACTCATTTTCATTTACCTTTTGTCCTTTCTTATATTTTTTAATCGTTCTTGTTGCTGTTTCGGGTCCTGATTATAGGAGAAAGGATTTTCACCCCTGGTATTGGAGTTTTGGTATCTATAATTGTACTTGAAGCAGTTATCTTCGCTGCAGTTTTCACTTTTATGATTGTAATCATACTGCCAGGAACAAGAATTGTTTTCAGATTCGCAATTACCATTTTTTTCAGTTTTGCCGTAAGCATTGTTGTACTGATATTTATTTTCCGCACTGGAAACAGCGCTGTCATTTTTATCATCTGCAGCTAAAACAGCAGTATTTAATCCAGACTGCTCTTTCTGATAAGCATAAATAAATCCTGCAGCACTGAGAGAAAGAACAGTTGCTATTATTATCCCTATAATAATTTTTTTAATCATTGTGTGCTCCTTTTTAATATATTTTTATCCTTATATATATAAACGGAAAAAGTCTTTATTTTGTTGGGTTTTAAAACTCTTGATTTAAATTCAGTTTAATATAGCATACTAGGTGGATGAGAATATGAAAGACAGATACAAGTTTTCAGTCACACACAAAGACAAATCAATTGTAGAGCTCGTAAAAAAAACTTCCCACAAAGCATTAGCCATATGGGCTAATGCTTGTGTCGAGCATGTCATTCAATACTTTGAGGAAAAATATCCGGAAGACAATCGCCCTCGAAAGGCTATTGAGGCACTTAATTCATGGATAAATACAGGAGTTCCTAAGATGGCTGACATACGCAGGACTGCACTTGCATCTCATGCTGCAGCTCGTGAAGTAGGAGAGAATAATGCAGCTCGATCTGCGGCTCGTGCTGCAGGTCAAGCAGTGGCAACTGTACATGTTCCAGCTCATTCTATCAGGGCTGCAAATTATGCCTTACAGGCTATCCATAGAGCGACCAATCCCTCTGATGCCGATACTACCATAGCCAAAGAAATGGCCTGGCAATATCGACACTTGCTGGAACTAAAGAATAATAACGATATATAGTAAATTTTAAAAAAGTATTATGATTTCTTCATAAATAAATTATGTCCTCTTTATATTTATCAACAAAATGATACTGGAGGTAAAATGAATAAGAAACCTACAAAAATATTACTCTCGTTTTTAAACCTGTTTGGATTTTTAGCCATAGTCATTGTAAATTCACTTGCTGTTATACTCCCTATAAATAATAAAACAACAGCAGAGTTGTCTGATAAATATCCGAACTTATTTGTTCCTGCAGGTATTACTTTTTCGATATGGGGTATTATCTATATAATGCTGGCCCTTTTTATAGTTTATCAGCTGGTTGCTGCCTTTAAAGAAAAAATAAATGATAAAGGTTTATTTGAAAAAATTGGAGTAATATTCTTTATTTCTGCTATTTTAAATGTCGGCTGGATACTGGCATGGCATTATGAAATAGTCTGGTTATCTCTAATAATAATGATAATGCTTCTTGCATCTCTAATAGCTATTTACCTGCGGCTTAAAATAGGCAAGTCAGATTCAAGTAATTCCGAAAAAGTTTTTGTACATATTCCCTTTAGTGTCTATCTGGGCTGGATAACAATTGCTACTATTGCTAATGTAACGGCCTTATTGGTAAAAATGGGCTGGGATAGATTTGGGCTTAGCGAACAGTTCTGGACTGTTTTGGTAATTGCTGTTGGAATTCTTATAACATTAGCTGTACTTTTTATTAGAAATGATATCTTTTACTCACTGGTCGTTGATTGGGCATTTATAGGAATATTGATTAAAAGATTAGGCGATAAAAACACGCCAGCGCAATCGGTGATAATCACCACTATAATAAGTCTTGCAGTCATTACCATTGGGATCATTATTCAGAAAATCAGAAGTAAGAGTCTATACTGATTGCTAAGAGATATAGATATTTCTGTTAGTAAAAGAAACTAAAGATAGCAAATAATAGTACTATAAATCCAGTGACTATTTCTAATATTGCACGCCATGTTTTCACATAAGCCCACCCGATTGAACGGAATAGGCCCAAAATTCCCACAACAAATAAAATAATTCCTACGATTAATAATAATATCCCCATAATCCCTCCTTAAGTTACTCCCACCTGAAAAATTTAATTGATACTACTAAACTGACTAAAAACCAGGCACCCACTATTAGAAGATCCAGCCAGACTGTGCCAAGTCCGGCTCCCTCTATCACAACCAATCTTATGGCATCATTTAAATGAGTTGAAGGTAAGACTTTTGCAATAACTGACATGAAATCAGGCATTACATCAAGCGGGAAGAAAATGCCTCCCAGGAATAGCATCATAAAGAATACGATCAAACAAATAGGTGTAGCACTTCTGGTGCTTCTGATAAGGGTAGCAAGAGCAAATCCTATACTTAAAAAGCATAGCGAGCCAAATGTAAGCAATAACCAGAAGTAGAAATAGTTACCTGTAATATTGACCTTGAAGCCAAAAATACCTATGGCCAGGAGTAAAATAGTCTGTATAAGGGTTACCATATAACGGTGTATGATTTGTGCGCCGATTATGGTATGTCTCTTTAGTGGTGTCAGGGAAAGTCTGCGGTAAATTCCCTTACCTCTTTCTTCAACAAATATAGTGGCAGCGACCATTATGCCATTAACCATCAGTGCCATTACTATTATTCCTGGAAACATATAGTCAATAGCCTTGATCTCACCCCAAATGGTATCACCGTATATTAAGCCATATAGCACCATGAAGAACAGGGGAAAAGCCAGATTCCAAAAAAGCTCGTCTTTTCTTCTTAGAAACAACTTAATTTCCAGTGCTATTTGGCCCATTAATGCTCTCATATCCAGCTCCTTCTTACTCCCGAAGGCTTCTACCAGTCAGTAACAGAAATACGTCCTCCAGAGTAGCTTTTCTTACTGAGATATTCTCCAGATTTATATTGTTATCATCTGAGAAGCGGGTCAGTTCTTTAAGAGTTTTAGAGGACTCTTTGGTGTTAAGAATAAATTTATTGTCACCCAGTTCACTGACATTGCCTGCTCCTTTAAATTTTTGCTTAATCTTATCAGCACCTTCTGGCAAACAACTAAATTCAATAGCCGATTCCAGTCCGGAGTTTGTAATCAAATTAGTAGGGGTATCCAGTGCAATGATCTTCCCATGATCTATAATACCCACCCTCTGGCAAAGCTGTTCTGCCTCTTCCATATAGTGAGTAGTCAAAATTATAGTTTTTCCTCTTTTTCTTAAATCTGTAATAATAGCCCAGACATTTCGCCTGGCCTGAGGGTCAAGTCCAGTGGTTGGTTCATCCAGAAAAAGTACCTCGGGATCATTTACCAGTGCCAGGGCCATAGCTACTCTTTGCTTCTGTCCCCCGGATAGTGTCCTGTAGAAGGCGTTTTTTTTGTCAATCAAAGACACTTCCTCGAGAATCTCACTTGAGGGGATTGATTTCTTATAATAGCTGCCGAAAAGATCAATAACTTCTTTTACCCGGATTTGATCGTAAATAGTAGTACTTTGCAGCTGTGTACCAATTAGTTCTTTTATATTTTCAGGATTTTTTTGAGTGTCGATTCCGCATACTTTAATGGTTCCGTTATCCGGCTTTCTCAGTCCTTCTATCATCTCAACTGTGGTTGTTTTTCCGGCACCGTTAGGCCCTAAGAGCCCAAATATTTCTCCTTTTTCAATACTGAAACTGATACCATTTACTGCGATTAAATCACCATATTTTTTAGTTAAATTATCTACCTTTACAACAATATCCATAAGCTTTGTTCTACAATTTATATACCATTAATTTTGAGCCTCGAGATTCCCTGAATATTTAAAAAATATTATAGTGCATAATAGATAGAAAACAAAAAAACATTTAATCCAATCTCAATATACTTTTACTTTAATCTTTATAAGTATTAATATTTTATTATTAAATTAGGATATTTTTATACCTGAATTAGCCAAATTTATTTAAAAAATTCATGTTTATAACCACAATTTTTACAGATATAAGCAACTCCTTCAGAACTAAACATTTCTATACCGAGACCGGCAGCCCACTTCTCATTTAATTTAGTATTCAC
>Ga0315547_1000045_pt1 | contig 154653 bp, 169 predicted proteins | sample SalMarSW160240MG_2_FD_202542 | JGI IMG/M metagenome (GOLD analysis project Ga0315547, IMG submission 202542) | Salt marsh sediment microbial communities from the Plum Island Ecosystem LTER, Massachusetts, United States - Salt Marsh Sediment SW1601-240 ...
GAATGATTATCAACCATAAGTTTTATAAAGCTTGAGGCATTACCAAGGTATTGTATTTCATCAATAAACACATAGATTTTCCCTTTATAGGAAGTTCTCGCATCTATGTATCTAATTAGAAAATCAATGCCCTGACTGCATAAATTCAACATATCAAGGTCCTCTAAATCAAAATAGAATACAGCTTTATCAGGAATGCCATTATCTTTCAACTGTTTAATAAGCATTTTCATTATTGTAGTTTTACCGACCTGTCTTGCACCATAGATAACTATAGCTTCTTTATACTCTAAAAACCTGCTAATGTGCAGTAAAATTTTTCTTTTGATAAAAACCAACTTAAAACTCCAAATTTAATATTTATTATAGGATATTCTACAAATTATTGAATATTTTGTCAAATAACTTTTTCGAGATTGCTGAAAAAGTATAATTTCAAGACCTGACCCCTCTCTTGTCTTAATGGATGGAATAACTCGGTGGGGAGCCCCCTCTTTAACCTTATTACAACCCATTCCTCAATCACCTCGCCAAGGTTCCTTCGGCATTCCTCTAAGTTTTTACCTGTGGCCCAAACTCCTGGCAATTCCTCTACTTCTCCATAATAAGGTTCTTCATCTTTAATAATCTCATATTTGGCTTTTTCTAATGCCTTATGGATATATTCTCCAATCATCGCCTTAGGCTATCCACCACACGGGGATAAAGCAAATATTTCCCTTTTCTGAAAAAGCACCCGGATAGACTACATAACCTTTATCCTCTTTATAGTAACTCATAAAAGCATAAAGGGCGCGGGTAGATTTACCACTCTTATTTACCTCAAGAGGATAAAGTTTTTGTGGAGCTTCTAATATAAAGTCCACTTCTGCCTTGTTTTGAGTGCGCCAGAAATATAATTTTGTCTTTCCATTTCTTTTTTTAAACCCCAAAAATACAGCTCCTTCTAATAAGGCACCTATGTCCTGTCTTTCCTCTGTAAAATCTAAATTTCCTATCAAATAGTTGCGCAAGCCACTATCGACAAAATACACCTTGTGGGCCTTGACTACCTCCTTCTTCCTGTTGGTGAAATAGGGAGACAGCAATTCTACGAGATAGGTGTTTTCTAGAACTGTTATATATTGAGAGACTAAATACTGAGACAGTCCTACGGCAGAAGATAAAGAGTTGATATTTAGTAGGTTCCCTGAATTTATGGCTAATAATTTAACCAAACGATTGAACTTTGCAATATCCTCTATTTGAAAAAGACTACGCACATCCTTTAATATATAGGAGGTAGTTATCTCCTCTAAAACCTTTCTCTTGAGCTCTACATCCCTGGAAGTGGCTACACGAGGGTAACCTCCAAAAATGAGAAATTCAAGGAAATACCTTTTGTAGTCTTCAGCAAAAAAGCGAGTTCTGTCTTCCTGAGGAAGGCTCTGAAACAGGCCTTTAGGAAGAAGTTTTGCTAAATCATCCCTTTTCTTAAAGACAAGAAACTCATAGAAATTTAAAGGATAAAGATAAAAGGAAAATTTCCTTCCTACCATGCTCTCTTTAAATTTTCTTTTTATTTCAAGGCTGGAAGAGCCACTCGCCACAAGCTTTATCCGGGATGAATAATGGTCAACCATAAGCTTGATAAATTTGGCTGGTTCAGAAAGATAATGTATCTCATCGATAAAAACCACATTCCTTTTTTTCTTGTTTGCCCCTCTGATCTCTAAGTATTGCAAGAATTCTTCGCATCCTGCCTCAACCCTTTCTAAATCCTGAGGTTTTTCCAGATCAAAATAAAAGCAGGGGACTTCTTTCTCAATTTTTGACTTCATACGAAGCATTAAGGAGGTCTTCCCTACTTGCCTTGCTCCCAAAATAATCAGTGCCTCTTTTTCCGCAAGATACCTTAAGACTTCTCTTTCTAACAAGCGAGGATATAACATTTCACCAAGATTATAACAACAACTAAGTTATTTGTCAAATACTTTTTAAAATAACTTGGTTGTTTCATTAATACTACATATAAATAATACAATCCAGCTCAAATGAAAATCAACTATTTGCTTTTAGTTTGCTATATTCACAACTATTCAACCTATGCCAGGTCTTTTCCTGACAAACCTTAACGCGTCTGCGTGACAGAATAAGGATTTATTATATGCCAAAAATAGATTTATAACTTCCAGTTTTTCATAGTAGGAGCAGTAGGGGGTAGTTTGAAGAGGGTAAGTTACGATCAGGAAGTATAGAAAACTTTACATGAAGAAAAGATAAGGAAACTCGCTACGGAAGGAAAGTATGAGTTCTCAAAACATGCTGAGAGAGAGCGCTAGATTGACATGATATAATGGACCCCATGGACAGGATCTATCATAAATGTCACTTTTGTGGAGGCGAAGTTTTAGAAAAAAGAACCACAGTAGATTATCGCTGGGGAGATGAGCTGATCGCTGTGATCAAAAATGTCCCTGCTGGAGTATGCCAGGTTTGTGGGGAACAGTACTTCAAGGCAGATATTGTAAAGGAGATGGAAAGGCTAGTACACTCAAAGAAAAAACCCAAGAAGATGATTCAAGTTCCGTTGAGAGAGCTAACAGTGGCTTAGTCTATAATGGACCCAATAATTCGGACATTATGCTAAGATACAGGTAAGGTCAAAAAGGGAGATCCATTATGGCAAATATACGCAAGAAATATCCACCAAGTTTCAAAGCGAAAGTAGCCCTAGAAGCTATTCGAGAGGACAAGACTTCAGCCGATTTAGCGAGCCAATATCAAGTTCATCCTTCTCAGATACGAAAATGGAAGAGTATGGCTCTTAATGGCATGATCGAGCTCTTTACCGATAACGGACAAAAAAGAGACAAGGAGAAAGATCTCTTCATTGAGGAGCTCTACAAGGAGATTGGACAACTAAAGGTAGAGCTCGACTGGCTTAAAAAAAAATCTGGACTTATCAGCTAAGGAGAAGGTTTTGCTGATCGAGCACCAAAATAAGGTCATACCGATAGGAAGGCAAGCACAGCTTTTAGGAATAGCTCGCTCAACGGTATATTATCAACCGAGGATTGATCCCTATAACTTAGAGCTGATGCACTTAATTGATGAAGAGTATACCAAAACTCCCTTTTATGGCTCCCGGAGAATAAGGGAGATACTTAAGAGAAGAGGCTATTTTGTTAACCGAAAGAGGATCCAAAGACTGATGAGACTGATGGGTATCGAGGCTATCTATCCGAAGCCTAACTTAAGCAAGCCTCATCCGGGTCATAAGATCTATCCCTATCTTTTGAGAAACAAGAGAATTGAGGAGGTTAACCAGGTCTGGGGTATTGATATTACCTATATCAGGATGAAACATGGTTGGCTTTACTTAGTAGCGATCATGGACTGGGTCAGTCGCTATGTCCTCTCTTGGAACCTATCAATTACCCTGGAGATTGATTTCTGTATCAGGGCTCTAGAAAAAGCTTTAGACATTGCTAGGCCTGAAATCTTCAACTCTGATCAGGGCTCCCAGTTCACCAGCGTGGCCTTTCTTCAGTGCTTAGAAGAAAGGAGTATTCAGATTAGCATGGATGGAAAAGGAAGAGCTATGGACAATGTTTTTAATGAGAGACTCTGGCGTTCAGTAAAATATGAGGAGGTCTATCTTAATGATTATACCACAGTGAGTGAAGCCAGGCAGAGCATTGGTAACTATATTAACTTCTACAATCAGGAGAGACCACATCAGTCACTGAATTATAAAACACCAGCTGAGATGTACTTTGACAGCAATAATCAAAAAAAGAGACCTGACTGTGTCTTAAGTATGGCAAATTAGTGTCTTGACAATGGGGTCCACTTCAGTCTATATTGAATTCCTTCCTTTCCTACACTCCCCTCACCGTCTTCAAGACTTCTTTCCCCTCTATAACTTTGTTTTGAATTTACTATGAGCTAATATACTATGAGCCATTTACCCCCAGAATAAATAAACCAAAAATTGCCAAAGCTAAGAGAAATGATATAATTTAACTATGAAAGCAAAAACTAAAAGTCTAAAGAATCTTTGTTCATTTTTCAAAACAATGCGCTCTGTTGACATCTTTCCAAGCAATTTCATAATAGAAGATGAAATTTAGTGAATTAGTAAGGCTTTTAGAACGAAATGGTTTCAGGCTAATAAAAGAGAAAGGTTCTATACGATATTATAGTAAACCTGGCTGTAAAAACTTGATTCGGGTGGATTATCATGAAAGCAAGGAAGTACCGACGGGCACCTGTTATGCAATCTTAAAAGCGGCTGGTTTGAAGGGAGGAAAAAAATAGAATGATTGAGTTAAAATATTCCTTGGTCATTGAAGCAACGGCTGATCCTGGATTTTTCAGTTTTTATTCACCTGATTTAGAAGGCTTTACCGGAGTTGGTCATTCAGTTGAAGATTGTCTTTATAAGGCTAAATGGGGGATGGAAGAACACATCAATCTATTGAAAGAAAAAGGATTGCCAATTCCTCCAGCAAATCCTGACTCAAGAATTATTATTCAAAATGAAAAACACGCCGAGGTGTCTTTGAAATAACTCTTAACGAGGTGGAAACTTATCCCTAAACCTCTCTGAGAAGAATTTACCAGATAAAAAGATATATGCAATTATGCCAAATAACAGTCCCATCCCAGCTCCTACTCCATCCATAAAAATATCTCCCAGGTAGGCAGTGCGAGTAGGAACAAACATCTGATGCACTTCATCACTCACTCCATACAAAATAGCTCCCATTAAGGCCCAAAACCAGGTATGTTTTGAGAAAAAACCCCTTTATTATAAATTTCCCAACAATAAAGCACTGATATATTTTCTTTTGCTTCTCTTCTTTTTTCCAATGTAATTACAAAGCTTTTAGAGTTTGGATATTTTTGAGAAAAATATCTTAAACTTGTAGTTTTCTGTCCGGAATAAATTTTTTTTACCTCAAAGGCAAAAAGTTGCCTCCTGTGCTCCACCACAAAATCTATTTCTTGTTTTGACTGAGTTCTCCAGTATCTCAATGACTCCAAGCCAACAACCTTTCTTAATTCAGCATATATGCTATTTTCAAGAAGCTGCCCACTCACCTTTTCTACAATGTCATCATATTTTAGATAATTTAAAACTCCGCTATCTTCAAAGTATATCTTAGGCATTTTTGTAAGTTCACTTCTTAAATTTCTAAAAAAGGGAGCTAATCTTCTTGCAATATATGTGCCTTCTAATAATGTAAGATAATCATAAACGGTTTCCCTTGCAATTCCTACACTCGATGCAAGTTCATCAATATTAAGCAAGTTCCCTGTTTGATCCGCTAAAATTCTTAAAAAATTATTGAATTTCATAATATTTCTTATTTTGCCAATGTCTTTAATATCTTTTTTAATGTATGTCTGGATAAGCTCTTTTAGATAATACCTTCTATCATCTATTCTAGAGATTAATGCGATTCTCGGGTAAGTGCCAAAAATTATAAACTCCTCAAATAGTTGCTTTAATTCCTTCTCCGTTTTTTCATCGGCAACTTTATCCAGATTAAATATCTTCTTTTTAAACCACAAAAATTCCTCAAAATCCAATCCAAAAACCTCAAAAGTAACAATTCTTCCCACTAACGATTTTTTAATTTTCGATTTGATACCAAGCACAGAAGAGCCCGATGCAATCAACTTAAATCGATTTGAATGATTATCAACCATAAGTTTTATAAAGCTTGAGGCATTACCAAGGTATTGTATTTCATCAATAAACACATAGATTTTCCCTTTATAGGAAGTTCTCGCATCTATGTATCTAATTAGAAAATCAACGCCCTGACTGCATAAATTCAACATATCAAGGTCCTCTAAATCAAAATAGAATACAGCTTTATCAGAAATGCCATTATCTTTCAACTGTTTAATAAGCATTTTCATTATTGTAGTTTTACCGACCTGTCTTGCACCATAGATAACTATAGCTTCTTTATACTCTAAAAACCTGCTAATGCGCAGTAAAATTTTTCTTTTGATAAAAACCAACTTAAAACTCCAAATTTAATATTTATTATAGGATATTCTACAAATTATTGAATATTTTGTCAAATAACTTTTTCTCCCACAGAAAAGGTTGTCTGTATAAGAATACCATTGAAAATGTAACTTTTTGTGATTACTCGAGGAGGGCTGATTTCAACGGATGAAACCTTCAGACTTCAGTTTAGCAACGGAGGGGAAAAGTCCCGAGATTCACTTGACATGACCCAAAATTGAACTATATTAAGACAGTGAATTTGAAGAACTTTAAAAATTCTTGAAAAGATTCTAAAAAAAGCAAAAATAATTCCACCATTTTTTTAGGAGGTGTAATGTAAGATGAAAGTTTTCGATATTAAGGAAGAGGACTTACAGATAATTTATGAGCGAGGAGAAAAGAAAGCAGTAATTATCAAATATAGTACATTTATTAAGATACTTCAAAAATTAAGAGGAAAAAAGAGGAGAGAAGAGAGTGATCTTCTTTCTCAAGTAATTGGAATCTGCGAAGGTCCTCCTGATTTAGCAGAAAGGCATGATAAATACATCTATGGAGACAAGTAATTTAGTTTTTATAGATACTTGGGCATGGTTGGCATTAGCTAATCGGAAAGATACCTACCATGAACGAGTCAGCAAATATTATTTCAAGATAAGAAAAGAAAAATATTTGTTAATTACTTCCGATTACGTGCTAGATGAACTAATAACTGCTTTATTTATAAACGTGGCCTTCGATAGCGCAGTTAAGTTTGTTGAATCCCTATTTACTATGATTAAAGATGGCCAATTAGGGTTAGAAAAAATAACTGATAAGGGATTCAAAGAAGCCTGGGCACTGAGAAAAAAATATACCGATAAACCAGATATTTCTTTCACCGATCTAACCACTTTCGTTGTTATGCACAAGAGAGGGATAAGGAGAGTTTTCATTGGTGACTCTCACTTTGAGAAAGTAAATTTAGGATTTAAGATTCTCCCTATCTAGAATGATGCCTTTAATCCTCTTAATCCTTTAATCCTGCACTTTAATCCCGCTTTTAAACTCCTTCCCCTCTCCAGACAACCCTCACCGTCTTCAAAGGGATAATGAAGTCCAACCAGAGAAAAAGGTAACGTCTCAACCACTCTTTTAGTGAAGATATTGGGATGTAAGGAAAGATTGATAGGAAAAGACAACTTTATTTGGCGGTGGGATATCGAGCAAATCCAGTAATTCATGGATGGTTAAACTCTGGCACAATCTCTTTGATCTTTTTGGTTACTCCCTGGATATCCTCTTCAGCGGCTAGATTTTCTAGTTCTGTAACTCTTTCCCTCAATTCTCTTACATCCATCCGGTTGGGTTTAATAAGCAATATTTTCTCATGCCAGGTAGCCTCAGTCCTCTCGTTTTTAGCTACGAGTTCTTCGCATAGCTTCTCTCCCGGGCGAAGACCGGTTATCTCTATTTTGATATCCTTTTCTGGCTCAAAGCCAGATAATCTAATAAGGTCCTGTGCTAGATCAATTACCTTTATTGGGCTGCCCATGTCCAGGACGAAAATCTCTCCTCCTTCACCCATTGCTCCAGCCTGAATCACCAACTGAGCTGCCTCAGAAGTAGTCATAAAGTAGCGGCTTACTCTTGAATCAGTTACGGTAAGTGGCTTTCCTTCCTCAATTTGCTTCTTGAATAAAGGTACTACACTACCCCTGCTCTCCAGGACATTTCCAAACCTCACTGCACAAAATCGGCATTCACTTCCCCTGGTCACAGCTTGTAATAGTAGCTCAGCCACTCTTTTGGAAGCCCCCATATAACTAGTAGGATTGACTGCCTTATCAGTAGAGATGAGAACAAAGTGCCTCACTCCACAATCCTCAGCCACCTCCATTAGGATTCTACTTCCGGCAACGTTGTTTTTCACCGCCTCACAAGGATTAACCTCCATCAAAGGAACGTGCTTATGAGCAGCAGTATGAAAGATAACCTCAGGTTTATGATAAGCTAAGACTGCCTGCGTTCTCTCTTTATCTCTGATGTCACCAATCACTGGTGCCAATGCCACAGAGGGGTATTTCTCCCTTAATTCTCCTTCGATATTATAAAGGCTAAACTCTCCCCGGGCAAATAAGATGAGCTGCTTCGGATTAAATCGGATGAGTTGTCGGCAAAGCTCAGAACCAATGGACCCCCCTGCTCCGGTAATTAACACTTTCTTGCCAGAAATATAATGCGAGATTTTTTCTAGATCGAGTTTCACTACCTCTCGTGATAAGAGATCCTCCACTTCTACTTTTCTAATCTGACTAAAAGATACCTTGCCACTAACAAGCTCTGATAAAGAGGGAGTTATCTTATAAGGAATCTTTGTTTCGCCACAGACATCGATAATTCTTCGCACCTCTTCTCTGGTTGCCGAAGGAACAGCGATGATTATTTCATCGATATATTTTTCCCTCACTATTCTGGGAAGTTCATCAATGGTTCCCAGGATTCTTACTCCGTGAATATGCCTGTTTATTTTTCCCGCCTCATCATCAACAAAACCTACCACCTTATACCCATGTTCAGGATGTCTTTGACTTTCTCGCAGGATTATCTCCCCGGCATCTCCTGCTCCCACCAGGACAACCCGTTTATAACTAGATACACCCGAAAGTAAAGCTGGCAAGATTCTTTTATAAACCCTTATTCCCAGTCTGCTAGCCCCCACCGCAAAAAACAACAACAGAGGCTGGATTATGAATACCGAGCGAGGGAAATTCCGCAAACCCAGAACAAACACCATTCCTACCACAACTCCAAGGGCACCCACCGTTATTGCCTTAAGTATTCTTATTAGCTCATTAATACTGGCATAACGCCAAAGCCCTTTATACAGACCAAACAAAAGAAAACTTATGAAATAAACTATCACTACCAAAGGCAGGGCTTGCTTAAAGATGGGAAGATACCTGGGAAAAAGAAATCCTTCATCCAAAAAGCGAATCCAGAAGGCTAGATAAAAGGTGAAGACAATTATAGCCAGGTCTGAAAAGATAACCACACCTCTTCTCCACCTTTTGAATACTCTGGTAAAATTCAACTAATTTTCCCCTGGCAAAACCGAGAAGCAAAATGGTAGCGCCCATAGAGTCTTACCAATTGTTCTTTTGAAGCCTTCCTCCCCGGAAGTTCCGTAACGCTCGTGTAATGGGTTTCCATCTAAACCTCCTCGCTATGACTACGATGACTTTCCATAGAAATTGTGGATTGTCTTAATTGCATGCTTAACCTGTTCGTCACTTAACTCTGGTATATTTGGAATAGAAATAACTTCCCTTGCAAACTGTTCTGTATTGGGAAGATGGAAGCGAGAGAGTCTAAGAGGTTTTTGATGATGCAAAGGTGTTGGATTAGATATTATGACCTCAATTCCGTTGCTGTTTAGATATTCAGCAAGTTTATCCCTTTCAGGGACCCTTAGAACATAATTCTGATACACATCAAAATAGTTCTTATCTGAATCAGGAGAAGGAGGAAGTTTTATCTGGTAAATATCTTTTAATCCCTGGTCATATATCTTGGCAATTTCTCTTCTTCTCTCAATCCATCCTGGTAAGTATTTGAACTTTACATTTAAAATCGCCGCTTGCAAATTATCTAAACGGCCTGTAAAACCATAACAAACTATATCGGTCTTAGTTTTTTGCCCATGGCTTCTTAAAAGACGAACACTCTCAAATATCCTTTTATCATTAGTAGCCACTAACCCCCCATCGCCATAACTTCCCAGAATTTTTGCAGGATAGAAGCTAAAACAACTAGCAAGACCAAAAGACCCTACCATCCTATCTTTGTATCTGGCACCCAAAGCCTGGGCACTATCCTCAATAACAACTAAATTATACTTCTTGGCTATCCCCATCAATCTTTCCATATTGCAAGAACGCCCATTTAAATGAACAGGTATAATCGCTTTTGTCTTAGAAGTAATTGCTTCTTCAACTCTATCCATATCCATAGTAAAATCTTCCTTAACATCAACTAAGATAGGAATTGCCTGGCAGTGCACAATAGATGCTATGGAAGCCACAAAAGTATGAGAAACGGTTACAACCTCATCTCCTGGCTTTATTCCTGCTGATTTTAAAGAAAAAATTAAGGCATCAGCTCCACTGCTTACACCTACAGCATATTTTACCCCCAAGAAATTGGCCACAGCATTCTCAAATTCTTCTACATCGGAACGCAAGATTAAATCTCCCTTCTCAAGACACCTCTCCATAGCTGAATCAATTTCTTCTTTTAAATTCTTGTATTGAAGAGGGTAGTTTACAAAAGGTACTTTATAACTCATATTCTCCTCCTACGAATTCACGACTTTCTGCGAACCTCACCAATAATTCCTCCAGAATTATACATCTTTTTTGCTTCTGAAATAATATCTCTTTCTGTAGGATAATACCTTTTCTCTAATGCTGAACTTGCCGGTGCAGGCGCATCCGGAAGTGTCATCCTTATAATAGGATTCTTTAAATATTCAAAAGCCTTCTCTCCCACCAATGCACAAATCTCAGCCGCTACTCCACAAGTTCTCCATCCTCCGTCTATCACAATCAATCGCCCCGTTTTTTCAACTGAGCGACATATTGAGTCCTCATCAAGAGGCTTAAGCGTCCTCAAGTCAACAATTTCAGCATCTATACCTTCTCTATCAAGTATTCTCGCTGCTTCGATTGCCTTAATTGCCATATACGAACTGGCCACAATAGTGATATCTTTGCCTTTTTTTCTGACAATAGCTTTCCCTATAGGCACAGAATACAAATCTTCCGGGACATCTCCCTTTTCCTGATATAGCCATCTATCATCTATATATAAAACTGGGTTATCATCTTTCAAAGAACTTATCAGTAGGCCCTTTGCATCATAAGGCGTGGATGGCATAACTATTTTTAATCCAGGAATATGCATAAATATTGCCTGAAGTGCCTGGGAATGCTGTGCTGCCTGTTCTCCTCCCCTATTGATAATTGCCCAAATAACTAACGGCATAGTCGTTTTTCCCCCAAACATAAAATGCCAGTTAGCTATATGATTGGCAATCTGGTCCATTGCATAATACATAAAATCCATCCTGGGATGCATCAGTATCGGCCTGATTCCTACCAAGCTTGAACCAGCAGCAATCCCGGTAATACTGTTTTCAGCAACAGGTGTATCAATAACTCTTCTATCACCAAATTTATCAATAAGACCAATTGTAGTAGTTCCTGCGTACCAAGGGCTCGTAACGCCTTGACCAATTAAGATAACCCTCTTATCCTCCTCCATCAACTGATGGAGAGCTTCTCTAATGGCATCTGCGTAGCTAATCTTCCTCATGATTTAAATACATCCTTTAGTTCCCCTTCATCAGGATAGGGACTCTCTTGAGCATAATTGACTGCTTCTTTTATCTTTCTATTGAGTTCTTTAAAAATCCTCTTCTTGACTACATTATCCAATATCTTTTCTTCCAATAACAAATTCTCAAATTTTTTGATAGGACAATTCCTTACCCAGAAATATACCTCATCCTTACTTCTTATCGGTTTATCTAAATCCCAATTTGGACCTACATGGCCTCGCCAGCGATAAGTAAGTGCCTCAATAAATGTTGGCCCCTTTCCCTTTCTGGCATACTCTACGGCCTTTTTGGCTGTATTGAACACTTCAATAACATTATTCCCATTTACCTTGAAAGAAGGTATTCCAAATAACTTACCTATCTCATACAAGTCAGGCACTGACTGAATCTTTGAAATATGCAGATGAGTAGAGTAAAAATTATTCTCGCAGATAAAAACTACCGGCAGTTTCTTAAGTGAGGTAAAATTAAGAGACTCATACAAAACCCCCTCATTGGTCGCCCCATCACCAAAGAATACCACTGAGACATTCTTCCCTTCCTCTAAAGAAAAGCCCAGGGCTGTGCCTGCTGCTAACGGAATAGTCCCACCTACTATAGCGGAACTACCCGGCAGTCCTACCTCAGGTGAAGCAATATGCATTGAACCACCCCTGCCCCCGGAACAACCTGTAATCTTACCATAAATCTCTGCCATAAGCTTTTTTAAATCGCCCCTTTTGGCCAGATAATGCCCGTGGGAACGATGAGTGCTAAATACATAGTCATCCTTCTTTAAGTTTGAACACACACCAGTAGCTACTGCTTCTTGACCTATATACAGATGGCAAGGTGTCTTTATCTCGCCACTAGATACCAACTCTCCCAGGCTTTCCTCAACCAATCTAATCTTAACCATTGTTTCATACATTAAAATCAACGCCTCAGGAGAAATTCCTTTTAAAGAGCTCTTATCAATTGGCTTAGCGCATTCTTTTACGATACTCATACTTCTACTTTTCCTTTCTTCAGGACAGTCTTTAAGGTCAATAAAACTATTTTCAAATCTATAGATAAGGAGTGTTTTTTTACGTACTCTAATTGAAGTTGGATTTTCTTTGGTCTAATTTTTTCCATATAGACCTTTTCTGCGTCAGAGCTTCCTGCCAGAATCGCTCCCTCATCAGGATTCCACAAAGAAGCCCAATCGGTTATACCTGGCTTAACTGTTAAAATCTTCTTCTCCTCTTCAGTAAACATATTCACATAAAACGGCACTTCAGGTCTTGGTCCAACGAAACTCATCTCACCCTTAAGAATATTAATAAGTTGCGGTAATTCATCAAGTTTGTATTTTCGTAAGAGACTACCGACTTTTGTAATCCTGGGATCATCGTCTGCGGTAGAAGGCCCTCCTATCCTATCAGCATTTACTATCATTGTCCTGAACTTGTATATTCTAAATGGCTTTCTATGTCTTCCAATCCTGACCCCCCTATAGAAGACATGTCCCGGAGAATCGAGCTTGATCAACATGGCAATAACTGCAAATAGGGAAAGCAAAATAACAAATGCTATGGAGGAAAGCACAATATCAATTAATCGCTTTAGCACTTTCTTTTCAAAATGCAAGTGAATAATCAAATCCTTCATTAAAAACTGAAATCGTTTTTTGGGCGTTTGCATATAAAAACAACTTTGAATGCGTACCTTTTTATAATAGATACTTTCAGCAAAACACTGTCTAGTTTTTGCAACAAACTTACTATCCACGGTCTCTCCTTAAACAGGATTGATAGAAGGGCCAGTAGGCAAAAATAAAATAAATGACACTCATGGAAGTGTCTTCTAATCAACTCAAGGTCTTTATCCTTCAAAACACCTCTTATGGTTTTCTTGATGCGTAATCCTTTCAGGTAGTTTAAATATCTGTTAAGATTTAGTAATGGATTATGACCAAGTGTATCAATGCCGACAAAGTATCCTTCTGGTCTAAAAATGCGACATATTTCCTTTAAAGTACGTTTTAGATCTACAAATGACATTGAGCCGTTATTAAAAACTAAATCAAAAGAACTAGGGGAAAGCGCCATCTCTTCACCGTCTGTCACAAAAAAATTAGCATTCACACTCTCTCTCTGTCTCCATAAAATGGACATTTTTATAGATGCCTCTGAGATATCAATCCCCACTACTCTATAACCCAACTTGGCAAGATTTATACTGTCAGCTCCTGTCCCACAACCAAAATCTAAAACCCTTGCACCTCTTGGTGAATTCCTTACAATAAAATTCTCAAGGAATTGACAACTTGATCTAATACTTGGTCTCACTCTTTGAGGTCCATATACCCATGAAAATTTATGCAGGTCTTCCAAATATTTTGAAATACTCCTATTATAATGAAGTTTGGCATCTACTTTGTAAGTTTTTTCCACATTATTCACCCTCATCTCTTCTTAATCATTTCTTTTTTCTATTCCTCCATCTTTCTTATCCCAACAATCTCAACAAAAATTGAGATACTTTCATCTTATGTAACCACATTTATTCATATTCTCTAAGAAGGAGATTGTCCTTTCTATTCCTTTTCTGCCAATTTTTTCATAAATCGGCAATGTAATAATACTTTTTGAAACATCCTCTGCTACTGGACACATACCTTTTCGATAGTTCACATATTCCCATTGATCCTCAGATAGTGGATGAATTGGAGATACATACCAGTCACCAAGTTCTATTCTTTTTCTTCTTGCTTCACTAAGAATCTTACTCTTGTCTTTTACCAACAACGGATATCTCAAGTAGACAGGCTTGTATCGGTCATCAAACCCTAGAGGTTTAATGCCGATCTCTAGAAGCAACCTTTTGTACTGCGAGGCTACCCATGTTCTATGATTTATGTTATCTTCTAATTTGTTTAATTTCTTCATTAATAACTTTTTATGAAATCCTGACATCCTTTTTTCATAATCTGTGTTCATTAACCCCTTAAGTTCTTGTGGATTAAAAGTTCCCACAATTAAGCCCAATTTATATAAATATCTGTAAAAATCCCTAATTATCCAAAACGAAGAGGGGCTCAAAAATAATGAATGAAAAACATATTCAAGATGAATCATTATAGTTTCTCTCGTTTGAGGATTAACGAAACTATCATAAGTACTTTTCAGAGTCTCTTTTAGGTCTTGATCATTAACAATCGCGCACCCTCCAAGTCCTATAATAACAGGTTTGCCCCACTCAAAAGAAAAAAAAGCTGCATCTCCAAATGAACCTATCTGTCTTCCTTCATATTGTGATGCAAATGTATGGCAAGAATCTTCAATAATATAAAGGTTATTCTTCCTTCCGATTTCAAGCATTCTATCCATTTCTGCAGGAATACCAAATGTATGTTGAGCAATAATAACTCTTGTTCTTTCTGTTATTCTTTCTTCAATTTTTGAAATATCTATATTGTAGGTTCTTGGGTTAATATCAATGTAAACAGGCTTGGCTCCAATGCAAATTATGGGATTAGACACAGCAATACATGTAAATGCTTGTGATATCACTTCGTCACCTTTCCTCACATCCATAGCCTTTAACAAAGCATATAGAGCAGTCCGCCCCCTAAAAAAATAGAAAGCGCTATCTAATTTCATAATTTCAATCATAGACTGCAATATAATCTCCCTTATTGAGAATTGCTATCCAGACATTTGTCAGAGAGTGCCCTCATTATCACGATGATTGGTAAATCTTTGGATTAACAACCTAAATACAGCATATGCCGATCCTATGCCATAAAATATATGAATTGTGCCAAATACAATTGGCATACCAAATAAATATTGAAAATTTCGTTTTTTTATTGAGATTTCAACAGAAACACATTGACTAGCCAAAAGATAGGAAGTTCCTATAAATAGAAATAACCATGGAAAAAAGGGAGAGAAAATTGATAGTATTCCTGTAATTATCAGGCTTGATACAAAAACAAAAGGAACCAGACGCCATAGGGAAAGAAATTTCATGCCAACAAACTTAGTAGGATAAATAGCCCAGAACCCCTCCCCAAAATAAAACTTACAGAATGATTTATTGAGAGTAGAACGGGCGTAATAGTAACATACAATTTCAGGCACCAAAAGAATCCGACCCCCAGTATTCCTAAGCCTCGTATTAAATTCAAAATCCTGTCCTTTCCGAAGGTCTTCATTGAAAAGGCCTATTTTCTCAAAAACGTCCTTTCTGTAACAACCACCAAACACCGTGTCAACCCATTTCAACTCTTTAGAGCCTATTCTGAAAGAAGAATTGCCAACACCAAATCGATGAGACAATGCAATAACTATGGCTCTACCGATAAAAGTATTGTTTCTGGGCACCGTTACCATTGTTCCACCTACATTATCAGCATTGTATTCACCCAAGTAATGGACACACTTTGATATATAATCCTTTTCGTAAGTAGCATGTGCATCCATTCTCATAATAATTTCACCCCTCGCACCCTCAATGCCTACGTTCAATGCACAAGGAGTTATTTTCTTCGGATTATCCAAAATCCTGATAAATGGATACCGCTGGGTACATTTTTCTAGAATTTTTCGTGTCCCATCATCACTCATCCCATTAACAACCAGAATCTCAAGTTTATCTTTAGGATACATATTTGCAACTACAGAATCAAGACACTTACCAATGAATTTTTCCTCATTTCGACAAGGTAGAATTACCGAGACTAGAGGTGGATTGTTTATCATAGTGGCTCTTTTACCTCTTTTCTCAATATATCCCTTGGAAAATTGGGTGGCACTAATTCTTCTACTGCCGAAAAAGCAACATAAAAAACCTCTTTTTTCTCCTCAATAAATCTTGCAATACTACCTCCACAGCCAAACTCACCATCATCCGTATGGGGAGCAAGAACCAAGATTCTATTAAACATTACTGCCTCCCGAAAATTTGGGATTTATTTTTTAACGCAGTCGCTACATTTTCTTTCTTTTTACTGCTTATCCCATCAATCACCAAAATCTCTAATTTATCGTTTAGATAATCCTGAGTAATGATGGAATCAAGGCACCTACTAACATATTTTTTCTCATCTCGACAGGAGATAATTATAGAGATAAAAGGGAAATTTTTATCTTCTATTGCTTTTTCCTCCGTAATTTTTCAACACCTCCACGATCCTCTCGCTTGCCTTGCCGCCACCATAAAAGTCAATCCACTTTTTATTATTCACCTGTTCGCTGTATGTTTTCGTAGTCTCTCCTACAATATTTTCCTCTTTGTTTCCCACAACTTTATTCCACCCTATTTCAACAAGCTCAACCCATTCGGTTTCGTTCCTGGGAATAACGCAAGGCGTTTTGAAAAAATATCCTTCTTTCTGCACACCTCCAGAATCTGTAATTATAACTTTTGCATTGCTTTCAAGGGCAATTATTTCAAAGTAGGAAATGGGCTGCGTGATAGTCAAGTTCTTGGGAATTTTCTCATTTACTAAGCCATAATTTTCTAATGCCTTCTTTGTTCTTGGATGAACGGGAAAGAAAACTTTTATGCCTGAGTTTGCAATATCCTTTAAAGCCTTCCAGATATTTTCTAAGTTTTCCTTAATATCTGTATTTTCTGCCCTATGGATTGTAACCAGGATAAAACCGTTAGGCTCAAGATTGTATTTTGTGAGTATTCTTTCTTCATCAATTCTATTTTTGACTTCCAATGCTACATCAAACATAACATCTCCAACGTTTATTACAAAAGGTAATGAGTGATCAGTAATTGGTAATAAGTCTAAAGATTTTCTTATGAGTTTTCCATCCTTAATTATACTGGTAAAACCCTCTTTTCGAAGGTTACTTACGGCTGTTTCAGTGGGGCAAAAAAGAATATCGGACATATGATCGGTTAGAACTCTATTTATTTCTTCTGGCATATTTTTATTATAACTTCGTAGGCCTGCCTCTATATGAGCAACAGGGATATGAAGCTTAACTGCTGCTAAAGCTCCTACAAGGGTTGTATTTGTGTCTCCATAAACTAAACTAATATCCGGTTTTTCCTGCAAAAAAACTTTTTCTATTGCTATAAGCATTTTGCCTGTTTGCTCACCGTGACTACCAGAGCCTACGCTAAGATGATAATCAGGCTTTGGCAATCTTAACTCTTGGAAGAATATATCAGACATATTAAAATCATAATGCTGTCCTGTATGAACTAAAATTTCCTCAATCCCCTTTTCTCGTAGTTTTCCTGAAACTAAAGTTGCCTTGATAAACTGCGGCCGCGCACCAATAATGGATAGAATTTTCACTTATTCAATACCTCTTTATAAATATCTAAAAGTTTTCTTTGTTCTACTTCCCAGCTATATTTTTCTTCAATCAACTCTCTGCCTCTATAGCCCAACTTCTTCATCTTGTCAGGGTTGTCTAAAAGATAGAAAACTTTTTCTGCAATATCTTCAGGGTTATAAGGATTTACGAATAAGGCATATTTTCCAAAAGTCTCTTGCCAATAGGGAAAATTAGACATAACCATTGGTAAAGAGCAAGCCATATACTCGAAAGGTTTGTTAGGCATAGCTCTTTGTTGATTAGGTGATGGAAAGAAGTTAACCAACCCTATGCTTGCTATTTTCATAAAAGAATAATGTTTTCCGTAAGGAACATAACCAAAATACTTTGTATACTCCCATCCTTTCAGAGTTTTGCACTCCTTTTCAAGCTCCTTATTTTCCCATTTCCCCAGAAGCCATAATTCTGCTCTATCTTTGACAAATCCTATGGCTTGAATAATTTCTTTTATGCCTCTAATTTTTGACAATCCCCCAGCATAAATAATTATGGGTTTCTGCTTATTTATATTGAGAGGTTTGATTTCATCTATTAGTTCTAAAATTGGCAAATTTTTCAAAGTTACAGTTTTCTTAGCAGGAAATTTTTTTGTAATGCCTGGAGTAGCCGCTACTATTTTGTTTAAAAAAATACAGGACAGCTTTTCAAACCCATTAAAGAACAACGAAACGATTTTTCTTGTGATGGAGTTTCCCATCCAATCTTTATTTAAGATTTGCTCAGGTACATCCTCATGCACATCATAAATAACCTTTTTCCCAAATAATCTCAATATTAAACCAACAGGTATCAACTCAGGGTCATGAAAATGATAAACATCTGCCTTTTCTTTTAGGGCTAATCTAAAAAGTTTCCATACCACCTTCGCCATTCTCTCAAATCTATTTTTTGGCTTAGGCAAAAGGACAATTCTCACACCATCCACGGTTTCATCTTTGTTATGTTGAGCAATAAGCACTACATTATAACCCGCTTTCACTAAAGTCTTTGCCTCCTTATGAAAAATCCGACCGTCAAAAGGAGGATGAACAGAAGCAAGTATGCAAACCTTAACCTGATTTCTCTTAAGCATTTTTAGAACACCTCATGGACGATGCAATTATTGAAGAGCGCACATAGATGAAAATGTCTAGACTCTATGTTCCAGCGAGTACTTCTCTGTATACTTTAATTGTCTTTTCAGCACTTTTTTCCCAGGTATAATTTTCCAATACTAATTTTCTAGCTCGTTCTCCTATTTTTTTAGCTTCTCCTGGATGACTTAGTAAAAAATCAATAGCTTCAACCAGACTATCTACATCTTTAGGCTTTGCCAAAAATCCAGTTTTTCCATTTTTAACGATTTCCGGAATCCCTCCGACTCTTGTTGCTACCACAGATTTACTGCAGGCCATTGCTTCTAACACAACGTTGGGAAGCCCCTCATAATGAGTAGGTAATACAAAAATATTGCTAGCATTTAATAAATGGGGAATTTCACTATGCGGTCTCTTTCCCATCAAATGCATTTTTTTCTGTAATCCTACCTGAAACAATCTTTTTTTTAAAAGAAGACGCCCAGGACCATCTCCTATAATAATTAAATGTAAATTAGAATTTTGATTAGATAAACGAACAAAAGCTTCGGTTAATTCATAAATACCTTTTGTCTTTGTGAGATTCCCTATAAAAATTAAAACTTTGCTTCCGGAAGAAATACCTAACTTTTTTCTTACCATGGATTTAGAGGTTGATTTAAAAATAAATTTTTTAAAATCGCATCCATTATATATAACCCTAATTTCCTTTTTTGGTTTTGCAATAGTTTCCGTAACTCTCTTGAGGGCGTTGCTTACCGTAATTATTTGATCGGCTTCTGATATAACCTTTTTAGTCAGATGAGAAATGAGTCGATCATATTTAGGATAAATGTTAATATCACTTCCTCTAAAACTACAAACAAGAGAAATATTGTATTTTCTTCTTAATATTAACCCCGTATAGCCATCCGGCGTAGCAGTATGCGTATGAAGAATATGGGGCTGAAATTTTTTCATCATCGAGCTGACAAATTTATTAATTCCTTGGTAAAGAGTATAACAAGATATGCCATGAAACCACTTTCCTGGAGCACAGATGTAACGAGGGTGATACACTGGGATTCCTTCAAATAGGTCAAATAGAGGAGTTTGTCCGTAGCCTTTCCGTCTAGGATTAGTCCAAAAGATACGTGGAGCGTAAGGCACGGGAGAAATTACTTTAATCTGACAACCTTCTTTCAAAAGTGCTTTCATCTGTTGATGTATAAAAATTCCACTTATAGGAGCAGTTTTCCTGGGGTACATATGAGACAAAACTAACACCCGAATTTTCTTCACTTTAAATCGCCTTTAATCACTATCGGGATTAAGGCAGCTAAACTTATTGTCAACCAGAAGAATTTCGTATATTGTAGCGTTCCAGTAATTCCTCTGAAAATCATAAAGCTAAGCAATAGTATGCCTACCATACTTCTCGGATCACTCCGGTGTGAAAGTAAAGCCTTGAAAATAACCCCAAAAAAGGAAATAAATATGACAATTCCTACAATTCCCAGCTCACTTTGCACTGATAAGAAAGTATTATGAGGGCCGGTTCCACGAGAAATACCATATGCCATTCTTAATCCGGCGCGCTCAGCATACTCCCAGAATCTTACTGGAAAGTTATTTAATCCAACACCGATAATTGGATTATCTTTAACCATTTCCAAACCAACGTATAATATATTCTGACGAGATATTCCACTACTACTCTGCATTGCTACAGTAGGAATAGTAGCTAATCTTTCCATGGTATAGTTGGAGATAACTCCATAGTAGCTTAGAATAAGAACACTTGAAAGTAAAGCGATACTGATAATGATTAAATTTCTTAGTTTGATTACCTTACCTTTAGTCACAATCCAGCTAAAGCTTACTGCAGCAATCAAACTAATCCATGTCCCGCGAGAACCTGCAAATAAAATTGCAGGTACAAGGGCACCAACTCCCAAAATTGTCATGACTTTCCAAAAAAACTTTTTTAGTTGATTGAATATATAAGGAATCAGAAGCAAGCCACCTCCTAAAGTTATACTAAGATGGTTAGGATTTTGTATCTTACTTAAAGATAGTCTCCCAGGCGTAAAGAGTGGCTCTATGGCAACAAACTCAATTCCCACGCCAATTAAACTAAGAACTACGGCAGAACAAAAATAGGCAAATAAAATAATTTTCAGCCTTTTGTCAGTTTTTACTAAATTTTGAAAAAGGATAAAAAATGCCAATAATTGAACCATGGTAGTGATTCTGGTTGTCACAACTGATTGATCCTTTGCCCAAAAGAACGATGTTATACCCCATAGACACCAGAAAATTACTAATATGGTTGGCATAAATGCGAAGCGTATCTTTCCACGAGTACATAAAATGGAGGCCACCCAAATGCCAAAAGTGAAGATTCCTAACAACCGAATATAAGTCTGGCCTGAAGGAAGAACAATGAGCTCCTCTATTGGAATTAAAACAATCATAACTAAGAAGCCAATGAAAGGCAAACTCAACGATTTAGTAGTAAATGAAGTTTGAGCCAAGTAAACTATCCTCTTTTCTTATCTTCATCTGCGATTCTCTTCAATTTTAATCAATTTCCTTAGACCTTCTTTAAAATTGACCTTAGGGGTATAATCTAAATATTTTTTTGCTAACGAAATACTAGCCAAGGAATGTTTAACATCGCCCCGTCTTGCCTCGTTAAACTCTTTTTTAATCCTCTTCCCTAAAATGTCTTCTAACAAATTGACGAATTGTAGTAAAGAATATCGCTCTCCACGGGCAATATTAAAAGCCTTACCCAGTGCTTCCTGAGAAGCAGATATTGCAGATAAGTTAGCATCTACTACGTTATCAACAAAAGTAAAATCTCTAGATTGTTTTCCATCACCAAAGATAACAACGGATTGATTTGCTAAAACAGCGGTAATAAATTTAGGAATAACAGCAGCATATTCAGAATAAGGATTTTGATAAGTACCGAAAACATTGAAATATCTTAATATAATGGTCTCTAATCCATAAGTTTCATAAAAAACCCGGCAAAGATGTTCCCCGGCTAATTTAGAAGCAGCATAAGGAGATTTGGGAGCAGGAAGCATTTCCTCGTGTTTAGGCAATTCTGGAGAATCGCCATAAATTGATGAGGATGAGGCGTAAATCACTCTTTTGACACCAGCTTTATGAGCAGCGGTTAAAATGTTTAAAGTGCCAAGAACATTCACCTCCACAGAGGCTATAGGATCCCTCACCGATCTCGGCACCGAGGGAAGAGCCCCTTGATGGAAAATAAAATTTACTCCTTTGACCGCTCGCTGAACCATATAGTGACTGGTCAAGTCTCCTTCAATCAATTCGATATCCAGTCCCTGGATATTTTTTCGGCTGCCTGTTGAAAAATTATCAAGAACTCGTACTTTATGACCCTCTTGAAGTAGACGTCTTACGATATTGCATCCGATAAAACCAGCACCTCCTGTTACGAGGTAATGTTCACTCACCTTTTAGCTCCTTCTTGAGATTTTTTTGAGAATCACTGTGATTGATTTACCACTTTCAATATTAGAATTCTGAGCTTCCCTTTTTCTATAACTAAATATACGTCATCTTATTAAATAAAGCCATCATTGGAAGTTCATATTCCCCACTTCTCTCTGTTTAACATAGAAACCACAAACATCCTTTTGCTTATCTTGGTCATAGGAATACTTTTGACTTTTAGGAGAATTGGTAGTTATGTTTTATTCTCCTTGCAGAGAAATTTCTGTCCAAATTTTGAGATTACAAATTTAAGTTTACCTTGAGGAGTTCGAGGAATAGAATTAACATAATCAACTTTAATCTCTACATCACCCAAATAACGGGAAAAAACTTCAAATAATGGTTTCAATTCACTTTCTTTAAAATCAGGCGTTTTTACCATCTTTAGATGAATAACATCCTTCGTTTCTTGGATCACCTGATATTGTTGAACACATTTCATATGAACTTTAGCAAAACAATGAGGTAAAAAGCTTGCAGGTATTAATCTTCCATCTTTCGTAAGCAGAAGATCATTTGATCTTCCGTAAATTTTTGTAATACGGCTAAGACCCCGACCACATGAACAAGATTCTCTGCCGAGAGATATTATATCCCCATTCTGATAGCGAATCAAGGGCATTGCATAATTATGCAATGTTGTCAGAGTCAACGCCCCCATTTTTCCATTTGAGACCCGTTTTGTGTTTTTCAAGACTTCCAAAAATACGTTTTCATCAGAAATATGAAGTCCATTGTGAAATGCACATTCAAAAGCGATGGAATTAACCTCTCCACAACCATATTGATCAAAGACCTCGCAGTTGAATATTTGCTTCATTTTTTCCCGTTCAAAATCATATAATGTCTCAGCTGTAGGATGAACAGACTGCAATGAAATGTTTATTTTAGCATCGTCCATTGATTCAGCTAAAAGGTATATTGCTGAAGTATAGCCTCTGAGCACTTTGGCTTTACTTTGTATAATTTTTTTAGCATAGCTACTTATTGTATTTTGACTCATTTCAAAAGCAGGTAAAAATATAACACCCGAAAATTTAGCCTTTAATTTTTTCAAGAAACTCTCAGGGGCTAGGCCTAATGTGCCCCCAAATAACTTAACCATGGATTCCCCTGTTCTATATCCAGCAAAACCTAATCCTCTTTCAAATGCTGCGCTTTCCCAAGCACTATTTGAATAATCGTTTACGATACGAAGTGGCTCACCAGTTGAACCTCCTGTCTCACGAACACTAATTTTTAAAGAACTAACATCCGTTGAAATAAGTTCCTCCCAGTTCTTTCTGAGAATTTCTTTGGTTAACACAGGAAATTTAATAACGTCGTCAGTTGTTTGAATACTCTTAGGTTTTAGCCTTCGTTCATCCATAATTCTATGATAATAAGGAACATATTCATAAACGTATTCGATTAGCTTATGTAAATTCTCATTTTGGAACTCATAAATTTTTTCTGGAGACCACCATTGACTTTCTTCCAGAAATTGTCCGGCTTGTGGAGCCCGAAAACCTTTTACGTGGAAATAAACATTCCTAACAATTCTATAGACAGCAGCTTGTAAATTCATAATTTTGCCTTAAGAAAAGGAAATATCATCTTTATGTGTTTTAGACGAATATAATGAATATTCTTAATTATCGTACCAAAAGTCATGTTTTCTAGGCTATACTCCTTGCATTTTTTCCAAAGAGTATCCATTTCATCCCAAACAGGGTCATCTAAATTAGAAAATTTTTTAGATATTTCACGAATCCTTTCCAAAAAATCTTGGGATTCCTGTCTATTCATTATGATTGGCTGAAAATCCTGATTTCCTTTTATTGAAATCAATTTATAGTCCACAATTCCTTTTGCGTTTAATTTACACTGAAGGATAAAACTTTCAGTTGTCCTCATATCATTGATATCCGGAGGATGATCAGTAAAACATGCCAATGCTGTTTTTTGATAGGATATTCTTCTGACTTCTGTATTAGGATAATCGGATATAAAATTTCCTAAGCTATAAACAATCAAGGAATCCTTATAGGATTCCAAACCCTGAACTACGTGAGAATGATGTCCTAAAACCAGATTTGCCCCGGAATCTACCGCACCTCTAAATAATGAAATAATATATCTATTTGGGTAATCAACGTATTCTACTCCATGATGGATAGAGACAATTACTAAATCCACATTCGGTCTAATGAATTCAACCTGTTTTTGGATAAATTTTAGATCACAAGGACAACATCCTGGTTTGTTCTTTTTTGCTGTGTAGCCAAAGGTAAAAGCTAAAAAAGCGATCTTTAAGCCCTTTGTTTCAAATATCAATGGCTTACAGGCCTCTTTTAAATTTTCTCCTGCTCCTACATAAGAAATACCAACTTTTTTTAAAGTTAAAATTGTATCAGATAAAGCCAGATACCCATAATCCAGGATATGATTATTGGCAAGGCAAACAATATTAAAGCCTGTTTTTTTAAGAGAATCTGCGCAACATGGTGAAGCTCGAAATACAAAATCTTTAAGAATATAAGGATTTCCTCTATCACTTAAAGGACACTCAAGGTTGCCAATAGTAAAATCGGTAGAAGAAAGGACAGCACGAACATAGTCAAAAAGGTAATTAGCATCTATCCTCTTAGCAATTTTTTCCCTAACCTTTCACCCAAACATAAGATCGCCAACGGCGCTTAAGGTTACCATTTCTTCACACTTCACCCCTTTTGCTCCCTGTGCACAGTACCCCATACCTCATTAACTCGGGTAATTTCTCTATCTCCTAGAAGGTACGGGTATATTTTATGGTTAGGGTCGGTCCTGCTAGTATTGGGCCCCGGATAGATAGCCTCAATACCCATCAGCCTCATTAATCTTTGTATCCTTTTTCGACTAACTTTATACCTCTTTCTTCTAAGGACTGCCGTAATCTTGCGGGAACCATAAAACGGTGCTTTGGTATACTCCTCATCAATTAATCTCATCAGTTCCAAGGTATAGGTATCAACTACCGGTTCATAGTACACCGTGGAGCGAGCTACCCCTAAGAGCTTTGCCTGTCTGGTTACCGGTATGATATTACCTTCTCGCTCGATACGCATAACTTTCTCCCTCACGGCCAAGTCAGTACGATTACTTTCACATCTGGGAAGCTGCAAGCAAACACCTGGACAATGCCATGAAAGAATATTCGCGTTATCTAAGGTATACTGGAAATCCTGAGCTTGCTAAAAGAGTATAGTGCTATAGAAGGATCTTCCTGAAGTATCCTAAGAGATATACTGAAAAAAACAAGAAGCTAATGTATGAGATTATTTTGTCCTGTAAAGAAAATCTTCTCACAGACAATCCTTGTTTTGAAAGAACGTAAATCACCTCTAAAGGTTCTAAATTTTTGCGTTACTTCGTAGTCTCATAAATATTAATGATTTGATCAACAATATTTTCATAGTTAAATCTAGAGATAAACCTATTATCGATTCGATATTCTATCTTACCTGTATGCATATATTCTCGATATTTCTTAAGTATGAATTTTCTCAATTTTTTCTTAGATTCAGCGTAATGTTTATAACTACAGGCGATACCTAAATCTCCATCCTTGATGAGTTTACCTAATTCGCCAGTGCCCTCCCCCGTCATTAAGCAAATAATCTGCCTCCTAACATTGATATACTCGTATAGTTTACTGGTTAGTATACCTCTACTCTCTGAAGAGTTCAAGGAAAGTAGAAGTAATAGATGACTATTACTTTGAATCTGCAAAGATTTCTCCCTGGAAACAAAACTACAGTCATGATAGATTTCACCTATGTTAAACTTCTCTACGTATTTCTTCATCACCGAGGAGTCGCTCCCTGCGTAATTTACAAGTAATTTCTCTTTTTCAATCGCACCTTCTTTGAGTAATTCCTCCAATACATCGAACAACAAAGCTGGATTCCTCAGATTGCCGTATAACTTACCAAGATAAGAGATAGTAAAACGTTTTTTATTCCCTGAAAAATTTGCTTTTCCAGCCACGTCCTCTTTATCATATCCATTATAAATGACTATTGCAGAGCCTTTACCTCCTAATTTTTCGTCAAAAGAGCGCTTCAGCCCTTCAGAAACAGTGATGATTTTATCAGCACTATTCAAAATCCTCTGCTCGGTTTTCCTTGCATGGATTCTTTGCAATCTTTCCCACACATTTCCTTTTTTACCTGCATTCCCCATATACGGATCTCTAAAATCGGCAATCCAAAAAATATTTGGTTTTCTCTTCTTAATAAAGTATCCTAATTGATGAGATGCTATCGAACTGAAAGACGTTAACATCAAATTTATGCCATCCAAATTCAAGTTTTGCTCAATAAATTTCTTTGCCGAGATATACCAACTAATATTCCCCGGATAAAAGCATCTCCGAACTATTTTCCCCAATTGTTTGAACTCCCTAGGTTTTCTGCTACGTATATTTTCTTTCTCCTGATTAGATGAATTATTATCCCGTTGTATCCCATATAGAAGTCCTTTTATGAAATACACATCAAAACAAAAGGTTCTGTAGACAGATATATCAGAATTTTCAACGTCCTTTTGCAAAATAGTGTCTTTCGGATATACATACTCACCGGATTTAGTAGTTAACACTGAAACTTTCCACTTTTTTTTATCAAAATATTTGGCAATCTTTGTTAAACGCACCGCTCCTGAACGATTTAGAGGGGCAAAAGCACAACTCACAATTAAGATATGTTTCTTTTTCTTTATATTTTTATTCATTTTTTTCCTTACAAAAGATACGTTCTTGCTAAGCTACTGCGGCCTGACCAGTAATCCTAATAAGTGCTACAGCCAAAGACATTATTCTCCCACCAATCTATAATCCCTTGGGCCGTGTCATCAAAAAGATTTTGCTTCCCAAGGTATTCCATAGTTCTTTCATAAGTCTTAATCCATCCTGGAAGTTCTAGTTTGTCAAGAGATGAATTGTGCCATAGCAACACAAACAACCCATTATAATTCTTTACAGCATCAATCAAACCCTTAATCCGCTGAAATCCCTCTTCTGAAGTAACGTTCTGATAGTTGAATAAACTGCCATCCATTACAGTTAATGGCAATTCCCAGATATCCAATACTCTATTTTCAACAACATCAAAAGGTTTATATGGAAAGCAGATTCCGCATCTAAACCCCTCATGGTCAGCAAAACTCAAAGTAGTATCATACTTTAATCCTACTTTTTCTAAAATCCTCCATGTATCCGGACTTTTCCATCTCAAATAATGCTGCCTTCCACCAAAAATAGCATTTTTGGTAATTTTTTCAAGTTTTTCTTTTTCTAAATTTAAAATCTGAAAATTATCATAAGAATTAAAGCTGGGATGTAATCCTACCTCAAAGCCTTTTTCTTGAAGAATTTTGATTAAAGAAACAACATAAGAATCATTTATTGAATAACTTCCATCATATTTAGTGTCTCCTCCGCTCATAAAATAAAAAGAAGACTTAAATCCATATTTATCTTCCAGATCCATTATGTAACTAAAATTATCGTAAGGGTCTTTACCTAATTTAGCTTTAAAATAATCAATAATGACAGCGAAAGCTTTCTTTAAATTCTTATCTTTTGCCATCAAACTACCAATGGTTCGTAATGGAGGATAAATTTTATATTTTTTTACAGTGTCTACATCATGAGTTAAACAAATCGCAAAACCCTTATCTCCCCAAAGTTTTCTTCTCTTAAATCCCAATCTAAAATTATCAATCCATTTCCATAGAAGTTCAATATATTCATTAACTATAGGTCGATCCAAAAATTCCTCTTTATAAGCTAAATTTTCAGTCGCTGGAAACCTGTCAAACTTATCTTTTTTACCTAAAACAATTTCTTCATACCGCGACAACATAAAGAAAGAAGAAGCAACTATATCAATATTAGTTTCAATAAGGTTTTCTGATCTGCGAATAAAGCCATTAAAGTCACCACGACCATAATAAATTACGGGTAATTTATTATATCTTTTTAGAGGTGTTTTGGGTATAGAATGAGACTTCAAGTAACTCTTCCCGAATAAATCTGAGGTGTATATATGGATTTGATTTCTAATCCCAGTATTTAAATATCTTTTTCCGTAGCTGATGACCAGTACCTTATTCAAATTATGTTCTACTGGGTTAAATCGATTAGAAGGAATAATACGATAACTAACGCCGTAAGCCAAAAAAATTATATTGAATATATACTCAATAGGTCCTGAAAAATCATAATTATCGTATATCGCAATCGCCTTTACTCGATTATGCATTATTCATTCCCAAAAATGACAATATGGATTAATCTTAGGGATTAATTTTCTCCTTTGTTACTCTCGCTCGAATCTTTATTACATTAGACCTCAAAAAATTAATAAAGAAATCTTTTTCTTTTTTATTTAATCCTCTGATTATCAAGAGTACGCTAAAGTATATCAAAATGCCTAATAATATCGATATCAAAACTGAGATTATGGAGACTGGATTTATTAGTCGTATGCAAACTACCATTATTGTTGATGAAAAGATGCTTTTTAATATGAAAGGAATGCTTAGATTAAACTTAAGATATCTGCGGGTTACTATTAATGTAAGTATACCTAAAACACCATAGGCAATCAGTGTGGCTATTGCTGCCCCCAGGATGCCCATGCGGGGGATAAGAACGATATTAAGAACAATGTTTAAGGCTGCTGATGTACTTAACAACTTTACTATTAACTGCGTCCTTTTAACTAGATGGATAACATAGGCGCATATCTGATAAAAGCTAACGAGCACAGCGCCACAAGCTACAAATGGAACTATGGTGCTACCAGGAATAAATTCAGTTGTGGTTAATATTTTAAGTATTGGTTTAGCCAATATTGATAAACCAAAAGCAGAGGGTATAGCAATCATCATAAGATACTTTAATGAGTATTTCAAATAATTCTTGACTTCAGTCAAGTTTTTCCCATCGTAAGATTTGGTTATCGTGGGAAATAAAACAATGCCTATTGGCATCAAAAAAAAGGAGGCGTAATTACCCAAGCTATAAGCTGCACTATAGATGCCAGCAAATGCAGCTCCCATAAAATAGCTGATCATATATCTGTCGCTGCTATGTATTATCCATAATATAGCTGAATTTGGTATTAGAGGAACCCCATATCTCAAGTAAGATTTTGAGCGGGAAAACTTAGGAAAACGAAATCCGATTTGCTTGAAAATAACAAACGAAACTATGAAATTAAATATTATACCATTTATTATAAGAGCGCTAATAACCCCTGTCAATCTAAGTCCAAATAATATAAATAGAATGATTAGACCAATTTCAAAACCGCCTTGAATCAGTTTAATAATGGTGTATAATCTTATCTTTTTGAATGTTCGAAAGAACGAAAAGGTTAATGCTTTTATAGAATTTAGAAGAATCAAAATAGAGGCGAGTTTAATATATAGAGATGAATTAGTACCTTTGAAAATAGTTGTAGCTAAATAATCGGAAAAGAGAATTAAAAAGACAGAAAGAACTGATCCTGATATGAATACTATAAAATACGCTGAAAGAAAATCCTCTCTTATCCTATCCCTATTTTTCTCAGCGGCTAGAAAGCGGACAACACTTGCACTAAATCCAAGTAAAGCAAATGGAACGATTAATGAAATAGTAACATTAACTAACGACCATATACCATATAGAGTGGTCCCGAGTCCTTTGGTTAAGATAGGAAGCCGAATAAATCCTAATAAGAGTAGGACAATATTAGCAATTACGACATAGCCGACTTGGCTCCCATATCTGTTGTGTTCTTCGTTTAATTGCATGTTTATCGATGCTCGGACATCTCGCTGTCTTTGTTTCAATATGATCGTCGTTAAGTTAGCTCTGAGGATGATACTTCGTATTTTCTTAAAGGAACATTAAGCCAAGTTCATAATGCCGATTGAGCCTTCATAGAATTTGAAATACTTTGCGTTATGATTGCTTTTCTCTGACTTTTTTGTCCAATTTATTCCAATAATCAATTTTCTTCTTCTTTGCTTTTACAATCGTTTTTTCTCCGAAAAATACAAAACGCTTTTCCATAAACTTAGTCAGAGAAACTACTTTTAATCTTCTCACGATTTTCCCAAGAAAGGGCAATGGTATCTTGTCGGTCTTAATGTTTAGAGGAACAAACCCCATAATATTCAACATCTGCAATATAGAACCAGTATCATAAAAGTTGATATCGGCATCGCTTAAAGTTGTAAGTGATTTCTTCATCTCGATCATAACAAAGCTTAGTCTTGCATGTAGGACAAAGAACTAAATCTATTATATTCATATGTCCTCCTACCGAGGTAGTTAAAAGATGCGAGTTTTGCGACACGATAGTCTGATACCCGAAAAATAATCACGGAAAAGGTCAGATGATAGAAAGTCACTTTGAGCGTCTATTAACGACGAGGACAAATGACAGTGAATGAACATATTGAGATTATCCACAAGTATCAACCCCAGCTGAAACGGATCTGCATGATGATTTCGGTAACCGGACAAATGTCCTACGTGTTAGTTTGGCAAAGATTTGCCAAACTACAGACTCATATATGTGAATATGATGCTAAAGTCAGGCCTTAAACTCGAAAGACATGAGTAATCAATTATTTGATAGTCAATTCCATATAGCGTAGGAATTAAATCGAAAACGTACTCGATCTGTGAATTTTCTGCTGTGGCAAACAGCGTATATCATAACTGTTTTACTTTCGATTTACTCAATATTTTTCTAATAATTTTTCTTGTATATAAGGCAATTCTTACAGATGGCTTTGCCCAAGTGACTGAATAATAAGGAGTAAGCTTGCCTCCAAATTTTCTAAAGAACTGCTCAACGGGCTGAATCATTGACCCTTCAAAATCAAATTCATTTAGTCCCAATTTTTCCTTTGTAAATTTAATTGCTTCCCACATAGCTATCGCCGATGCACCATGATGCCTTCTTTCAGAGTCATATCCGCCTAATAGATAATAGCTTCTCTTTTTGTCCCACACTATATATACCACAGCTATAGCCTTTCTCTCCTTATTTATCGCCAAGAAAGACTTACACTGACCTCTTTTGCTGAGAATTTCATTGTACCCCGAAGCAGCAGTCCTAAATTCTATTTGTCTATTTTGTCTTTGAAAGGTTCTTTCCACCAAAGCGAAAGCTTCTTTGAAATTATCACTGTATTCAACTATAATCCCGTCATTCTCAGCCCGTCTTATATCATTTCTTCTACTCTCATCCATACCCTTCCATACCCGCTCAAGATCATCGAGATTGAGCAAGTAGGTATATCTCACATTGCTTGAAAAACCTTCCCAAATAAAAGGCTGTAAGTCAGTTGAAGACGGCGTGAAATTAAAGTGTATCGAATCAAAATCCTCCTTCATCCTCGCGGCAATAGCCCTGCTCATCCCCTTTTCGTTAGAGATCCGGGTCACATATTTTGCCTCGCTTTCCTTAAATATGACTCCGAGATAAGGCGTCAAGAGGGGATGAGATGAGTATTTGAACCCCAATCTTGAAACACCGCAAACTAACGGTAGCCCAGCGAACAACTCTTCGCCTTTGAAATACCCGTAAATTCTGAATTCTTTGTCCAAAGCTCTAAGCCAATAGGATTTATGGAATAGTGTTCCTTGGGGAGAATTTTCGACAAATTTGTCCCATGCGTTATGTTCGCTTACTTCTAATCTCCTAACTGTTGGCTTCGGCAAAAGATTACCCTTCAAACCTATTTAGCATTGTAACTATAATTTCTAAATCCTTTTCATCAACATAGTAATGTATGGGCATATTGAGCAATTGATGTGCAATATGTACGCTATTTCTCAAGCTTTCCGTATCATAAGATAGTATTTTACAATATGGATAACTCAAATGAACTGGATTTGGCCAATTGTAATTGCTTATTTCAAATCCCTTATCCTTGGCAATTTTCGATATCTCCGAAGTAAGCAATCTTGTCTGATTCAAAACAGGGTACCTAAAAAAAGCAGGCATACTTTCAACTTTTACCTGGGGTAAACTGTATAGTTTCCTATCCAAATTTCTTACCAAATATTCCATATTATTGTTTCTGACGTGACCAACTAAATTCAGATGTTTCAATTGTTCAAATCCTATCGAGGCTCGCAACGAATTCATCAGCAGATGCTCCTGTTCAACTTTAGTTATTTCTGGAAATCGAGGAAGAAATCTTTTTGATAATGTTTTTACTTTGAAAAAGAGCTTGCTAAATATTGAGTGAGACGCCTTCTGAGACAACAAACCACTACCTTCCAAATAATCTAAAATGTTTGTGGAAATTTCTGCTTCAGAGAGATTCTCTTCCAAAAAACTTTCGAACATCGAAAATAAAGGTAAATTATTCTTTATCAACCATTCTCCAAAGGTTGTCGGCAAAGATTGACGATAAACATCCCTTTGGGTTAGCAGATGCTGCAATATAAAACCGTAAATTATCTTTTTTTCTTCCTGTAAAGGTACCCGTTCATAATGCTTGAGCACCCGTTCGACGTTGTCAACGAGCTCTGGATTGTTGACGACTAACATCCCGCCGTTACCTATCGAAACAGGCTTATCGTAATTGAAGCTGAAAAATGCCAGGTCACCATAAGTACCAACGCTTTTTCCATTATATTGCGCGCCCAAGCTATGAGCACAATCTTCCATTAGATAACAATTATTTTTTTTTGCAATCCCGTATATCTCTTCTATCTGACAAGGAATCCCATAAAGATGCGCTGCAATAATCGCTTTAGTCTTAGAAGTAATCTTTTTCTTGATTTCAACGGGCGAGATTTGATAATCATCCAAGGAGTTGTCAACAAGAACAGGCATTGCCCCAACTTCCAAAATAGCATCTATCACTACCCGGCATATCAAAGATTGGACAATAACTTCATCCTCACTTCCTATGTCTAGCGATTTCAATCCTAATAATAACGCAGAGCGACCTTGATGGATGGCAAAAGCCCTTAGGGCATTAATTGTCTCTGCAAAATTGTTTTCGAATTTTTCGATTGAACTGGAATTCGTCCAATTTGTTAATCTCAGCAAAGAAATAATTTTTTCTATATCCAAAAAAGGTCTTGCTCTATTTAACATAGAAATACCATTCTACCAATTCAAAGAATTGATAATTTCGCTTAACTTATCCCAAGTCGTTCTATCTATTCTTCTTTGTTGGGACAAATTAATCTGATTTTCTATCACTTTGGCTTTACATCTGACGTCAACCCCACTGCGGGACATAAAATCTTTGATGTTTTCAATGGTCAATTCTGGCGATTCACAAAAATCCTCATACCATATTTCGATAAATTGTTTTTTACCGAACAAACTTAGATCTTCCTCTATCTGTTTCTGAATATAGTATATTTGTTTGACAACTTGCTCAGGGTAATCTAACTTTAATAATTCGTTATATTCCTTCGGCATAATTGACCACCATTCTGTACGGCTTCCATACACCTTCTCGCGGGTTTCTATTATCGATTGAGCTGTATATAAAGGGTCCCGCCTACAATAAATAAATAGAGCGTTGGGGAAAATATCTTTTATGACTCTCAACCTTTGACCGCAATTCATGTTCTTAAAAACTATTGGCTTATTGTTTCTATTCACGACAGCTTTAATAACATCCTGAATCTGTGTTATTTGCGCACTGTCTAATTCATTGAAATCCACAAAATGTCTATCTTTAGGAAACCATCTATACCAAAATTGGCCACATTCACTAGGAGAATTTAACCCTTGAGTTCTACCCTGCTTCGAATAAAAAAAATTATGTTCTTTATCTTTAAAAATAACTTTTGAAACAACCAACGCCAGATACAACGTCTTGTAGAATTTACACATGAAATTGCTTATGTATGTAACATCCAAATAATTAGATATGTACTCATATGAAATAGTGGAACCTGTTCTAGGTGCACCAATTATAAAAGTAGGTGGATATTTTATTTCCTCTGTTGTATATCTTTTGATCAAAAATGTCTCAAGAGGTGTAAGAATTCTTGGGCTTAGGGAGATGCCTTTGTTAAGGAGTCTCGAGTTAATTTTATGAAATTTAACTTTCTTTAAAAATCGTTTCATTTTATCAATGCCCACGCTATCGTGGTAACTTTTCCACCCAGACAAGAACCAAAAGCTGACCATGCCTTCACTCCAAATCTTTCCTCACGTGCTGCCCAGTATCCCAACGAATTGCTAAAACCGACTATGAAAACTGAGATAGGCAACAAGCATAAAAACGATTTCAATTCAGGTAATCTAAACCACTGTGCAATCTTTTCTTTTCCAAATGGAATAACAGCTAAAACAAGCATGCTCAAAGTAAATCTTGCACTAGCCTCTTTTTGGTCTTTTCCTAAAGGTATTGAAAGTTCATATCGAAGGCATGTGAACGCGAGAAAGATATATAAAAATAAAAGGAAAAAGGAATGTCATAAAATAACTAATCCGCATTATTTTGAATCCCGCACTTTCGATTTTTCCTTTTAATTCTGCCAGATTATATCTTCTTTTGTGCCTTGCAAACTGATCAATTTCTGACCATAGCTTCTTATTGGCTGGAACCGTAATGAAGATAAAACCACCCACTTTTAACGCCTTATTCATATTCTGAGGAGATCTCAAATTAAAGTATGGCAAATTAATTTCTTTCTGAGTTCTACAAGCTCTGAAATATTACACACTAATTAGTCAGTAGTCAGGTAGTCGCTAGCCCTGTAGTCTATAGTAGTCATTAGTCTGGTAGTCTGGAGTTCCATAACGCCATCTCTTACTGAACAAAAATCTTCACCTTTTATCAAGATTAAATAAATTTGCTCCCCTTTAGACAATTTATCACCTTGTTGATGCTTTCTTCTATAGTTTCTATATCAGTATTTAACTCAATCTCTGGATTTTCCGGTGATTCGTAAGGGTCAGAGATACCGGTGAAGTTTTGAATTTCTCCTCTTCTGGCCTTTTGATATAAACCTTTTTTATCGCGTTTCTCGCAAATCTCAAGGGGGCAGTTACAAAAAACTTCTATGAAGCCGGTAACCTCTTTTCTAATTTTATTCCTTACCTCGGTATAAGGAGAGATGAACGAGCAAATTACTCCTGTTCCGTTTCTGCTTAAAAGTTTGGCAACGTGGGTAACTCTTTTAATGTTCTCATCCCTATCCTCTTTGGTGAAACCCAAATCGGCGCTAAGAGAGCGGCGGACAATGTCACCGTCTAATCTTTCCAGTTTCAACCCCTTCTCCTTTAAGATCTCATGAACTCCATTGGCAACTGTTGTTTTCCCGGCCTGAGATAAACCGGTAAACCAGAGGACAAAACCTTTTTTCTTCGCTTCTTTTTTGTACCCATCATCTACGAAAACGGTACGGCTTTGGGCTAAAAAATTGTAAACTTCTGGCCGAATAATATAAGAAGGAGGAGTCTCTTTTGACTTAATCTGCTCCCTGAGTTTAGTTCCACTGAAAGAAACTCGCTCCTCAGGAGGACAGTGATCGAGAAAGAGGTGGATTTTCTTTTTGGGATTATATACAACTTCTGGATATTTCAAAATAGTAATGTCCAGCTCATCTTTTGTAAACTCATCAAAAATATTTTGCGCATCAAAGGGGCCGTAGAAGTTTCCAACCCCGGCATGGTCTCTTCCTACGATAAAATGAGTGCAGCCGAAGTTCTTCCTGATGAGAGCGTGAAAGATGGCTTCTCGGGGACCGGCATACCTCATCTTCAAGGGAAGAATTCCCAAGAACACCTTATTTCTTGGATAGTACCGATTGATTAAAATTTCATAGCTGATCAAGATATACTCATCTTTAAAATCACCTATCTTTTTTTCTCCGATAACCGGCTGGATAAAAAGCCCGTCAAGTTCCTTCAAAGCGGTTTTTTGCAAAAACTCGTGGCCGCGGTGGGGAACGTTTCTGGTTTGGAAGGCAACTATCTTCTCCCACCCTCGCTGGTGGAATATTCGCCGGCTCTGGTGAGGAGAAAAGTTATATTCCGGAAAAGGCTCACGCGAATCATCCATCAATTCGATATCTCCTCCCACCAAAAACTCTTTCATATGGTGGACATCATTTACTCCGGGATGATTTTTATCTTTCGTACCGAAAACTCCCCCAGCAAAAAGGTCTTTTTCGTAAGGATAAATCTGGATATCCTTTAAGAGAGCAACTGGTCTTTGCTGACGGTCAACCAGAAGAACTTCTTTTTCCTTCTTTATTTTTTGAAAAGTTTTCTCGGAAATATCCAGAACAACTGGAATAGGCCAAACCGTTCCGTTGGAGAGCCTCATTTCGGATACAACCTTTTGAAAATCATCTTCTCGTAAAAAGCCTGTTAAGGGAGAGTAAACTCCCCGGGCTATATTCCTCACATCTCTAACTTGCTCTTTATTAAGGATTAATCTTTTGAATCCAGCGATATTCTTTAAAATCTCTTCCCTTTTTGGAGAAGATAGCACTCTATTTACTAGTTTCCCGCCATGGGGTAGCATTTTCTTATCTCTCCTTCCTTATCTGACTTACATTTTCAATTATTGAAGTATGAATTTTTCCGTTGCTGGCAACAATGCCATTGGAGTTCCTTACCTGTCTACGATTGTAAGTAAAGATGCAACATTTTTAAATTTCGAGATTACCTCTCTTATGATATAGATACTCTGATTTTCTGAATCTTTTAGATTCATGGATGCACCTCCTTACTTAGCTCATAGCTCCTGCCTCATGGTTCTTTTCTTCCTTATAACAGGGTCTTTCCTAATGTGAGAACCCCTAAAACTAGAGTAACAACCCCTATTATAACTCTTAGTTTTCTTGTTTTAATATTTTTTACTGTCAGAGCTGATAACGGAACTGAACAAATTGCACCAATCATAAGATATGGGGCCAATGTCCAATCTATCATATCCTTTACAATTATATATGCTATGACACCAACTACACAAGTTAATCCTTCAGCTAATGAAGTAATACCTATCGCATTTTTTCCATCAATACCTGTTAATAATTGACCACCTGTGACAACAGGACCATATCCTCCTCCACTCATGCCTTTGTTGAATGAAGCAGTTAAACTTAGACCTGTTATTTTCTTCCAGGAAAACCTATAATTTTTGTTTATAGTGACTAATATAACTATACCTATTGTTAATACTAAAAGCCCAATGTATAGTTTTAGATAAAACTCAGGTAAGTTTATTGCTACAAAAACTGCTGTGACAGTCCCTATAATACTGCATGATGCTATTAATAATGCAATCTTAAGATGTAATGAGATTCCTCTTTTAAAACTCTCAAAAAGACCTAATTTTTTAAGCGCCGAGTATATTCTTTTGAGATTCATTGTTTTGGGCCTAAAATCAACATTTCCAAAAGAATGGTGGGTAAACCCAGCTAATAGTCCAGTAACTAATTCTGAAAGCAACACTGCTGGGACAACCTGCAGTGGTTCAAAACCAAATAATATTAAAAGAGGAGTCAAAGTTGTTCCATAACCCATCCCTAATGTAGAGTCTATATATTCTGCAAAAAATGCTATTATAACAATTGTTATCCCAATTCCAAAAGCTAATCCAAATATCATTTCTTCACACCTCCTTGATAAATCAAAGAATATTTAAAGCTCTTATCGCTACCTATAACTTCTATTCCCATATTCTCTATTTTTCTTATGGAATTGTTAAATCTGCTATTTGCATTATCAATGCTCAATCCTTGTCTTTGCTCAGTTTCATGAGCAAAACAGCCACCATAGACTTCCTCATATTGTACATTTCTATTAGTAAATTTCCAGCTATATCTGCCAATTAGTTGTTTGAGAATATACATCTCAGCTATCATTTCATTTGTAATAAGTTCTACTGAAACCTCTTCTGGCTTTTCTCTATGTAATAGGTCTAAACAATCGTCCAGATTATGAGGATCTCCTCCTAAAACATATCTAATGCTTCTCATTTTTGATCGCCTATTTATATATTTGTTCTCGTATAATATATTAGGGTGCTAAATAAAAAATTTTTTAACCATATTCGCTATATAAGTTGTCTCTTCTTCTGTTTGCAAGGGGTCTATAGGCAAAGATAGAACTTCTTTTGCAGCAAGTTCAGCATTTTTTAAGCTTCCAAATATCTTTGTCCTTTCCTCAAAAAGCTTTTGCTTATGTAAAGAGATTGGATAATATACCATTGTTTGGATTTCTTTTTTCCTTAGATAAGCTTGCAATTCATCTCTTTTCTTAACTCTTATAGTATATTGATGATAAACGGGAGTAATGGGTAAGGAGTTATGTGCAACGGGTAATATAATATCATTAATGCCTGAAAGCTCAGTATTATAAACTTGAGCAATTTTTCTTTTATTCTCGTTCCACTTATCTACATACTTTAGTTTTTTTAGCAATATAGATGCTTGCAATGTATCAAGTCGGCTATTGTGTCCTAGGATGCTAACATTATATTTATCCTCGCCACCATGTTTTCTTAACATATCCACTATTTCTGCTATGGTTTTATCGTTTGTGACTACCATTCCCCCATCTCCAAAACCACCTAAGCCCTTAGTGGGAAAAAAGCTTAAACATCCAGCAATTCCGAAATTTCCAAGCTTTTCATCTTTCCATTTTCCTCCAAAAGCTTGAGCTACATCCTCAATTACATACACTCTAAATTCTTTAGCTGTTTGCATTATTTCATCCATATTGCAAGCCTGGCCATAAAGATGAACAGGAATTATAGCTTTAACCTTTGAGGAATTATTGGAAAGATATTCCCTTATATTTTCCGGGTTGATATTATATGTATAAGGGTCTATGTCTATAAAGACAGGGGTTGCTCCTGAAAGCAAAATGGTATCTGCGGTGGCTACAAAGGTAAAAGGGGTAGTAATAATCTCATCTTCAGACTTAAAGTATTCCCTCCTATGAATCTTATAAGATAGAGCTTTTAAGGCTAAGAGCAAGGCATCTGTGCCTGAAGCAACACCAATTGCATATTTTGTTCCTATATAAGAAGATATTCTTTCTTCAAGCTGCTTAACCTGTTTTCCTAATATAAAATGCTGCTCTTTAAAGACATCATCGAAAGCCTCATAAATTTCATCTTTTATAGAATTATGAAGCCTTTTAAGATTGAGAATTGGAACCTTCATCCTTAGCCCCTCACTTTAAAAACATTAGTCCTTAGTCCTAAGTCCTAAGTCTTTTATTGGACCCTTGTATCGCTCTGATGACAGGAGCGATTTTCATAAAATTTGGACGTGCACCGACGACGTTTATGATTTTCATCGTATTTAATCCTGGGTCATCTTTTCAGCGGTTCATCTTCGGCGGAATCACCCACTACTCTTTCTTTAAGTTTCAACAAGATTTCATCCGAAACTCTAAATCCCTGTTGTTTGAGTCTTAAAACTTCATCATAAGCTAAAACTATCAGGTCTTTCTTTTGAGCTTTATATAAAATTCCAATGGTTCCTGTTACTCTTAATCCTAATTTTTCGGCAACCTTTCTTGCTTCTGAATCGTCTATTATGACTCTTACTTTGTTTTCATGCGCATAAGCTATAACCTCAGATTCTCCACTTCCCAGATTTAAATCTTCTCTTAACGGACTTGTTGAATTAACTCAGAATGTCCTATGATGTTTACACTTTAGTGAATAACAATTTAATATTTCCTACTGATAAATCTCATTTACTCGACATTTACATCTTTGCTCATTGACAAAAGTCCGTATAAGTGGTATAATTCTACCAAAAATAAAAGAGGTAGAATTATGTCTAAGAAAACATCTTCTCGGGGAATAGCAGTAAAATTCAAAGGGGATTCATACACTAAATATGGGTTCTTTCCTCTTCTTGCCTGGTATATGATGGAAATACTTTCTCTACCCTCCTACTTCACTACTCTTACGGTAAAGAAGAAAAGAAACCGCAAAAATCCCATCAAGCGCAGAAAACCTCAATACGACGCCTCTCAAATGTGCCTGGGAATTATCAGTATTATCCTTTTAGGAATACCCAATTTGAGAAAAATCAATGATCTTCTCTCTACAGAAACGAAGATTGCTAAGCTTATAGGACTAAAGAAATTCTTTGATCAATCTACCGCTCATCTTTTTCTGAACGAATTCGACAAGTGGCATGTAGATCAGTTAGATAGAATTAACGAGGAGCTTCTTATCCGTTATGGGGAAGCTATACATCAGGATCCGTTAATTATCGATATAGATAGCACCACCCATTCTCTAGAATCCCGCAAAAGAGAGAAGGCAGTACTGGGATACAACAAAAAGAATAAAGGTAAACCCTGTTATCAATGGACAGTAGCTTTTGTAAAAGGGGAAGCAGTGTATCAGAAACTTGCCAGTGGCAATACTTCCTGTAAAACTCCTTTTGAGCCTACTATATGTAAAGTCAAAGAGAGACTAGGAGAAAAAGAAATCTCCATTGTCAGAGTAGATGGTGGTTATGTATCAGGAAAACATCTTATCTTTGCCATAAAAGAGGAAATCCAGATCGTAACTGTAGTTCCCTATAAATGGATTATGGCTCAAGGGATAGATCTCAAAGAGCACAAGTGGATTTCCTATGATAAGGATACCCATATATATGATCTGGGAGAAATGGTTCCCTTTTCCACTGCTCCTTGTCAATACAGAACCATCTTGGTTAGAAAAAAACAGCATCCTTTTCCTAACAAGAAAAGAAAGAAGGCAAAAACCATCTATTACGGGATCATTGAGAACCTAAAGGTAAGGCTCTCTGCCCAGAATCTATTTAGGTTTTATCAGCAGCGCCAGACCATAGAGAACTTTTTCAAGGAGTCTAAACAAAGCTTTGCCTCAGGCAGGATGCCTTCTCAGAAGTTCCGAGGTAATGAGGCATATCTTCAGCTGGTAACCACTGCTTGCAATTGCTTTCAGTGGTTTAAAAAAAATTTCTGCCACCAGAGTGGTCCCATTTTTCTCTGGACCGGTTTCGAGCTAAAGTAATTAACCACGCGGGAGAAATTCATCTCAAAGATAGAACATGGCATCTTACTCTCAATGAAACATATCCTTATCAGAGAAAGATCTTTAGATTAATAGAGAGGCTAAACAAAAAATCTCCTTTGAAACAAAATGGACGTTCGAAGGATAAGAGTTTGTCATTGCTCCATAAACATAGACTTCGGGGAAAACAACAAAATTTTGATGGTGCCACTAAATCCTGATTTAATAAATATTTGCTCACTAGTTCAACAAATCCGTTAAAAGGTCCTTCAAAGAACTTTCGACTTTTATGACCTCAATACAATCTAAATCCAAATCTTTACCAAATTCATTGATTACCGCTTCCGGTAAAATTACCTTATTATAAAGCTTGCAAAGAAGACCTAATAATTGTAATTTTTCTAAAGCTATTAAGCATGAGGTATCAACTATAGTTACAGTAAAATCAAGCATTTCTTATTTCTTTTTTTAGATCTATATCTTCATATCTCATAGGAGATATTCCTCTTTTAAGGAGAATCTCAGAAAAAGCTTTTTCGGTGTAGCCTGCTATCTCTGAAGCTTTTCCCAAAGACACTTTTTTCTCCTCAAAGAGCTTGATAGCAAGTAGCAATCGAAGTTCTTCGTTATTTATGTTCATATCGGGAAGTTCTAAAACTTTTGGCATAATAAGCCTCCTTGTATAACATTAGTCCGTAGTCCTATGTCCTATGTCCTTAGTCGGAAAGACAGTCCTACGTTCTATGTCCTAGGTCCTTAGTCCGAAGTCCTAAGTCGGAAAGACAGTCCTACGTTCTATGTCCTAGGTCCGGAGTCCTAAGTCCTAAGTCAAGTTCCTTTTCTAAGGTATCTTATGAAGCCATTGATGAGTTTAGTAACGTCGGTTGCTTTTTGATAGATTTTACTGAATAGCTCATTGATAATATACTTTTGATCCAGAGCTGCATAAAGTTGGCTTTTTAACTCAGAACAAGATCCGGTAGCAATCCTCAGGAATTGAATAAATTCTTTATCTGAGCTTCTATCAAAACCTTCAGCGATATTGGACATTACTGAAACAGCTGATCTTCTTATCTGATTTTTTAACTCCCAATCCTTGGAAAAATTTCCTTTGCTTGTAATCTCATATATGCTTTTCAATAACTCTCTTGCTTCTTGCCAAGCTTTTATGTCTTCAAATTTTTTAATGGCTGCCATTGGGTAGTCCTGAGTCCTTAGTCCTTAGTCCTTAGTCCTAAGTCAGAAAGACAGTCCTAAGTTCTAGGTCCTATGTCCTTAGTCCGAAGTCCTAAGTCCTAAGTCAGAAAGACAGTCCTAAGTCCGAAGTCCTTAGTCCTAAGTCCGAGGTTAAAACCAAAAAGCAAAGTCCGCAGTCCGTAGTCGAAGTTAAAACCAAGAAGCAAAGTCCGCAGTCCTAGGTCCTCCATGACCATCATAGCTCATGGCTCATAGTAAATTCAAAACAAAGTTCAAAAGAGCTGATTAAGTCACGGATGATGTAGGCATAACTTTTGAAAAAAACTGGTTTCTTTTTAATCATCACCTAAATTTTTGGAATATACTTTGTAGCTCTACTCTTCCCTGCAGTTATAAGTAATTACCAAAACTTTTTCCTTATCCGAAATTTATCCGAAATTTATCCGAAATCACCGAAGAATATAATATCTATATTTCCTAACTCCTATAGCTGTAATTATTCCTCTTTCTACCAAATCATTAAAGTCATTTAAAGCTGTTCTATCAGAAATATTTGGATTTAATTCTCTATATTCTTTATTTGTTATCTTCTTATTCTTCAGTAGATATTCTACTGCTTTTTTCTGTCTCTCATTTAATGATAATAGAACTTCTTCTGTTACTTCATACTTTTTTATTGTCACAACAAAGCTTCCACCTATTTCCTCAAAGACTGGTTCGGGAAAATCATAATTTAAACACCATTCAATCATTCTATTAGTCCCTGTACCCCACTGCTCTATGTATTTTATCAAAAAGAAGTTTTTGGCTAATAAGGGAGAGCGAAGCACTGACTCGTGTTTCCCTTTTAACTTCTGCACGGTGAGACCATCTAATAGGTTACCGGGGTTCCAAATCTCAATTCTATCATCAAAAATTCTTATCTGCACATTAGCCGTCGACTCATAATCTCTATGACAAATAGCATTGGTGATTGCCTCCCTTATTGCTTCAATCGGATACTCCCATCTCTCAACTCTTTCAGTTCCTTTAATTTCGGCATGTAGCTTAATATGTTCTTTAACAAATTCTAAACCGTCTTCTCTTTGATCAATTATATCTCCTCCGAAGACCTTCATATCAATAAATTCTAAAGGCTGGGTACCTTTAAAGCGGGCGCATCTTATTTCTCCCTGCAAAAAGAACTTCTGAGGATTTTTAGCAAATAATAGAACTGCAGCATTTGTTAATTTACTGCTTTTCATTAAATTCAATCTTTCCAAAGCTTCTCTAGCTGAAATGGTTGGGATAATATCTAATCTTCTTTCGAACCTTCCTTTTTTCAAAAACAGTCTAACTTTTTCTTCATCGATGTCTTCTAAACCGGCTTCTTCACAAACTTGTTCATCCCAATAGGTCTTGCCTCCAGATTCTTTTGCTAATCTTCTGATTTCTGAAGAAGAAATTCTTTGATTTGTATCTCCTACTCTTTTATAGGCATAACTTTTGAAGAAAACTGGCTTTTCACTTGATTCTGTAACCTTTATTGAAATTGTCTTTTTATTGTCAATTTCACAAACTTTTATTTCCGGAAAAATTTGAGGGTCTGTATTTCTCTTTATATATTCTGCTAAATCTGTAACCGTCTTTTTACCAATTTGGACTCCTCTAATCTCCCTTTTATCAGAAATTCCAATGAAAATAACTCCTCCTTTCGAGTTTGAAAAAGATGAAATAGTTTCTCCAATCTCATCTTTTAATTGTAGAGATTCTTTGAATTCAACAATCTCTGATTCGCCTCTCAAAACCACTTCTTCCAAATTTGTAAAAAGCACCGTTGGATACCTTTCTAGCTCCTTTATCACGGGAGCTAGTTTGATAGCTTCTGGACAGAAAACATAGTCCTAATCTTTATGCCAAGAGGAGTAGTTATCTCGAAATATATTTTAGTATTTCTCATCTTTGAATTTTTTGTTTATATTAGAACTCATCACCAATTGTTCATCACGTATCACTCTATTTTTATCTACCATTTTATATTCTTTTCCGCAGACATTACATTTAGCAAAATCACCATTGAACTCCAGCTTTATTCCGCACTCGCACATCCAGCCTTTTATTCTGGCAGGATTACCATAAACAAGGGCATAATCGGGGATATCTTCTGTCACAACAGCTCCTGCTCCAATAAAGGCATATCTCCCTACGGTGTTTCCACAAATAATTGTAGCATTTGCTCCTATGCTAGCTCCTTTTTTAACTAAAGTAGTCTTAAGCTCACCCATTCGAGGAATAGCACTTCTGGGATTCATTACATTGGTAAAAACCATTGATGGTCCACAAAAGACCTCATCCTCTAAGGTTACTCCTTTATAAACGGAGACATTGTTCTGGATTTTAACCTTATTTCCAATGGTTGCATCAGGACCAATGACAACATTTTGACCAATACGGCAGTCTCTTCCAATTCTTGAGCCCTTAAGAATGTGCGAGAAATGCCATATTTTAGTTCCCTTGCCAACCTGGCAGTCCTCATCAATTAAACTGGTTGGATGAATGTAAAAGCTCTTATTTTTGGAGAGGTTCAAATAAACCTTTTCACCTTTTTCTAAAGATTGCTGCGAGGCCTGAAGCACTCTTAAAACACGCAAGCCTTCCTGAACATCAGTTTTAGGGGTAAGGCGCTTTTCAATACAATTAAGAAAATGCTGGCATTCTAATTTAAGAGGCTCTTCCATTTGAAAAGGAACAGGCTCAGCCTGAGCCTTGTAGGCTACGGGAAGTCTCTCTTCCCATTTAATTTTGTGAGGATATAAAAACAGCTTCTCCTTACTTACATCATCAAAGACAGCCATTTTTTTACTGCCCACTACCACCAGTTTCTGCTCCCTAAAGGGATGAAGCCAGCTAACAAAGATATGAGCTTTGACCCCACTAACAAAATCCATGCTGGTTAAAGTTGTATCAAAAACTCTATGTTGGAGGTAACTTCCTCCGGTAGAAAAGATAACTTCAGGAAACTCATCAAGAAGGAATAAAATGGTTGATATATCGTGAGGAGCAAAGCTCCAGAGAATATTTCCCTCATTTCTAATCCTTCCAATATTTAGACGGTTAGAATAGATATATTGAATCTTTCCCAGCTCGTCCTGATTGATTAGCTCCTTTAACTTATTTACTGCTGGATGATACCTGAGGACATGCCCCACCATAAGGATTTTTCCTCTTTTTTCAGCAAGCTCGGCCAGCTTTTCCCCATCTTCTAATCTTAAAACCAGGGGCTTCTCCACAAGAACATCCTTACCAGCCAAAAGGGCCTGTTTAGCTAAGTTAAAATGAATCTCTGCCGGGGTAGCAATAACTATTCCTTTAAGGGAGGAATCAGAGAGAAGTTTAGAAAATGAGTTGGTAAAGCTAACTGTAGGATACTGACTTTGATAAGATTTTACTAAATTCTGTTGGGTATCGCAGATAGCTTTAAGTGCTCCTAATTCAAAGAAATTACGAATGAGATTTTTTCCCCAGTATCCAGCACCAACAACGGCTATATTTCTGGCCAAGTCTATCTCCTTATTGTGTTGTTATTGGTTCACCCTCACCTCAATCCGGGGGCATACACTCCCATCAAGGGGGAGAAAGGCTATGCCTTGATTACCTTTGAAGACGACTCTTTAATGGCGTTACGCGTATCAACAATAAGATTAGCATTTTTTAGTATCCATTTATAATCATATACAGAGTGATTGGTAGCAATAAGAAGACAATCATACCTTTTGATAGATTCTTCTGTAAGTCCTACAGACTTCATAAGAAATTTATACTTTCTCGTTTCTGGTAGTGAAGGAATATAAGGGTCATTGTAATCAATTATAGCTCCTTTATTTAAAAGAAGATTGATAAGCTTTAAGGAAGGAGACTCTCTTGTATCATCTACATCCTTTTTATAGGCAACCCCCAAAATAAGTATTTTCGAGCCTTTAATGCTTTTTCCTCTTTTATTTAGAGCGTCTATGACTTTTTCAACTACATAATAGGGAATGGAGATGTTTACCTCGCCGGCAAGCTCTATAAACCTTGTAGTTAAATCATATTCCCTTGCCTTCCAGGTAAGATAAAATGGATCAATGGGAATGCAGTGCCCTCCAAGTCCTGGGCCAGGGTAAAAAACCTTAAAGCCAAAGGGCTTTGTTTTAGCCGCTTCTATTACCTCCCAGATATCTATTCCCATCCTATCAAAGACCATCTTTAATTCGTTAACCATAGCAATGTTAACTGCCCTGTAGATATTCTCAAGGAGCTTTGTTGCCTCAGCTACCTTTGTAGAAGATACAGGAACTACTCTTTCTACTATTTTTGAGTAGAGAGCTATACCTACCTTAAGGCATTCTGGGGAGACTCCACCTATGATTTTGGGTATAGCCTTGCTAGTGAACTTTTCATTACCAGGGTCTTCCCTTTCCGGAGAAAAGATGAGAAAAAAATCCTTCCCTATTTTTAAGTTCCTTCTCCCTAGAATAGGTAAAATTAGCTCCTCAGTGGTACCAGGATAGGTGGTAGATTCCAGAGATATAAGCTGAGATGGTCTTAAATATTTAGCTATGGTTTTTGCTGTCTTCTCTACATATTGCATATCTGGCTCTCTCTTATCTGTAAGGGGAGTAGGCACACAGATGATTATGACATCAACTTCAGAAAGTTTTGAGGTATCATCCGTAGCGGTAAATATTGGTTTAGCGGAAGAAACAAAAGGGGCAATCTTTGAAGATGGAATATGCTTAATGTAAGATTTGCCCTGTTTTAGCATCTTGACCTTTTTTAAGTCTGAATCAAGGCCTATTACCTTAAAATTTTCCTGACAAAATCTTAAGGCAAGAGGTAATCCTACATAACCAAGGCCAATAATTCCAATTTTAGCTGAGTGCTCCTCAATTTTGGATAATAAGTCTATTTTCATAAAAGTTTATCTAGTTCAATTTAGCTCATAGTTCATAGCTCATTGCTCATAGGAAATTCAAAACAAAGTTCAAGCTAGCTCATAGCTGATAGCTCATTGCTCATAGCAAAACCAAATTCAAAATAAAGTTCAAAGTCCACTGCGAGAAGTTCTGCGAAACTGCTCAGTATTTATTTACCGGAAAAGATGCTATTGAGCATTGTTTCGATAAAGTTATTGATTTCCTTAGCACTTTCGAGTCTTTTTAGATAGAGCTTTTTTCTTCTCTTTTCTTCCTCGTTTAGGTTTCCTCCACTCTTTTTTATTAAATCTTCAGTTTCAGTTACGGTGTCTAAGGCAATCTTCATTCTGCTTCTGGCTATATTAATGAGTTCACCTTTTATTATCTTCTCAAGATCGAGTTCTGCCTGGTAAAAATCTTTCCTGTCTCCCTTAACCCAGACTCTCTTGGCTACTCCAAAGCTCTCCAGTTTCCGAATATTTAAGCTGGCGTTCCCCTTGCTTATCTTTAATCTTTCTACCATATCATCAAGGCAAAGAGGTTTTTCGCTAAGAAAGAGCATAGCGTAAAGCTGGCCGATGACCCTGCTTACTCCCACAGTGGCAGCCAAGCGGCCGATGCCTTCAACGAATCTGTCACGAGCTTTAGATAAATCTTTATTCATAGGAAAGATATCTTTTTCTGGTAATGTTTAGAATGTTTCGATTTTATAGAATATATTATATATACTTAATTATTTTTGTCAAAAAGCAAGTTCGTAAGCTAGCTCATAGCAAGTTCAAAACCAAATTCAAAAGAGCTGATAGCTTAGAGGTTTTAACACACACCTCAATATATCAAAGCCAAATCAACTGATTGACCAGCATCTCCGGGTTATCTCTTAACAACAAAACCGATAATCTATTTATTGTCTCAGTAAGCGTCCGTTGCCTTGATATAATTATTCCATAATGTTTCTTGCTACTTTTTAGACATTGTTTATGAAGAATTACATAGTCTCTGACATTGAAGGTAAAAACAACTCTTTTTTGGCTTATGGCAAAGTCCAGTTGCTCTCTATCTCTGACTCCCCATTTCTTAATTTCGTGAGCACTTATCACATCATATCCTCGTAATCTTAATGTAGTGGCTACTTTTTTATGAACATCCTCATCGAGATAAAGTCGCATCTTATCCATTCTGAACCTTAAGAGTACCGTTGAGTTGTAGTTTCAAGTTAAACTTTTTTTCTATCTCCTGCAGATCTTCTGCTCTTATTTCTTTCTCTATTTGTTCTTTATAGTCATAATAATAACTTAGGGCATCGTAGAATTGAGCAGGAGTGATATTTGGAAATCCCTCTAGAATTTCCTCCACAGACATTCCTGATTTATAATGGATAATTATATTCTTTACCCTTACTCTTGTACCCTTAATATAGGTACCTTTTTCAGGTTCCACTTTAATGTACTTATGATCTGCCTTGACCAAAGTGTTGCTCATTTCTTATTACCTCCTCCTTTTAGTTCATAGCTGATGGTTGATAAAAGTTCAAACATTGTGCGATAAATCGCACCGCTACAAATTGGCTCATAGCTCATTGCTCATAGCAAAACCAAGAAAACAAAGTTCAAGATAGCTCATAGTAAGATAGCTGATAGTTCATAGCTCATTGCTCATACCTGATAGCAAGTTCAAAACCGAAATTCAAATACCTGATAGCAAGTTCAAAACCGAAATTCAAAAACAAAGTTCAAAGTCCACTGCGAGAAGTTCTGCAAAACTGCTCAGTATTTATTTACCGGAAAAGATGCTATTGAGCATTGTTTCGATAAAGTTATTGATTTCCTTAGCACTTTCGAGTCTTTTTAGATAGAGCTTTTTTCTTCTCTTTTCTTCCTCGTTTAGGTTTCCTCCACTCTTTTTTATTAAATCTTCAGTTTCAGTTACGGTGTCTAAGGCAATCTTCATTCTGCTTCTGGCTATATTAATGAGTTCACCTTTTATTATCTTCTCAAGATCGAGTTCTGCCTGGTAAAAATCTTTCCTGTCTCCCTTAACCCAGACTCTCTTGGCTACTCCCTTGCCTCCTTCAGTGTTCTTTTCATTACTTTCTCACTTAATCTAAATCCCTGGCTATTGAGTTCCTCGATAAATGGCTTCACTGAAGGAATAAACCCTTTATCCTTGGATATAACCAAAATTCCTAATATTCCCATTACCTTAAATCCAGCTCTTCTTGCTGTTTTTCTAGCTCTTTTTTCATCAAGAAGAATCAAGTCCGCTTTCTTTTCTTTAGCTAAAGCAAGAACTTGCGCTTCTCCCTTTCCAAGAGATGCCATAAGAAAATCTGTACTCACTCTGTCTTCTACATCTTTAATAATAAGGTAGGTAGATTTCTTAAATACATGGGACCTTTCCTTTCGTTCTACAGCTACCTCATCATAGACACCTCTCGGAATAATGACCTCGCCAAAGAGCTTTTTTAAGAGGGAGAGCTGTCCTATTCTCGATAAGCCGATTAAGGTAGAAGCATCGGCAATAACAATCTTACCTTTCATCTTTTTCGGTTAGCTCCTTAACCGTCTTGAATTCATCACTTAGCTCCTCATCGTCATAGCTAATGACCGGTATTTCTAGAGTATTCAAAAAATCTATGAATCGACCCAAGGACATTTCAGCAAGCTCTGCAGCCTTTCCTAGACTCAAAGTTCCGATTTTAAATAGCCTTCCAGCTAGAAGTTCTTTAGCATCTCTGGCTATCTTTTCTTTAGAATACCCACTTGCCGAGAGAGCAAGATAAGCATCTTCAGGTATTTCAAAAACTGTTTTTATCTTAGACATCTTTTCAAATCCCCCTTATTATTATTGAGCCTACAAGAAGCTCATAGCAAAAGAGCTCATAGTTCATAGCAATTTAGTTCATTGTTCATAGCAAAACCAAGAAAACAAAGTTCAAAAGAGCTGATAGCTGACAAGAAGCTCATAGTTCATTGTTCATAGCAAAACCAAGAAAAGAAAGTTCAAAAGAGCTCATAGTTCATAGGAAAAGCAAAATCCCTTTTGCCATCATAATATTCGTTTTTCTTTTAAAATCTCCAGTGACTCAAGCACAAATTCTTCAAGATCTTTTATTTTGTGTCTTTCAGGATGAGCTTCCGGATTTTCATAAGGATGCTCGTGATAAATTCCTCCTTCAGCATCAAAACCATACAGTCTTTCTCCTTTCACTACTAAGGCTAAATTCAATTTTTCTTTCTGTTCGTTTACATACACCTGGATAAAAATATCTATCTCCACACCAAATCTAATAATAGCTGTAGTATTGGTAACATCACACAGAAAGATTTTTATGTTAAAATTTCTACATAGCCTATTAATCTCGGATAAAGTTTTCCTTATCACAGCTTTTCTAATTCCTTTAGTTTCTGCTCGCAGGTCTTTATTCCCTCTATTGCGTGTTCCCATTCCATTGCATCGGATTCCACTTCCCAGGAAAATTCTTTTTCCTTAACAATATTGTGCTTTTCAAAAGTTTGAAAGTCCACCTTATATTTTTTTCTGAATTTCTCATCAACAAATTTGTATGTAATTAGTTTCCTTCTGTAGTCATTTCTTAATGCGTTCAATATTTCATCCTCTCCTGCCAACTTACTTATTAGTTCATATTTTTTCACCTTCAATCACCTCCTGTTAGCTCATAGTTCATAGCTCAATCTAGTTTATTGTTCATAGTTCATTGTTCATAGCAAGTTCAAAACCAAATTCAAATAGCTCATCGTTGATAGCGAGTAGCTCAAAACTATTTTTCTTCCTTTTTTGGCCGAATGAACAGGCCTTCCTACTGTATTTTGACTAACTCATGATAAGAAATAACCGGCACCTTAACACTTTCTTTTGCTTTTTCAGCCTGCATTGTGCCTTTGTCCATTGCTTCAACAATAGCGGGAGCGAAATATACTTCGCCGCATTGTTTACAAACCTCAGCGGGAATATCTTCAAAAAGAATAATCTTATCACCCCATTGATGAATGTGTCGAATTTTCTTTGCTACTACCTCACCTCTACAAAAATAGCATCTTTTCATAGCTATCCTTCCTTTTGTATTCGCCAGTCGATCCATCTATTTGGATCTGGCCGATAAACAGTAACAATGATTAATATCGTTGGATCTTTCATCCCACAAAGGATGTGAATCGGCTGATCTTGAGCAGTAAAACCTAAAACTAAACTACTGGAACCTCTGGGGTCATTGGGATAATCTTCAATGACCTCACTCTTCGAAGAAAGTAAAGCAGTTTCTATTTCTTCCAATGTAATTTGGTCGGTATCTCTTTCGTTTTCAGCATGAAGCGTTAAACGATACTTTCTTTCTTTGACTAAAAATCTTATTTGCTCAATATTCACTTATTCCTCAAAACCGCTCTCCATCTGTAATTTCCTATATTCTATTTAACAATCTCCTTGCTTCCTGCCAGGCTTTTATGTCCTCAAATTTTTCAATGGCTGCCATTGGGTGGTCCTTAGTCCGATGTCCTAAGTCCTTAGTCCGAAGTCGAGGTTAAATTCAAAAGAGCTTATAGCAAAATAGCTGATAGTTCATAGTTCATTGTTCATAGCAAAACCAAGAAAACAAAGTTCAAAAGAGCTCATAGGAAAACCAAAAACAAAATTAACTCTTTCTCTTGTTTTCAATCTCCCTTATTATTTCATCGATAGTAATATCTTTTAGCAATTCTCTCCTTTTCTCGGTATAGTTCCCTTCACCTGGCTCATAAAGAAGAATAAACCTTGTTGCCCCAGCATATCCCAATTCTTTTACAAGAGCTTCCCATCCTTTGACTTTTATTTCTGCTAACGTAGCTCCCATATTACTTCACCTCCAAGCTAATAAACTCTAACAAACTTACCACTTTAATTTTCATAATATCTTGATGTTTTCTGTAAAGTTTTATTATAGAATCATCGCAGGTAATAAAATAGTCTACATTTTGTTTTTCTGCTAATGTTAAGTGCAAAGCATCCATAGCAGAAAAACCTAAAGCTACCACGTATCTCCCCCTTTCCAAATCTTTATAATCAACTTTTATAAAATCTTTAGCTAAACAGAAGTAAGAAGTAAGACGTAATCTTCTCAATTCATCTGGATTTTTGCTATTTTCGTATACCAACGCTTCGGAAAGTACAAGCTCATACTCTCCTTTTTCTACTCTTTCTAAAATATAAATAAAGGCACTTGTTTCTAACGCTATTCTTTCCTGATGTTGATTATCAAAAGGTCTATTATAAACACAGATATCGAGATATAACTTCATCATAAGCTGATTCTTTCTTCTTCTAGGGCTTCCTTTATAATTTCCTTGAGTTCCTTTCTATTCATAGCAAATTAGCTCATTGTTCATAGTTCATTGTTCATAGCAAAACCAAGAAAACAAAGTTCAAGATAGTTCATAGCTCATTGCTCATAGCAAGTTCAAAACCAAATACCTGATAGTAAATTCAAAACAAAGCTCACAGCGAGTAAAACATCGATATATTTAGCCCGAAGTCTAATGTTCTGAATGTAAAAAAATCCGTCCTCAGTTTGGTAATCATTACTCATTATAGATGTCCTCTTCTGGATCTTCCCACTCAGCAAAAGCGAACTCAGCTAATCTCATCATCCCAAAAGTTTCCGTTGTTTCTCTGAGCTTTTTCATTAACTCCGATAACTCTGAAGGTGATAACTGAAAAAGTAACTCCGTTAACTCTTTCGTCCCAAACTCTACAGTTAACTTTGGCATTTTACACACCTCTTCTTTCCCTTATGAACAGCAAGATATCCTACTCAAATGAAAGTAAATATTTTATGGGGAAACTAATTTATTAATTTCATCGTCGGTTATTCCAAGTTGCTTAAAAACCATCAGGCTATACTCTGGAGGTAGCTCTTTCTTGCTTTCCAACACAGGAGCTTTCAGTAGTTTTCCCCCTACTTCCCTCTTATAGATAATATGGTCACCCCTGCCCTCTCTATCAAAAACTGCTCCGGCTTGCTCCAGTAACTTTATTAACTTCTTACTGGACATAGAAGGAATCTTGCTTCTTTTAGCCATAAGCAAGAACCTTTAATTTAGGGATCTTTTCTACCTTAGCAGGCTCTTCACCTTCGGAAAGAAACTCATGAAGTAAGTCTAGAGGAACAGGCCTTTCAAGAGGCATTTCTTCTTCAATGGAATCGATGTAAGAATTGATAGCATCCCTTATATTAGCTATAGCCTCTTCCTTAGTTCCTCCACAACTTACTACCATTAGCTCCAGACAAAGTGACACGTACTGATTTCCAGATTTTTTTAAAACAATTGTATACTCCTCTCGACTAAACATCTAATCCTCCTTATTTCTTAGGCTCTATGTCCGAAGTCCGAAAGAGAGTCCAATGTCCTAAGGATTTTGCAAAGTTGGCATAAAGTTGGCAATTATGCAAGTTCGTAATATACACCTCTTTTTTGACCTCTTCTAACAATAATCTTTTTGGCAATTAAACCATTTAAATCTTTTCTTAAGGTTTCTCTATTTACACCAGGACATAAGTCTATTGAGTTTATTGAGTTTGTTGAGTTTATTGAGTTTGTTGAGTTTGTTGAGTTTGTTGAGTTTATTGAGTTTGTTGAGTTTAACCCTTTAACCATTTTAATCCTATAGGCTGTGAAAAATTTATTTTCTATACTCATACTGATTTGAGGCTTAATTTATAGTCTCCTTGAGCCATTTTATAAATGAGTTGGTCTCTACTTTAAACCTTTTCCAAATATTCTCACGGATATTGGTGAGGAGAATCTTTAATCTCACGAAAAATCTTCTCTACGCCGGTGTAAAAATCATGAAGAATTGAACCTGCGGCACGCTTATAGAATATTTTGCTTTCTTCATCTCCCTGCTCGCCTTTATTAATAAGAAGACCTATCTGAGAGCAAATTTCATCTATAGAAGATATTTCTTGCTGCATACTTTCTATAAGATATTTAATAATACGAGTATTATTCTTTCTCATATAAAATTTTCACATTACTATTCTTTAAAATTTGTTTTTTTATCCCTGGCTTGCAGAAACCTAGATGAAGAATATCTAAATGTACACCATCTACAACTCTATACTCAGCTAATGCCTTCAAGTAACTTTCCAAATCCATCCCCTCAACTGCTAAGTCGATGTCGGAGCCTTTTAAAAATAGACCCTCAGCTAAGGAACCAAACAGATATACCTTCTTTACTCCGTACTTCTCACCAAGCATAATGGAAAACTTGCGTACCTTCTCTTGCATCTTTTTTTCACTAACTATAAAATTTTTCATAATTTGATTCCCTTCATTAGTTTCCTTGGTTTGTTGAGTTTATTGGGTTCATTGGGTTTGTTGAGTTTATTGGGTTCATTGAGTTTAGGGCCTTTTGTTTAAGGATTTTAGGTACGTGATGAATTTTGAGAGAAGTTTAGCGGTTTCTTCCACCTTATCATAAGTCTCCTTAAACTCTTTCTCCATAATATAGCCTTGATCCAGAGCGATGTAAAGCTGACTTTGAACTTCAGCAGCCGAGCCTTTAGCTATAAATAGAAACTGGATGAATTCCTTCCTTGATTGTCTTGAGAATCCCTCAGCAATATTGGACATAATAGAAATAGAGGCTCGCTTAATCTGATCGCCTAAACTGTAATCCCTCTTGAACTTTTCATCTTGCGAGATTTTATAAATTCTATTGACTACTTCTCTGGCACTTTGCCAGGCCCTTATTTCTTCAAACTTTTCTATTTTGCTCATCTCCTACCTCTACCCTAGTTTATTGAGTTTATTGAGTTTGTTGGGTTTATTGAGTTTGTTGGGTTAATAAAACTTAGCCTCCCGATCCAGAGTCAAGTAGCTATCTATTGTGTTCTACCTTCACGACTTCTTTTATTTTTAGAGTTTTGTCAGCAAAATTTATTGTAAGCACTCTATTTTTCAGGAGTTTTGTTCCTACTAATGTATCAGACGAATTACTTAAGAGAATGAAAGCAACAAATCTCTCCATGCCAATTTCAATTCTTCCCAAAAATACTCTTTCCCGCATCAATTCGCCTGATGCTAACTCATACTCCTCTATTCCTAAAAAGTCCCAGTCAGATCTATCTATTAGCTTTTTAGGAACACTAATATATCCATTAAACCCTGTATCTATCACTGCATTAACAAGCCTTTTCTCTTTACCCAAATCAAGTTTAACTTCTACTACTGGTTCATCACTTTCATTAACAAATCCAATTATCATATTTACTACCTTATTATACGAAACTTATGAACAGCAGGATATCCTACCCGGATGAAAGTAAATATCTTATGGGGAAACTTTTTTTGAGCTTTCAAAGCGGCATCCAATTCATCACTACCAATTACATAATCACCAGAATCTACCTCAATGGCTATAACCTTTCCTTTAAATTTCTTCTCTAATTTAGGTTTTAGTAATTTATATACGTTCTTACCTCTTTCAGTAAATTCATCTTTATCCAAATACTTAACCTCACCCATCTTATTTCACCTCCTATTAGCAAGATAGCTCATTGCTCATAGCAAGTTCAAAACCAAATTCAAAATCAAATACCTGATAGTAAACAGCGTAAAGTCTTTATTTATATACCTTCCCTCTGTGATCCACTTTTTCTACAAAAATCTCTCTATTTTCTTTAGACACATCAAATATCACTCTAATCTTGCCAATTCTTATCCTATAGTATCCTTTCCAATTGCCCACTAACTTTTTTAAGTCTATATTTACATCTTTACCTTTTATTCTCTGCAAGAATTTTCTTATTCCACTTCTTACTTCCCTCCATATATTCTGCTCATCGATAAACTTTTTAGCTTCTTTAGAATATTCTACTTTCCACTTCATACTTCTATCTCTTCACCATAGGCTGGTTCTTTCTTCTTTGCAGGCTTTCCATGTGATTTACTAATGTCTTCCATCTCCTGTTTTGATACAAGAGGAATAGATTTAAGGAAATTTTCCATCCTTTCTTCTTCTACGGCTTCCTTTACCGCTTCCTTTATAATTTTTTTGAGTTCCTCTTTATTCATAGTAATTTGCATAATTTACCACCTTCCTTTTAGTTCATAGCTGACAAGAAGCTCATAGCTGATAGCTCAATCTAGTTCATTGTTCATAGGAAAACCAAAACAAAGTTCGAAAGAGCTGACGGCTGATAGGTCAAATCGGTATTTTACTCGCCACCTCTTACTATGCATATTTCTACACTCATTCCATTATGTACATTTTAAGTCGCCGTACTCTCCTACCAGATAATTCCAACTATACCAGATTTTTGTATGTTTTCATCTTTGGTAAGTAATTTTGCATCAAGTAGCTTGGCTGTTGCAACTACAATCCTGTCATGTAATTCGGGAATGGTAGTAATATTCCTTGCTACTGGTAGAACATCAACATCAAGGGAATATATCTCAAAATTATTGCTATTCTCAATTTTCTCTAATATTTCTTCATAATTAACTTTAATCCGCTTTTTTTCTGAGATATCCATAATTTCTGCTAATACTACTGTTGGAACAATTATTATATCTTCTCCTGATGTTGAATCTCTGAAGACTTGAAGTGCTTCCCTGCCCAATTTTCTGCTTTTTGTAAAATACCACGCAAGTGAATGAGTATCTGCTATGAAAAGTGCCATATTAGTAACTCCTATAGGTCATAATTCTGAGGAAAGAGAGATTTCTGTGAGGCTTTGATATCTTCTTTCGTAATCTCAACTCCTTCCCAAATTCCCTCTAAGGAAATTGGTTTTTTAGTGGTTCCTCTACCCATCTCTCTCTTTAACAAAGCGATTTTCATCTTAGAGATTTCATGCTCTACCAATTTCAACTTTTCATAAATTTGAGTTTCTGTAATGGATGACATTTTTACCCCCTTACTTTAGCTCATAGCATATTAGCTCATAGTTCATGGCTCATAGCAAATTCAAAAAACCGAAATTCAAAACATAGTTCAAAATATCCCATAACTGTTATGTTTGGAAAAGAATCACCCCACCCTTTATCATCTTATCAATTGTACTCCTCATCCGGTGGTATTGCGCTCGCGAATAAACATGGGGCTCAAGACCAAATACATCAATAGTTTTTTTAATAACGGCATATGCCTCTTTTCTTTCCCTGCCTTTGTATATAACAAGAAGATCCACATCACTCCCTACAGTATAATTTCCCCTGGCATAAGAGCCAAATAACACAACAAGCATAAGAGGCAGCCTTTTTTTGAGGTTTTCTAACTTTTTGTCGATTATTTCAATGAGCCCTCGTTTGTCAAATTTGGGATAGAAGACCTGAACAGAACTTGACAATTTTCTCGGCATATTCAATAAGCCTCCTCGACTCCTCTTTTGTATAAAGATTCCTGGGGGACCCTGAAGGATGAGTGCCTCATCCATCCAATCTTTACTTCTCTCCATTCCTCACCCCATCAAAGCGATTGTTAAAGTCGAAAGTCCTGGGTTCTCAGAAAGTTTACCATTAGACTCTCTGAAGTTGGCGAACATCGGACTCAAGATGTCTGATAAGTTTCTGAATTGCCTCAACCTCTGTTTCCTCAAAAAGTTTTTCTTTACACTTAGTGCAAACATAGGCGGGGATCTCTTCCAGAAAAAGATGATAGTTTCTCCGATTAATTGTGTAACTTGATTTAGTTTTTTCCATTTCACCGCCACAGTAAAGACACTTCATCTTGGTCTCCTTCTGGTTCTAAAATCATTCTCCCACTTATTTAGATGAAACGTCTTATATATTTTCGCTTATCTGTAGAGGTTTGATTCATCAAACCCGCTAATTTTCTGGCTTCATAAATGAAGTCGCTACAAGGGATGCGCAATTATTTATGTCGTTTCATATAGTTCATATTTTTTCATCTTCAATCACCTCCTGATTATCCTTTTTGGAAGAATTTTCTTATCCAATTCTTACTTTTCCCTATATTCTGGCCATTAATAAACTTTTTAGCTTCTTTAGAATATTCTACCTTCCACTTCATACTTTCATCTCTTCACTATAGGCTGGCTCTTCCTTCTTTGCAGGCTCTCCGTGTAATTTATTAATCTTTTCTATTTCTTGTTTTGATACAGATGGCTCAAGTTAGCTCATAGTTCATAGCTGATAGCTCATAGTAAATTCAGAACAAAGCTCAAATTAGCTCATGGCTCAGTCAAAAAATCTGGGAAAGTTTGATGTTCAATGCAGGGAAAATGGGGGACTTTAAGGTGTCCTTCTTCCCATAGGTGCCGAAGTTCTCAAAACCCGCCTTGCCCAGAGTCATCACCTGGACGGTTTTCTTTTCTGGGTCTACCATCCAGTACTCCCGTACACCCTCTCGGGCATAAAGTGTTTCCTTGTAAGTGCGATCTCGCTCGGCTGTGATCGGAGAAAAAATCTCTATCACCAGGTCAGGTGCACCCCGGATTTCTTCTTCAGTAATAATTCCCGAGCGCTCCTTAGAGACAAAGAAAATGTCTGGCTGGACGACGTCTTCGCCCAAATGGACATCAAGAGGAGCATAAAGGACTTCTCCTAATTTGTTTTTCTCAACGAAATTTTCCAACAGAAACTCAAGTTTTCTTGAGATTCGCTGATGATACGTACTCGGTGACGGAACCATGACTAATTCTCCTTCCAAAAGTTCGTAGCGCTTTGTTTCGGACTCTGGCAAACCTTTATAATCCCTGTAGGTGAACTTAATTTTAGTATTTGTACTGCTCATTGCTTACACCTCCTCTTTTAGCTCATAGCAAAATAGCTGATAGCTCATTGCTCATAGCAAGTTCAAAATCAAATTCAAATACCTGATAGTAAATTCAAAACATAGTTCATAGGTCATGGATGATATAGGCATAGCTTTTGAAGAAAACTGGTTTCTTTTTAATCGTCACCTAAATTTTTGGAGTATACTTTGTAGCTCTACTTGTTTCTACTTTGCTCAAACTATATTCTGGTTAGGGTCTTACCAGCAAATCTGGCAAGTCTTAATTGCGATTGTAAGATAAATCTCTGGGGATTCTTAGCAAATATACTCAAAATATCAGTATCCAGAATGACCTTCATTGTGCTATTTTCACGATCTCTCTTACTTCTTCATCCACCTTTTTCTCTCCCAGTTGAGGAACAACTATTTTCACTCCTTCAATCATTTTTCAGCAAGCTCCTTAAATTTTTTGAATACACTCTCTAAAGATGGCTCTTTACAAAGAATGTGCTTCTCCGGATTTTCGGCAGGATGATAATGCCATCCAGAAAGATTGTCATATCCACATACCCGCCCACCTTTCCTGATTAGAGCATAGTCTTGCCTCTCATTTTCAGCATTATAATAAATATCCACAAATAAATCTTGAGCAATAATAATTCTTGTGCTAAATTGGCTAATTCTAAAGTAAGCCAACTCAACCACCGCTCCAGGAAAAAACTTTTTGGCAACTTTCTTAATCTCTCTAAAATGGCCTTCTATTCTGGTTAGAGAACTCATTTCCCTGCCTTGGAAATAGAAACTTTAAAATCCTTCAAAGCAGATAACCATCGTTTTTTTTCCATCTGGAAACCTTCCCATTCCATATAGTCTCTTTCTACTCTGTGAGAATATTTATCAGCTATTTTTTCGGTATTCCAACTTTCTTTAAACTCTTCAAAGGTCATCCCATATTTTACTTCTAATTCCACGATTTTTTCTTCACATTCCCGAAGTTTAAAACTCAAACTATCGATAATTAAATTAATTATTTTATCTTCGGTTCTCTTGCCAGGCATAAAATTTAAAACCTTTTCCATATCTTTAGATAAAGTTACTGGTAACATCTCGTTTGCCTCCTCTCATAATAATCAGAAATCTAAAATTTTCCTTTCCTCTTCAAGATAAGCCTCAGGACAATTTTCTTCTGTCGCTGTATATCCGCGTCATAGTTTATAGCTGACAAGAAGCTCATAGTTCATGGCTCATAGGAAATTCAAAACATAGTTCAAAATATCCCATAACTGTTATGTTTGGAAAAGAATCACCCCACCCTTTATCATCTTATCAATTGTACTCCTCATCCGGTGGTATTGTGCTCGTGAATAAACATGGGGCTCAAGACCAAATACATCAATAGTTTTTTTAATAACGGCATATGCCTCTTTTCTTTCCCTGCCTTTGTATACAACAAGAAGATCCACATCACTCCCTACAGTATAGTCTCCCCTGGCATAAGAGCCAAATAACACAACAAGCATAAGAGGCAGCCTTTTTTTGAGGTTTTCTAACTTTTTGTCGATTATTTCAATAAGCCCTCGTTTGTCAAATTTGGGATAGAAGACCTGAACAGAATTTGACAATTTTTTCGGCATATGCAATAAGCCTCCTCGACTCCTCTTTTGTATAAAGATTCCTGGGGGACCCTGAAGGATGAGTGCCTCATCCATCCAATCTTTACTTCTCTCCATTTCTCACCCCATCAAAGCGATTGTTAAGGTCGGAAGTCCTGGGTTCTCAGAAAGTTTACCATTAGACTCTCTGAAGTTGGCGAACATCGGACTCAAGATGTCTGATAAGTTTCTGAATTGCCTCAACCTCTGTTTCCTCAAAAAGTTTTTCTTTACACTTAGTGCAAACATAGGCGGGGATCTCTTCCAGAAAAAGATGATAGTTTCTCCGATTAATTGTGTAACTTGATTTAGTTTTTTCCATTTCACCGCCACAGTAAAGACACTTCATCTTGGTCTCTTTCTGGTTCTAAAATCGTTCTCCCACTTATTTAGATGAAACGTCTTATATATTTTCGCTTACCTGTAGAGGTTTGATTCATCAAACCCGCTAATTTTCTGGCCTCATAAATGAACTCGCTACAAGGGATGCGCAATTATTTATGTCGTTTCATATAGAGTGGGAACATATGCAGTAATGATTCCCAAATATTCCTCTTTTGGAGAACAGATAATATGGACAGGCCTTCCTGCTGAGGTATAGGTAAACATCAAACAGCTATGCCCACGTTTATCTTCAGGATAATCTTCAACAATTTCACCCTCAAATATTACCTGTCTAATCTCATCTTTAGAAGTAAGCTCTTCTTCAGCGTTCATCTCATCAAGGGCATGCTCAGTATAAATAACTTTCTTTTCGGCAGCCTTCTTCACTTCATCAAAAAAATTATCCATTAATGATATCCGTTCTTGCCTCTATTATAATATAGCCCGAAGTCATTTTAGCTCATAGCAAGTTAGCTCATGGCTCATTGTTCATAGCTCATGGCTGATAGGAAATTCAAAACAAAGTTCAAATAGCTCATAGCTGATGGCTCAAAAAAGCAATTCAAAATCATAAAGAAGACAAGTCAAAATCAATAGGGAAATGGGTGATGATCAATTAAGAAACCTTAGTAATCACCTAGGTTGTAAAATCAATTTTCTCCAAATATTTCCTTCTCAACTTCTTTACTTATTTCCAAGTTGTCGGCCTTTTTCATTCTCTGAATTATTTCTCTCACTACATTCTTATTTTTCAATTTACCTTTCCAATGAGACTTTAAGATACTTTGAAGCGAAAAGACCGTTATGCCTTCTTCTTGAGCAAATTCACGAGCCAGAATATCATTAGTTGCAAACCTATAACCCTTTATCTTGCAAAGAGCCACAGCTTCCAACTCTCCTTTGCCTAAATCTCTCCTTATAGAAAAAATTTTCTGGAACACCGACAAAGAATCCTCATCTAAAGGCATTACTCCTATATACGAGATTACTTTTGTAGGAAATGAATAGCCGTAGTCAAGCGGAACAGAAATTTCATCCATGATTTTCGGCGTAATGGCCAGATTATCCTTGCCAAATAGTTGTCCTAATAACTTGAGTTCATCTATCTTAGCGAATATACTCAAAATATCAGTATCCAGAATGACCTTCATTGTGCTATTTTTAAGATTTCTCTTACTTCTTCATCCACCTTTTTCTCTCCCAGTTGAGGAACAACTATTTTTGCTCCTTCTTCCTTCAAAATCTCCTTAAAATCCTCGAGGTTTACTCCGCATATCTCGGCTGCTCTGGAAAGAGACACTTTTTTCGCTTTATAGAACTCCAAAGCTATTCTTCTTTTAAGACCAGGTTTACTCCTTAAAAGAGCACGTAGAGCATCATTAATAAGCTCTTCCCTATCTAAGTATACGCCTTTTTTAATCAGAATATCTAAACCTTCTAACATTGTCTTTGACATTTTTGTTGTCACCTCATCTTTCTTTCTTCAAATAGTGATTCATTAAGTCAAAATCTCCACTTTTACACCGATAGGCATATATACACCTTCATAGCTCATGGCTGATAGCTCAAAACTACTTTTCGCAAATCCATTAGCCTTTATCCTTATCGTTAGTTATTAGGATTCTCCCCTCATTGTTAGCAAGCCTTATTACTTCTTCATCATTTAAGGATGGAGTTATTTCTGTAATATATCTTACGTCGAAATCCTGACCTCTGAGCCAATCTATAACGGGCTTTTCTATACTCTCGTCAGCAAGAAACTTCATGAGTTCTTTGTTTTAAGTAAGTGAACTTCTTCTCCACCTACTGATTCTGCTGCATAATCTAACGCTGCGTATATATCCTCACGAGTAAGTCGGGGATAATCCCGGAGGATTTCTTCGACAGAAATATTCTGTGAAAGCTTCCGTAGAAATACCTCCACCGGAATCCTTGTTCCCCTAATAACTGGTTTGCCTAGGAGGCTGGTGAAAAAGTGGTTTTTTGTAGAGGTTTCATTTATGAAACCCGCTTTGCTAAGGGGTCCGATAAATCGGATCCCTACAATATGGGGGTTTTTCACCAGCCTCCTAGCATAACCTTAGGATTTATCTCGATTTTTCCTAATAGACCTTCAGACATCGTATTTACTCCTCTATCATATTTACTACCTTATTATACCAAATTTATAAATTTATATGTAATTAGTTTCCTTCTGTAATCATTTTTTAATGCGTTCAATATTTCATCCTCTCCTGCCAACTTACTTATTATATGAAACGTCTTATATATTTTCGCTTATCTGTAGAGGTTTGATTCATCAAACCCGCTAATTTTCTGGCTTCATAAATGAAGTCGCTACAAGGGATGCGCAATTATTTATGTCGTTTCATATAGTTCATATTTTTTCATCTTCAATCACCTCCTGATTATCCTTTTTGGAAGAATTTTCTTATCCAATTCTTACTTTTCCCTATATTCTGGCCATTAATAAACTTTTTAGCTTCTTTAGAATATTCTACCTTCCACTTCATACTTTCATCTCTTCACTATAGGCTGGCTCTTCCTTCTTTGCAGGCTCTCCGTGTAATTTATTAATCTTTTCTATTTCTTGTTTTGATACAGATGGCTCAAGTTAGCTCATAGTTCATAGCTGATAGCTCATAGTAAATTCAGAACAAAGCTCAAATTAGCTCATGGCTCAGTCAAAAAATCTGGGAAAGTTTGATGTTCAATGCAGGGAAAATGGGGGACTTTAAGGTGTCCTTCTTCCCATAGGTGCCGAAGTTCTCAAAACCCGCCTTGCCCAGAGTCATCACCTGGACGGTTTTCTTTTCTGGGTCTACCATCCAGTACTCCCGTACACCCTCTCGGGCATAAAGTGTTTCCTTGTAAGTGCGATCTCGCTCGGCTGTGATCGGAGAAAAAATCTCTATCACCAGGTCAGGTGCACCCCGGATCTCCTCTTCAGTAATAATCCCCGAGCGTTCTTTAGAGACAAAGAGAATGTCTGGCTGGACGACGTCCTCGCCTAAATGAACATCAAAAGGAGCATCAAGAATTTCTCCTAATTTGTTTTTTTTGACAAAATTTCCTAACAGAAGCTCAAGTTCTCTTGAAATACGCTGGTGCTCAAAGCTTGGCGATGGAACCATAACTAATTCTCCTTCCAAAAGTTCGTAGCGCTTTGTTTCAGACTCTGGCAGACCTTTATAATCCCTGTAGGTGAATTTAATTTTAGTATTTGTACTGCTCATTGCTTACACCTCCCGATATAGCTCATTGCTCATGGCTGAAGTTAGCTGATAGTTCATAGGAAAACCAAAATAAAGTTCAAAATAGCTCATAGTTCAAGTTAGCTCATAGCTCATAGCAAATTCAAAAACAAAGGCGAATTTTGTTTAAACTGTTACCAAATAGTTTTTACTATTTTAGCTTTCCTGACAGATTCATCTCTCGTGATCAAAGATGCACCAAGATAAAGCGCCGTTGCCACGATAAGTCTATCATGCATCTCCAGATCCACAGTAATGTTATCAGCTGTCTTAAGAATATCTACATCCAGTGGTGCAATTTCAAAGTTCTCATATTCCTCAGATTGGGTGAGGGTCTCCCTAAATGTTAGAGCAATTTTTCCCTTTTGACAAATATACATCACTTCAGCTAACACAATCGTGGGAATAATAATCAAACCTTGCTCTATAGTCTCCTCAAAAGTAGCAAGAGCTTTCTTGCTTAATTGCCGATCCTCTGTGAAATACCACACTAAGGGGTGAGTGTCTGTGACATAATCCATCATCTATCCTCATAACTAAAAAGAGATTCTCGAGCTTTAGTAAATAACTCTTTGTCTATTTTGCTCCCCTTCCAGATCCCCTTCAACGAACCTCGCTTTTTTGTCCTTCTTTTTACATCTTTCTTTCTTAGCCATTGGACATTTAATAAATGGACAATTTTATAGAGAACGGGAGTCATTTCCTGTGGAATTGTTTGAATCTCCTCTAAAAGTTTTTCCCGATAGTGATTTTTACGAGGCATAGTTTTTCTCCTTCTTCACTAATAGCAATAGCTTCTTTAATTTGAAAGGGCCATAGATAAATGGATAATTCCTCACTGTGAACAAAACAATGAAAAAGCAGTGCTTCTAAAATGGTTAGCTATATGCCCCATCCAACACAGGAATAGAGATATTTTCTTTTTTGAACTGTCCATTTTGAATTTTCTTATAAAGTCTCTGACTCACATCTGGGGAAAGAACCTTTTCTCCGCAGGAGGGACATTCTTCGTAAGAAGTGTTTCGAACTAGATATAGCCTTCCCTTTATTCTTAAATCAAACTCTCCTTTTTTTAAAATCATATTTGCATGGCATGTTGCGCATTTCATCTCTGCTTTAGCCTCACTTGAGCTGATCGGTCTTTTCTCTGTAAGAATTTTCTTATGACACTACTATATGAAACGTCTTATATATTTTCGCTTATCTGTAGAGGTTTGATTCATCAAACCCGCTAATTTTCTGGCTTCATAAATGAAGTCGCTACAAGGGATGCGCAATTATTTATATCGTTTCATATAGTTACCGCTAAGGGCAGATAAGACATCAATGTATCTGTTGGTCTTAGCCGATGTCCTGAATCCAGGTTTACTCTCAGCCAGCAATATCACTGCTTTACTACCGTTTATATCCTCTAGCCTGGAGACTCTTATGTATTCCAACTCGCTCTTATTCAAGCCTTTCAGGCTCAGCTCGACAATATCTGCCAGCTCTCCCTCTCCTAAGATAATAAAATGAGTCTTGCCTTTTTTATATTCCATTAAAACTAAATGCTGAATTTTCTTTTTCATCTCTTGCAGGGAATGGATAGTCTTTAGAAAATATCGGTAGGATTTTTTTGTCTTTTCCGCAAAGCCTTTGGGAGTAAGAATATATTGGACTTTTCTTCTATTCAGTTCTTTGACCTTTATATATCCTTTGCTGGCCAGTCTCTTTAAGATAATGTTGGTCATTCCCAGGGATAAACCCAACTTATGGGAAATTTTCCTCTGGGTAAGGTTTTTGTCCTGGCTTATCTCCTCAATTATTCTGAGTTCTCGTTCACCAATTATAGAACTATTCATTTTTTAGCCATAGATTTTGTTCAAAATATGAACATAATAACATTTATCAATATTATGTCAATAAATACAAATTAGCAGAATAGCTTATAGTAATTTATATGAAACGTCTTATATATTTTCGCTTATCTGTAGAGGTTTGATTCATCAAACCCGCTAATTTTCTGGCTTCATAAATGAAGTCGCTACAAGGGATACGCAATTATTTATGTCGTTTCATATAGCTTTCTTATTTACTTCTGTCTATTCCCTCACTTCCTTCAGTATTCTTTTTATTACCTTCTCACTTATTCGGAATCCTTGTCTATTAAGTTTCTCAATAAATGGCTTCACTAAAGGAATAAACCCTTTATTCTTGGACATGACTAAAATCCCTAATATTCCCATAACTTTAAATCCAGCTCTTCTTGCTGTTTTCCTGGCTCTTTTTTCATAATTATTAACCCATTTCTTTACTCATTGTGCAAATACAATTAAACACCTGGTTATTAAGCTTCAGATTACCATTTTTTTCAATATAAAGCTTTCCCATCATTTCTCGCAATCTGAGATATTCTCTTAAACGGTTCCCACTCTTAGTAATCTCAACGGTCAAGTCAAGAAGTTCCAGGGCTCGCTCATAGCAATTATTTACCTCTTCGAGATCATTTTTCTCAATCCAGTTTTTTGCTCGGTTGAGTTCATTGGCAATCATTAATTCCCTCTGTTTTACTGAAAATTTCTGCCATTTAGCCGATTCAAGATTTCTATGCAATTTCAGTTTATACATAGAATTATGAGCTTATTTGCTAGCTCTCCAATCTTCTTTCTTATCTGTGTGTTTTCAATTTCCATAGCGGGGTTATCCTGGGATGGCCGAATATTTATTAAAGCCGTATATTCAATCCTTTCCTCTGAAGGCTTTTCTAAATAAAGGTTTATACCCCATAGGTCCTCCTGCCTGGAACCTTTCTCAATTAATAACGCTTCCAGGTCTGCATGGAGTTCACCATCAAGTGCTATGACTTGTCTTTCTAAATCAACAACAGCCTTTATCATACTTCTAAAGAAATGGTCGTGTTCTTTCAAGATTTCTTCTTTTGAAACAGGCTCGCTAATAATCTTCAATTTACTCCCGTTTCCTCTCGTCTATTTCTATTTGGAATACACAAAGACATCGGCACTGCTAGCTACCACTAAGGGCAGCTAAGACATCAATGTATCTGTTGGTTCTAACCGACGTCCTGAGTTCTTGTTCACTAATCCCCAAATTATTCATTTTTCAGCCATAGGTTTTGTTCAAGATATGAACATTATAGTATTTGTTACTATTATGTCAAGAAATGCCTTAGAATTGCCTCAAAATCTTGAGTGATATTGTCCCAACTATATCTTTTAACAAACCTTTTTGCCTTCAAACCCTGTTCAGCCAAACCGCCATTCTTAATTAACTGAAGCGTTCTCTTTACCACCTCCCTTGCTTCATTGACATAGATGACACCATTATTATTACCGAACTCTTTCATTACTCCAGGTAATTTGGTGGCTAGCACCGGTTTTCCCGCTGCCATATACTCGTATATCTTTATAGGAACAATATTATGCATTACTTCATTATCATGAGCCGGCAATAAGCACAGGTCAGAGGCTCTCAATAATTCCGGGATTTTCTGGTAGGGCTGCCAACCGGTGAGGACTATTCTATCTTGCAAGCTGTATTTTCGTTGAATTTTCTTAAGTTCAGCGTATAGATCGCCTTCTCCTACTATCAACAGTTTAAGACTGGATTCCTTTTCTTTAGTTTTGGCTAGATCTAAAGCGACTTCTTTTAATCCGGAAAAATCATAAAGCCATCCCATGAAAAAGAGAACAAAATCGTTTTCTTCAATTCTATACTGCTTTCTTACCCTGCTGCCATCAATATGCGGATTGAAACGCTCAACATCCACTCCTGCCTTTACCAAATAAGTTTGCTCAGGATGGGAGCCCATCTCAATTGCATAATCTTTAAGTTTATCGTTTATTACGATAATTCCATTAGAGCTTTTCAAAGTTCTTCTCTTGAATATCTTTGCCACCCACTGAATAGATTTAACAGGAAAAAGAGAGGGCAGGACATCTATCAGATAATATATGAAAGGAATACCATCCTTCTTAGCCAGCTTCATAGCCAGGTAAGTATTAAGAATACCAAATCCAACAATTACCTCAGGCTTGAATTCTTTGATCTGTCGAGCAATTTCTTTTTTGTGAAAGAAAATGAGTGAAAGATGCTCCAATCCCGGAATCTTTAGCATAGCTGGACGAAGAAGAGTAATATTGGCTTCCTTATAGACCTTTGATACTCTCTCTATAACCTGCCTTTTTGAATATAGGTTCTTCTCAGCTTCTTTTCTCCACAAGAAGCGGTAGTCGATAACCCGTATTTGGTGTCCTTTTAGGGAGAGCCTCTCCATTAGATGGTGCTGTTGATGAGGACCTCTCTTAATCCAATCTGTTTCCTGAACAACCAGAATCTTCATTTTATCTTTTGCTGTCCTCTAAAATTTTGTACTCATCTTTATTTTGTCCCAATGCTCTGAAATCCAGTCAATGGTTTTTTGGATACCCTCTTTAATCTCAGTTTTTGGATTGTAGCCCAGAACTTTTCTAGCCTTCTCTATGGATGCTCTTCTTCTGACGATTTTATCCCAGCTTCTTCTTTTAGAAAAGACCACTCCTTTATCATTTCCGGTGAGCTCATTAACCATATTGGCCAGGTCTATCACTTTGGTTTCTGTCTCTGATGCTAAGTTGAAAGCCTTCCCTACAGCCTGGGGTAATACACCCAATCGCAGGATCCCATCAACTATATCCTCGACAAAGGTAAAATCTCTAGTTTCTTTACCGGTTCCGGTTATAGGTAAGGCCTGGCCAAGCTTAGCCCAGTAGATAAAATTGGGTATGACATTTCTGTACCTTCCGGGAATCTCTCCCGGGCCATAGACATTGAAAAAACGGCCTATAACCACGGGCAGGCCAAAATAGTTGTGGAAGAAATTACAGTATAGCTCCCCTAATAGTTTAGTAATCTGATAGGGAGTATCCAGCTTTAGAGAGACAAAGTCTTCTTTTAGAGGTAGAGGAGCTTCACTCCCATAAACCGAACATCCAGAGGAGGCAAAAAAGAACTTGGAAGACTTAGTCAGACGCGAATACTCTAATACCTTTAAAGTACCCAGCCCGTTAATCATAAGATCCGTTTCCGGATGGTCAACCGAGTTCTGATTAGCAAAGTGAGCGGCTAGATGAAATACATAATCATATTCATCAGAAAAAGCCCTCTTCAGGCACTCTTCATCAAGGATGCTTCCCTCAATGAAATTTACCCGCGCATCCTCAGGTACATTCCATCTTTCTGTAGAGGAAAGGTCATCCAATATAGACACCTTCTCAGCACCAACTTTCAGTAAAGCAGAAGCTAAATTGCTCCCAATGCACCCGGCGCCACCGGTAATCAATACTATTCTACCCGTATATTCTCTTAAATGTTTTTCCATTATTTATCCCCCCGGCCATAGATATTCTTCATCCATTCAATAGTTTTCGGTATTCCTTGTTCCGGTGGAATCTTAGGATTGTGCCCTAAATCTCTTATTGCCTTGGAAGAATCAATATTCTTTACTCGGGTAGTGAAGGGTTCAGCCTTCTTGTATTCCACCTTAGAATCATCCTTATCCAGATAATCGAGGATAAGTTCTGAGATATGCTTTATCTCACACTCCCATTCTTTTTTTCCAGCGATATTATAGACTTCTCCGGGAATAAAATTATCCACTATGTTAGCAAAAGTTCGGCAGGTATCTTCCACGTAATCAAAAATACGCTTATGGCCGAGATAGACCGTGTAGGGCATATTCATTAAAGCTTTGTAGATAAAGTGCGGAATCACTCCGCGGTAAGGAGTATAATGTTCATGAGGTCCATAGGCATTAACCGGTCGCACCCTTACTGTCTCTGTTCCATACATAGCCGAGGAATTTAATGCCTGCATCTCATTAACCCATTTGCTCATAGCGTAGTCATTCATCTGTTTTATGGGGAGCGTATCCATTATATCTTCTTTTATTACCCCGTCGTAATCTCCGTAAACCTCTGCACTGCTAAAAAGTATCATCCTAAACTTTTTTCTCTCCTGAATTCTGATGAGGTTTTTGGCACCAATGGCATTGGTGAGCCACAGATTCTCGTAATAATCTTCTCCATTCCAGCGTCCATATTCTGCCGCAGCATGATATACGTAATCAAAGTTCTGCTTTTCAAATATCTCTTCAACTTGCCGATATTTAGTAATATCGCACCTTATATATTTATCTTCGGATGAATGCATCAAATCACAAATCCAGACTTGATGACCTCTCTTTTGCAGTTCTGGAACAAGATTCGAGCCAATAAATCCTCTGCCCCCAGTTACCAGTATCTTTTTCCCTGCCATATCTCACCTCCAAATTATGAGTTTCTATTTTAGCTGTAATGTCCCTATTCAAGATATTTGAGGGGGAAAACATTCCCCCTCAACGGCCTTCGGCCTGCTCCCCCTGTTAAACCAAAAAATTATTGAAATCCCGATAATATAAAATGGTCCGTTAATATTTTAACGATCCTTTTACCAGATGTTCCATCGCCAAATGGGTTCTCCCAGTCAGGCTTTTTGTTCAACATTAACCTTACACTCTCCAGTATCTTCAGAGGGTCTGTTCCAGCCAATACATTTGAACCCACATCTAGCGTCTCTGGACGCTCAGTGTTATCTCTTAAGGTCACGCAGGGAACTCCTAAGACGCAGGTCTCTTCCTGAACACCGCCAGAATCAGTAAATACTAGTTTGGCTCCGGCCTCGAGTTTTAAGAATGAGAAAAAATCGATAGGATCCACCAGCCTTATTCCCTTTGGCTCTATCTTGAACTCTTTCATTTTTTTCCTGGAGCGAGGATGAAGGGGATAGATTAAGGGTAGATGAAATTCTTGCTGGACTTTTTCTAAACTCTGTAAAATTCTGGTAAATTTCTCTATATTATCCACATTTTCCTGTCTGTGAATGGTAACTAGGAAGTAATTCTTATATCCTAAATCTGATTGGTAAATGAAGTCGGCATCTTTTAACAATTCGGAGTGAAGATTAACAGCATCTACTATGGTGTTACCGGTGACAAAAATCATCTCTTGACTAATTCCTTCTTTCATCAGATTTTGCTTTGCCCCTGGGGTAGGAACAAATAAATAGTCAGAGCAATGGTCGGTCAAGATTCTATTTATTTCCTCCGGCATTGTTTTATCAAAACTTCTTAATCCCGCCTCAACATGGCCAACTTTTATTCCTAGCTTAGATGCCGCTAAGGCACCCGCCAAGACTGTATTAGTATCCCCTTCCAGCAGAACTACATCAGGTTTCTCTTCCTGTAATATCCTCTCCACTCCCATCAGCATTTTGCCGATTTGCTCAGCATGAGAGCCAGAGCCGACACCTAAGTTATATTTTGCCTTCGGTAGTCCCAATTGTTGGAAGAAGGTCCTGTCCATGTTATGAGAGTAGTGCTGGCCTGTATGTAAAATAAAGTAATCTAGCTTTAGTTTTTCACATTCATTGATAATGGAGGACATTTTGACGATTTCAGGCCTGGTTCCCAGTATGACGGATATCTTCATTTTTCCATAATTGCCAAAAATCCTAGACTGAACTAAAGAGAAAGCTGTCTTGGATCACACTGAATTTGACACCAATTCACCATTATGGCATATTCTCCCATAGGGAGCAAATGAAATGTCCCATCGGCTTGCCAGGCATAGCAGCATTATCTTCAGCGCCACTATAGTGGCAAACTTGTTTGCTTACCTATTCCATGTATATATGGGACGGTCCCTGGGAGCAGCAGAGTACGGAATATTAGGTTCTTTGCTGGCGGCATTTTATATACTTTTCGTTCCTTTAGGGGCAATCTGCACTGTAGTCACAAAATTTGTCTCTGAATTCAAAGCAAGAGAGGAATATGGAAAAGTAGCTTCCCTCCTCTTTCCCGCTATGAGAAAACTATCCCCTTACGCCATTCTCATATTCATAGGACTATCTCTAATTAGCTGGCTGATAGCCGATTTCTTAAGAATCCCCTCTCCTTTCCCAGTCATTCTTATGGGTCTTGGTATAGCGTTCGCAGTAGGTGTGTCAATCCCGCGTGGAGTTCTACAAGGATTACAGAAATTCGGTCAATTGGGCCTGAACATAAGTCTAGAATCACTCATACGTCTCCTCCTGGGTGTCCTGTTAGTCTCTCTAGGTCTGGGTGTAAATGGGGCTATTCTTGCTTATGGCCTGGGTTATCTTGCCGCTATTCTCTTAGCGCTGATGCCTCTGAGGTTTTTGCTTCACCTACGGAATGAGACAGTAGATGTCTCCAGCATCTACAAATTTTCCCTACCTGCTTTAGCCATGTCTATCTGCCTGGCAGTAATGACAAATGTCGATATTATCTTTGTCAAACACTTCTTTACTTCAGAAGAGGCAGGAGTCTACACTGTGGTCTCAGTTTTAGGAAAAGTCATATTCTTCGTCTCTGGCGCCTTCACTATCCCAATGTTTCCTCTGGTATCTGAACTTCACACCAGAGGAGAAAATACCCTATTAATTTTGAAAAAGAGCTTATTTTACGTTATCTCATTTTTTGGCATTGTCATAGCGGCCTATTGGCTGTCCTCGTCCTTTATTGTCCATACTCTATATGGTGCCGCATATTCAGCAGCAGTTCCCTTGCTGGGAGCCATGGGGATAGCTATGGGTCTCATTGCTCTGGTTATGGTATATACGACATATCTTCTGGCTCTTAAGGATATGCGATTTGTAAAGGTGCTTCTTGGATGCACTTTCCTTCAAACTATTCTACTATCACTGTTTCATCACACTTTACTTGAAGTGATTCACATTTTAATTATCACCAACGGTCTTACCCTGTTCTTACTCTTCCTCTCCAGGTTAAGAATTAGACGAAGAACTTGACCTATTCTTCTAATGAGCGCTGTACACCGATTTCCTTATCGTGGAGGAACGATAGTCTCTTGTCAAGGCCACCAATTTTAAAAATCATAAGACGTGTCAGGAAGCTGGATAACCGACCTCTCTATATAGCTCTTCCAACTGTTCAACTACTTTGCTCAAAGTGAATTTCTCTCGCACCATTCTTCTACCATTGCTGCCAAGCTTTCTCTTTAGCTCTTCGTCGTCTAAGATTCTAGATACGGCATTTCGAATTTCATCTTCACGCCGCTCCACTACAAAGCCAGCCTTATAATCTGCCACTTCAGGGATATTGCAGTGATGAGTTATCACCACCGGAACTCCACTGGCACAGGCCTCGAGTACGGTGAACGAAAGCCCTTCAAAGTGGGAAGGAAGAACAAAAACGTCAGCGTCAACATAGACCGAGAGTTTTTCCTTCTCCGCAAGAAGACCTGCGAACAACACCCTATCCTCGATCTTTTTAGTTACTATCAGCTTCTTCAAGGAAGCAAGATAATCCAGGTCACCTGGACCAGCTATTACTAGCCTTAGGTCTCTAAGTTGCTCTACCAGATTAGAGAAAGCACTCACAAGCAGATCCAGTCCTTTCTCCTTGGTAATTCTACCGAGAAATAGGATGATTCTCTCATCACTTCCTATGAAGTGTTTCTCTCGAAAAGTCCCCTTTTTAGGTAGGTCTGCAAATTCCAGCAAGTTCACACCATTAGGAATAACTCTCACCTTATCCGGTTCTAGCCCCATCAATAACAATTGCTTCTTTTCTTCCTTGGTTAAGACAATGGCTATACTTACATCACGCAGAATGTATCTACCCAAAAAATAGGTAAAGACCTGTTTGTATCGTGCCTTTTGTTTTCGGGCTGTCGGGCAGAGAGAACCATGAACGCTCAGAACATAGGGAACATGGCATTTTTTTGCATAATAGTGGGTAACGATATTCTGAAATGTATAATATTCATGTAAGTGAATGATATCGAATTCGGATATCTCCTTTCTAATGACCGAGACCAAACTGGGACAAAGAAAGAGTTTATAATCATAGGCTAACGCCTTGCTAATATTCCTAAAATAATAGGTTCGAATCCCGTCCACCTGTAAAGGCCCATTGCTCTTGACATCTGACCTACTGACTCTATCACAAACGTCAGTTGTGTAGACAGTGACATCATGTCCTTTCTTTACAAGCTCCTTTGATAGCTCATAGACAGCTTTGACTGGCCCTCCGAATGTCCAGGCCGGATAGAAATAAGGGGTCACTTGAAGAATTCTCATATAAATAACCTTTCCCTTTTCTGTCCGATCTGCAAGACAGAAATGCGATTGGTTCCGGTTGTTTGCTTTTCCAACAGAATAAGCTCTTGGCTATCTACCTTGATAGGCAACGCTCATAAACTTCTTTATATCTTCTCGCTACATTATTTAACTCACATTGCTCCAAAATAAACAGTTTGCCTCGCTCAGCAATCTGTTTTCGTAGGCTTTCATCACCTATAAGCTGTATGATAGCTTCTGCCATAGCTTCAGGATCGTACTTTGGCACCATCATCACTCCTCCAACCTGTGCTAGATCCAAAGCAAGACCTACATCTGTTGAAACAACGGGAAGACCTGCAAGTAAATATTCCGTAATGATGCTGCTGAAAGTTTCAGAAAGGGAAGTGACAAGTCCGATTTTGCAACGGCGCAGAAGCGCGTGTACCTGTTCTACTGGTAGTCTGCCGACGAATAATACATCATTGGCGACGCCCAGATCCGCGGCCAGTGAACGCATAGGCTCAAGCAAGGGGCCTTCTCCAGTGAGAACAAAAATACATTCAGGAAATCGCTTCACCACCAATTTCACCACACGTAGCAGGTATTGGTGCCCTTTTACCTTATGAAAACGTGCCAGATAGACCAGAGGGAATCGTCCCTCTAATGATTGGTAAAAAGGCAGTCTCACACTTCGACCTTGATCATAAAAAGTCTCAAATCTCTTGTAATCTATCCAAAAGGGAATCATAAGAGCATTACTGCGCTTAAGCCCTGCCGACCTCATTTTCTTGAACTCCAAGGTACAAAGTAAACAAACAGTACAATTGGTGCAATTATATATTTGACTACATACAGCACGAGTTAGCCACTCTCCACGTTGACCATGTGTTATATAAGTCAGAGTGACAACAATAGGTATAGAGCAGGAATGACGAAAGAGAAATTGGGCCATTAAGCAACGCAAAGCTGGTCTAAATCCAAATACATGTATCATATCTATGGACCATTTCCGAAGAATCCCAGCAATATCTCGCGCGCTTGTCAGCAACGCCCCTATCCCGACGTTCTCGAGGCTCTGAAGATCAATCACCTCTAATCCAGCAGAAAGTAGTCTCTTGCGAACACCTGGATCAAATTCACCCGGCCCTGATAAGACGATAGGCTCAATACCGAACTTGCTCATCGCTTGCGGGAGTAGGCTGGCGTAATAATGGATCCCTCCACTAGGTATAGATGAACATATATAGAGAACTCTCATATGAATAATCTTCTTTTTGTCTGCCCTATCTAGAAGTCGCCTTTTTTATATGAAACGTCTTATATATTTTCGCTTATCTGTAGAGGTTTGATTCATCAAACCCGCCAATTTTCTGGCTTCATAAATGAAGTCGCTACAAGGGATGCGCAATTATTTATGTCGTTTCATATAGATGGTCAGACTCCGCCGTTATCAAGGCAATGAAATACCAGATGATAGGAAGAAACGTAATGTACAGGCGCTGAATAGAGCTTGGATGACTCCATTCCTCGCGGCCCAGGGAAGCTATATAGACCGCTACGAGAAATAAAACCAGATTAGAAAGGATTATTAAGAATAAAAAGCGATGTTTCCAAACCCTATTTATGTAAAGAATGATGGCCAAAAGTAACAGATAGTGAATTACTCGAAATCCCACTAAAGCTACGTTCCAAAGCCAATCTAAAACATTCTTCCATTTAGTTGGATTAAGAAAACGCCCGATCGTGAGCAGATAGGAGAGGCCCTCAGAAATTGGAGGAGCAATTCCTCCGGTCAAATGCAAAACACTCTGACAATAAATGTTCCATAAGGAAGCGATAGAAAAATAGCAGGCAGCAAAGAGAAAAGGAGCAAAGAAACGCCGACGAGAAAACCCAAAATATAGCGCAATGAGCAAATATCCCAGAAAGAATATCCCCGTCACCTGTCTCACCCAGGCGCTCAAGCCAAGAAGAACTCCCGCCAGCAATAGGTAACTTATCTTTTGCAAGCGAATCCAGCGATATAAAAAGAGAGTTCCTACGCTAAAATAGAAAGTAAAGGCAAAATGAGGGTACGAGCTGGTTGAATAGACGTAAGAAAAGGGAATAGTAATCAGAACTAAAGTAAATAATAGTGCGTGATAACGAGGAACATAACCGCTCAAGAAATGATAAAACAAGATGGCCAGAGAGATGAAGAGTAGAGAATAAAAAAGCTTGGGACTGGCCCAACCACAGAGATAGAGCCAGGTATGCACCAGAGACGTCATGGGAGCATGTATAAAAACGGGACGAGTCCAGTTCATGTTTACCAGTTGATTGTCAAACCTGGCCACCGCCCCGGGAAAGGACTGCTCTGCAAAAAGAAGTCTGGCTCTTAAATCATATAAAGTCAGGGAATCAGAACGGATAACGGGCCAGTAGATGGTAATTACAAGATGTGAGAAAAGAAAGAAGATGAGTAATCCCACAAGCGCCTTCTCAAAAGCGGAAAGAGAAATTATGAACTGCCTTATTCCGGCAAAGGAATTGACTTTCAGAGCCGAACGCAATTCCAACCACTTCCTTTTGCTGACAAACACCAACAATACTCCGATTATCACCGATACGAGAACGGTGGTATTGAGCAAAGAAAATTTGAGCCCAAGAACATTTAAAAAAAACATGGCCAGGGTTAAAAAGCCAAAGCCCAAGTTATAAGCTAGAGCAAGGCGCACAGGGATAGCCATATGTGGAATGATTAACCAGCAAATAGCCAAACCAAGTAATATCGGTAAAATCAAGCCCAGAATTGGCATCTCACTCTCCCGCTAGATTCTCTTCGGATAGATATTCCTCAGGGTAAAGGCCACTCAATGGATCAATCTCGATGGCTGTTTGAAGACTCTCTAGAGCTAGATCAGACCTCCCTTCCTCTCTGTAGACTTCGCTCAAAGCAAGGTGAAACCAGGCAATGTTGGGTTCTAACTCAATGGCCTTCTGATATTTTTCGATGGTCCTGACAGGTTTTCCCTGTTTCCAGTACATTTCTCCCAAATTAAAATGAACCCAGGCATCTTCGGGATTGAGGAGCTCTGCTAGTTGATAGTTAACTATAGCTTCTTTTATCTCATTTCCGGCTCTATGAAGATGACCCCGGGCAAGAAAAATGGAGCTACAGTCAACCCTGGTCTCAAGCTCTCTTTCCCTTTCCTGTCCTCGTTCCAGCTCTATGACTCCATACCTTTCCAGATAGGGCATCTCCAGAGGAAGGCCAGGGTTTATGCCGATTCTGATGACATCCATTCCCTCAATCGACCAGTCCTTTGCCAGCCCATATCTTCTAGCCTTTTGGTAGAGGTCGTTGATGGCAAGAGTCTCCCAGGAATTCTGGCTTCGGTTAGATAAAGACTCAAAAAGGGCTAACCTATCGTTAGTATATCGAACCTCAGCAATGAGATTAACACTGTGTCTGATATTGGCCTTTATTCTGGCTCCAATGAATACCTTATCCGTAAGAGGAACATTCACTACTTTGGTCCAATAATCGTAGTTATTGCGGGTATAAGTCAGGTTAAAATACTCTAAGGGAGAGTCAAAGTCCAGTATTCGGTGGTCATTAATCTTTTTTTTTGAATGGGAAAGGTAGTTTTCCAAAAGAGGTGGGGACAAAACCAAATTCCTGCCCAAAGTCTTGGAAGATGCATCCGATGAAAAAGAGCCAATGGATAAGTCAGCCAGAAACACTTCTCTTTCTGTGGGAAAGTGAACGAATTCTCTGGCAATAACGGGAAACTTTGGCCAGCCATATGTTCCCCAGTGGGTAGGTTTTCCTCTTCCCCAGGCTACCAAAACATGAGTAACAACTTTATCGGTCTCAATCTGTTTTTCGACTTTAGACTTCCAGTAATAAATTCTCCTGGGAGAGAGAAAATATGCTAACAAGGTAATGCTCCCCTGATTGGTCCAGGGCGTAGCCCAGGGAGGAGTGAGGAGGCAAGCATCAGAAGGAGTATTATCTCTTACAAATGCCAAAAGGCGGTAATCGGTTCCCCATTTGAACATCATTCTTTGATCGTAGGAAGCGGAAGGATTTCTTAAGATTGTTTCCCAGGAGGGAAGACTCCATTTAACAATTTCTACAACTTGAGAGGTTGCTATCCAGAGAAGAACTCCCCCCACGATTACCAGAAATCTGATGCGCATAAAAAGACGCTTGAATGAATCTGAAAGCTGCATAGGAAATCCTTCTTAACCAAGAGAATTGTGCAGTAATCCGACTACTCAAGGATTCTCTTAATACTATATTCATCATCAGCCTTACCCCGGGTGCTGACTATTATTTCACCTATTAATCCGGTAGAGATAACTTGAAAGCCAATCAACATCAAGAGAACTCCCAATAGCAGTAGGGGTCTTAACCAGATTCCCTGCCCCAGGAGCCACAAAACTACAAAGTAGATATTTACGATAAATCCCAGCAGGAAAAGTAACAATCCGACGGCTCCAAATAAATGAAGAGGTTTCTTCATATATCTGGTTAAGAACGTAACTGTAAGTAGGTCGGTGAATCCCCTAAAAAGCCGCACCATGCCATATTTGGACTTTCCATGTGCTCTGGGATGATGTCTTACCTTCATCTCACCCACCTTATAGCCTTTCCAATGGGCGAGAACTGGAATATACCTGTGCAGCTCCCCATAAAGTTCGATATCTTTGATTACCCCTTGGCGGTAGGCTTTAAACCCACAATTAAAGTCATGAATCCTGATTCTGGTTAACCTGGAAGTCAAATAGTTAAAAATCTTGGAAGGAAGAGTTTTTGAAATGGGGTCTTGCCTTTCAAGTCTCCATCCTGAAACCAAATCATATCCCTCATTCAATTTCTTAATAAATTTGGGAATTTCTCCAGAATCATCCTGAAGGTCGGCATCCATAGTTACAATTACCTTTCCCTGAGCATACTCAAATCCAGCGGAAAGAGCAGCCGCCTTACCTGAATTCTTTCTAAATTGGATGCCTTTTATATCTTTATCTGCCGCATGGAGTTTCTCCAGGACTGACCATGAATCATCCCTGCTACCATCGTCTATAAAGATTATTTCATATGATTTGCCAAAACTTTTTAAGGCGGACTTCAGCTCGCTATAGAGTGAACTAAGGTTATTTTCCTCATTAAACAAAGGAATAATTATTGAAAGTTCTTTTTGACTATTATTCTCTCTACTTTGCAATTTCTCTTCCCCAGTGCTTTACTTAGCCTTCTCAAGAGATTCTAAGAAGAATATCAGACCCAATCCAACTACCAGACCTATAACGGCAGCAACTACTATATTGAGAGGTATATTGGGCCTTATTGGCTCCTCAGGCTCTTCAGGAGGCACAATTATCTCTGTAATATACATTTTTGCTGATTCTAGCCTCTCAAGTTTAGTCTTTTCCGTCTGGAATTCCCTTAACTGGGCCATAAGGATGTCGTATTGCTCTGCTGTATCTCTTAAAAGTTCCGTTTTTTTGGTCTGAACCTGCCTCAATTCTTCCATTAGAACATCGGATTCAACCTGGATACTGCGCAGGAGTTCGGTTTTCTTTATCTGAGTTTCTCTTGATTCCTTCATCAGGGCATCGTATCGATTTTCTTTAATTTCAATGTTTACTCGATAGCCTTCTATTCGATTGGTGATATCGCCTATTCTGCCCACTAATAACCAGGATTCAGCCTCTGAGAGCGGCTTTGGGTCTTTCATTCGGTTTTCTAATTCAAGAGAGATATCCTCAGAGGTTCTCTGTAGTTTCGCCATTTCTCCTTTTGTCTGGCTAATATCTGTCTTAATCTCAACCAATTGTTCATTAATTGCCTTGATTCGTGCATCGTACTCAGTGAGAGCCTCCTTCTTGTGGACCTCATTCATAGTCAGTTGCTCATAGAGACCTTTGACCTGTTCATTGTATCTGGTCACAATGTCCTCTTTTCTCTTATCGACCTCACCGAGCTGTTTATGGAGACTGGCAATATGTTCATCATACTGGGCTAGAAGAGCAGTCTTATCTTCGTGCTCAAGCTTGATTTGATGATGGCGTTCCACAAGCTTAGCGGTAAGGTAGCGGGATGTACTTAATGCTTGCGGGGGGTCAGCCATCTCAATTCTCATCTCCACCAAATCCTCCTCCTGTCCAATAGGTTCTGCGGAAACCCTTTTACGCAGTTTCTTAAGAGTAAAAGGCAGATTCAAATCCCGTATTGCATCTGTCAGCAGCCCGCGTCCCTGGAGAAACTGAGCCGATGCAACAGCACTTTCAATTGGCTTTTTCTCAAAGGTGCTCAAATCCACAATTTGTCCAATTTTTATAGTTGATTCTACTTGATACACCGGCGGCAGCACAAAACTCAATACTGCGCTACCTATTATGGCTACAAAAAATACCAACAAGATGGTCTTCTTTCTTCTTTTGACCACCTCAACGTAGTCTTTTAAGCTGAGTTCTTGCTCTTGCAAGGTTCTCTCCTTTCTGGATTAACCCTTATTTCTCCTTCTTCTGAAAATCCTATCTTCTGTTTGATGAGATAAAGCGGTCTTTGCTGAACCTCTACATAGATTCTTCCAATATACTCTCCAACTACCCCAACCACGATTAGTTGTACTCCCCCCAGAAAAATGACCGCAGCCATGAGCGTAGTCCAGCCTGGTACTACTCTACCAAAAAACAACCCTAATATAATTATGATTGCACCATACAAGAAACCTGCCAGGGAAACCACCAAACCCAGGTTGGTTACCAGTCTAAGGGGAAAATGAGAAAAAGAAGTAATTCCATCAACAGCGAGCTTGGCTGATTGCCACAAAGTATATTTTCTTTCCCCTCTATATCGCTCATCCCGGGCATAGCTGATGCTAGCCTGGCTAAAGCCAACCCAACTAGCTAATCCTCTGAGATATCTGTTTCTCTCAGGCATATTTCTTAAAATATCTACCACTCTTCGGCTCATTAAGCGAAAATCACCCGCATCTACAGGGACATCAACCTCTGACATTCTCTTAAAAAGCCTATAGAAGGCGAAGGCAATAGCTCTCTTTAAAATAGGGTCTTTCCTGCTTTCTCTAATTGCATAAACTGTATCATAGCCTTCCCTCCATTTCTCAATTAATTGGGGAATAACTTCAGGGGGGTCCTGTAGGTCAGCATCCATAATAATCACCGCATCGCCTGAGGTATAATCAATCCCAGCCGTAATAGCCATTTGGTGACCAAAGTTTCTGGAAAAGCTGATAACCTTAACTTTTGGGTCGGTCGTCCTGAGTCCGCTCATTATTTCCAGGGATTTATCCCTACTGCCGTCATCCACAAGGATAATCTCGTAGTCTTCCCACGAATGCTGCAAAACCTTAGATAAACGACGATGAAGTAGCTCTAGATTCTCCTCTTCATTGAAAACGGGAATTACTACCGAGCAAACTTCCTTGTCCCTGCTCAAGTTAGTCCCTCCTTGCAATCTGCCTTTATTGGTGAACGACTGGAACGAGAAAAAAAAGAAATTCGCTCAACGATTGAGCCAGCACTTTTGAGCACCGCCTTAAAATCATGCCAACTATGTATTTTGAGAGCAGTCCTCAGAATATAGCTGGGCCGAAAATAGAATTGGCGGTAAGCTCTCACTCGAGCCTTTTCCACATCCTGCCTCGATAGCTCAGGAGTTTCAATGAGAGAATTACAAGCCGCAAAATCCTCCCAGTCGTTATACCTGAGCCAACCCTCTCTCTGACAAATCTCATAGAGGACCGTCCCCGGATGAGGGATAACCACAGCAAATTGGGCACTATCTGGCCTTAATCTCTTAGCAAACTTTATGGTTTCCTTTATAGTCTGATTAGTCTCTCCCGGAATTCCAAATAAGAAAAACGCCTGAGTCTTTATTCCCGCCTTTCGACACAAATCAAAAGCTCGCTTAATCTGAGCCAGGGTAGTTCCTTTTTTCATAGCATCTAAAATCTTTTGAGAACCTGACTCCACTCCAAACCTTATGTAATGACATCCTGCCCTCTTCATAGCACTAATGACCTCTTCATCCATGCTATCCACTCGACACTGAGGTATCCATTTAACCTTAATATTCTTCTGGTTAATCAACTGACAAATCCTCAGGATGCGGGCTCGATTTAAAGCCAGGGAATCATCGTCAAAATATATCTCATCAATATGCAAATCTTCTACCAGCTGCTCAATCTCGGCTACCACATTCTCTGCGCTTCTAGCCCTGAACCGGTTTCCATACAAGGTTCTAGGCCATAAACAATAGGTGCACCGGTGCGGGCATCCGCGAGAGCTGACTATGGTAGTACATCGCTTGCCAGTAAAAGTGCCCTGTCTATAGTGACCACACTTCACAATGTGCCTGGCTGGAAAGGGCAGCTCATCAAGATTTTTGATAAGGGGACGCTTTTCATTTTCCTGTATTCTCTGCCCATCCCTATAGGTAATTCCTTTTACTTTATCCAGTTTATCGCCATTGGAAAGGGAAACTGCCAAATCTCTAATTGTTAAATCAAACTCTCCCCTACAAATGGCATCAACGGTCGGATTCTCCTTCATAATTTCTCTATGGAAGAAAGTGGGATGAGAGCCGACCAAGACTGTGAAAACACCACCCATCCGCTCTTTTAAACTCTTAGCTGTCAAAAGATCGTACTTAATTGAAGGGGTAGAACACTCAATAACCACCATATCGGGACTTATTTTTGCGGCAGCATCAGCAAAGTCTGGTATGGAGAACTCCTCTACCACCGCATCGATGAATTCCACTTCGATTCCTGCTTTCTCCAGAACTGCTACCACATAGGCTAAATAAATAGGATATTCTATGAATTTATCACTTCTCTTATGCGGCCATCTCACATCTGAACGAGCTCCATACCCTGGTCCTGGCCAGGGAGGATTAGTAACCAGAACTTTCAACTTACAGCACTCCTTTCAAAATCCTCGCAGAGCTTCACATAATGCTCAGCTAATTTCTGCCATTCGAATTTTTCTTTGACCAGCGCCATCCCCCTTTGCCCCACCTTCTTCCTGTTCTCTTTATTCTCTATGAGAAGCATTATTTTCTCAGCAAGACTCTTAAAATCACCTGGCTGGTAGAAAAAACCTGTCTTTCTCTCTTCAATAACTTCCTCAAGGGCTGGAAGGCGAGGAGCAATAACGGGAATGCCGCAAGCCCAATACTCGAATTCCTTAAGAGTTACCCTACCCCGGGCCGAGAGGATATCGGGAAGAATGACCAGACCAATGTCACTAGCTGAGATGTAGCGGGCTAATTCTTCTTGCCTAACCCAGCCTGAAAAATAGAAATGTTCGACTAGATTCTCCTCAGCGACTCTTTGCTTAAGCCCAGGTAGAGCGGTTCCATCTCCTATTATCCAAAACATCGTCCGTGGATGTTTTTTCACTACTTCTCTGGCTGCATCCAAAATAATCTGGGGGTCATCCTGAGGGTCAATTACCCCCTGAAATATAGCGATATTTTCGAGGTTCTTTCCAAATTCCCTTCTCAGTTTTTTTTCCTCAGTCCGTTTGAAGATTTTGCTATCCACACCATCACAGACCACTTCGATATTATCTGACTTTGCCCCATAAGTCAAAAGGATTCTTCTCATACAATTACTGATAGTAACTATTTTGCTCGATTTCCTGATGGCTTTCCTCTCCAGACGTTTTCCAATAAATTGAACTAACCTCATCCATCTTCCAGAGCGATAGTCTTGTAGATACTCAAAGAGTAAATCAGTCAAATCCAAAATGGCAAGACACTTTTTATGGGATTGTCTAGCCCAAAGTGCAGCAAACCCGGCAATGCTATTATGAGAAATAATCAGGTCAGGCTTTATTTTTCTGGCATGCCTTACCACGCGCCATATATTGAGAGGGTGAGCATAAAGGTATTTTATCATTTTATTTGAACTTAAGCGACTCACCTTCAAAAGAGGCACTAGATCAACGCATCCCATCTGGCTAATGGCATTCTCTTTCTTCACCCCAATCGAAGATGCGACATAGACTTGATGTCCTTTTCTGATTAAGGCTTTTATTATATTTGATATTCTCGGGGTTCCTCCGCCACTCAAGGGAACCAATTCTTCAAAAATAGTGACTAATACTTTCATCTTCTGCTTTCTTCAGCCGCCTCTGGCAACTAAATAAACACCAATGATAATCACCACTACACCGATCATTTTATGCAGAGTGATTGTCTCTTTAAATAGGAAATATGAACCAAACAATATCAAGACATAGTTGAGTGCAACAAATGGATAAGCAAAACTAAGCTCCATCCGGGAGAGCACATACAGCCAGATGAGCATACTAACAAAGAAGCCAACAAGGCCAGCTATGACAAAGGGATTTAGAAGGATTTTGATATATTGGTGCACCAGGGTGGATATATTAAAGGAAAATTTGCCGACGCGCAGCATTCCCATCTTCAGTAATAGTTGCCCGACAACGGCAAGAAAAACAGAAATAAGAATAGCCAGAAGATCTAATGCTCTCATAGTTTCTCCTTCAAGGGGACTATTTTCTTCCTCTTCTTTTGGACTACAATATCAGTCTTTATAGTGGACTTTCTTGCTGCACATAGCAATAATACTCCACATCTAAAATCGAATCCTTCCAAAAATCGAGCTTCCAAAGAAAACATAAATCCAAGAAGCCTGTTTATAAAGTAGGGACGGTCTTTTATCCGAATAACAGGTGATGAGTTATCGGCGACATTCTTGGCAAATTTTTCCTTGATTCGGCCAAGAAGAACAAATGGAAAGAAAAAAGTCTCAAAATAAGTTAGTTTCTTGACGGCAAATCCCGCTTTTTCTACTTTATTTTTCAAGTCACGAGCTACATATCTTCTTCTATGATCGACTGCCACATCATGGGCTCCCCAAAGGAACCTATGGGCCGGAACCGTAATCAGGAGAATCCCCTCGTCTTTCATAACTCGGTAATAGTCACATAGGGCTGCATAGTCATCATCAATATGTTCAATCACGTCTAACACGGTAATTACATCAAAGGTATTATTATTGAAGGGTAGAATTCCCTTGTCAATTTTGAGAACATCTTTGCAGTTACGAAGCCGGGAAAACTTGACTGCCTCTTCGACTATATCTACACCCGTCGCATGACCATACTTTTCCAATCTTTTTAAGTTGACGCCCGTACCACAACCAACATCGAGCAGCCTGAGTTGGCCTTTCACTGCTGGTAAGTATTTGTCCAACATAGAGAAAATAATCTTGCGCCGACCGACAAACCACCAGTGGCTCTTTTCATGGTCATAGATATTTTGACCAATACGTCTCATCATAGAAAGACCCTCTCTTTCAGAAGGTCAATAACCAAAACTACTGATATGGCACAACCGAATTCTTGCCTTCAACTTCACTAAGTCATTTAAAATCCTGGATTTTCGAGTGGAGGTTGGACAGCCACTTTCCTATTTTCTGCATATATATAGAATATCAGACAATGGTAGACCCTTGTGTGCTTTCTTTATACTTACCTTGAATCCGATTCTTTCTAAGAGTTCCTGGAATTCCCGCTGATTACGAAAGAATATCCCCTCACCGATATTCAGCATTCTGTCGACTATAGTGTTAAACCAATACTTGCAAAGAGGTTTATTGTCAACTTCTTCGATAATGAGAAGACCTCCCGGCGGTATTTTTTGATAACAACGAACCAGAAGCTCTTCCTGAGTTTTATAATCAATATGGTGCAGAAAATCACTCATCACCATAGCACGATATTTTCCTAATTGTAGGTCAAGCACATTGACCAGTTTGAAGCGAATTTTATTTCGGTTGTCGGTAGTTTTTTGGGCTATATCAATTCTTTTTCCTGAGAGGTCTACCCCGGTAACATCTCTTCTATTGGACTTTAATGTCAAAAAATTAGCAAGTAGGCCGTATCCACACCCTATATCAATAACTCTCCCTTCCTTTGGAATATATTTCTCTATTTGCTCAAAGGGACACAAACGCCAACGTAGATACGCATACAGTGCCACCCTGAGCCCCTGTCTGGAATAGAATCTGAACAAATCAGGAGGAATCCTGCTTAACATAATTCTACCTTTCATTCAACTTTGTAAAGTATTGTTTTTCTGTCTTCATATCTCATAGTATGAGCCAGCTCCAGCCCTGGATGTTTCTTGCCTTCTTCCAGCAAAAAGACAAATTGAGGCCTGGTCCCTGGAATTGTCCACTCATCTATTACTAGATAGTCAACTTTCCTGGATCTGGCATACTCAATTAATCCCGGGTATTCACCGTAGTAAAGTGGCTCATGTCTTGCTTCTGCATAGAAAGGTATCCCTATTTTCCTGGACATTACAATCTTGTTTTCAATATCATCTACGTTTTTTTTCATCCACTGACCCATTATTTTGTACTCATAAGGGGCGTAATCCAGCTTTTTCCCTATTAGAACCCCTGAATAGCCGCCCATGGCGAGTAAAAGCACTGTAATTGGCAAATATACAGCAATCTTAGCAAGAGTCCAGTTTCTATGAGTAATATTTCTTATGCTCCAATTCTGGAGTATAATTACTACCAGTGCTAGTGCGAGCAAGAGAAAGGGGAAATAAGGATAGAAATAACGCCAATCAATGCCGAAAAAGAAATAGATGAGAGAAGAAGAAGTTATGATGAGCAGATAAATATGCTTTACCGCTATATGTCGGACCCGGATAAATTTAATGAATCCAAAACTAATGAATAATATTAAAAAGATTAATCCGCCTCTCACTATCCAGGGAGAAATTCCTAAGGACTGGGACTGTTTATCCTCACCAGACCATACACTCACCACATTATGTCCCCACCTTGCCAGCAGTTCTTGCCGGTTGGAGATGACAAAATTCATCAATCCACCTTGCTCTAACCATTCTAATCGCGCTGCTTCTGGATTGGAAACTAACTCAAAATTTGCTTCCTCCCAGCTATCTCCATAGTAGCCCATGAAAGTATAGGCAGCTCTTCCAGTGGATATCCATTTCTCCGTATGGCGGTGTAAAAAATGCCAAAAAGGAAATGAAACTAACACAAAAACTGTTATGAGGACCGCGCTTCTCAATACGATTAACTTTATCATTGATGAGGAATAGCTAATCTTGAATTTAGACAAAAGTAGACAAAGTAAAAGAAATATCGGCAGAAACATAATAGCCTCTGAACGAGTTAAATAGCATAAGGCTAGCATTAGACCAGTGAGCGCCCACCAAAGTAGATATTTGCTTCCTAGAGCCTTCCATCCGATAGCTATTGTTGCCGACAACACCAACGTGTACAACGAGGCAAGGCGAACCTCCGTAGAACCGAATATCAGAGGGGGAAAAATAACAATAAAAATAGCAGTCCAGAGACCAGCTTTTCTTCCGTACATCCCCCTCGTTAAGTAAAAAACGGGTATAACCAATAGACTTCCGGCAATGACAGAGACTATCTGACCGGAAAATTCCAGATTCCGGGTAAAAAACCATGAAGCTCCTATTAATATAGAATAGAGAGGATGAAGAACTATTTGGGGAACGCCCTGAAAGGAATAACCCAGTCCGGAAAAGAGGTTCTTGCCGCTAACAGCGTAGCCAACGCCATCTACCCCACCATCCACACCAATAAAATGGTAAAAATGTAAAGACAAGAGCCTAATGGCAAATGCAGCTAGAGTCAGGATGCTAACCACAATGAAATCCCGCTTATTAAAGTTAGGCTTGATTTTTTGTCGCATTTGAGAGTACCAAGCTTTCAACAGTAAAGCTAACTTCCTCCATCTTATTCTTTAAACATGAAATCGCTGAAAAAGTACAATTTCGTCCCACCTCTTCCTCCCTCTCAGGATTACGACCTCAGTAAAAGTTTTGCCGCATAAAAATACCGCTTGAAATCATTAAAGGACCGTATATTACTAACCAAATTCCAAAGTGGACGCGGCCGAAGATAGAATGACCTGACAGCTCCCCGTTGTTTCGCCTTCAACTCTTTAGGGTCTCTTCCTTCAGGCACAAAGACCGGTTCTGCCTCACTGAATCCAATGCCCGGAATTAATCTGGACCAGGTATCATTCCCCACTAAACCTCTTTCTTTAGCCATTTCATAAAGCTCTGTACCTGGATAGGGGGTTATTATATTGAACTTAGCGAAATCTAGATTTAATTTCTTAGCAAAACTTATCGTCTGCAGGGTCTCCTCCTCTGTCTCGCTAGGCACTCCCAATAGGAAGGTGCCCCTGACCTTAATCCCTGCTTTTCTCATCATCTTGACTCCTTCTTCTACTTTCTCCAATTTAAGGTGCTTGTTAAGAATTTTCATTAACCGCTGAGACCCTGTCTCAATACCGACACAGATACATCTACAACCGGCGGTCCTCATCTTTTTCAGTAGAGGCTCATCAACTCCGTCTGCTCTTAGTGCACACGACCAATCCACCCTTCGGTTGTAGCCCTCCTTAATAAGGATGTCACATATTTTCTCTGTTCTCTCCCGATTGACAATGAAGTTATCATCAGCCATACCAATATTCTTAATGCCATATTGGTTCACCAAGACGTCAATCTCTTCAATAACTTTTTCCGGACTACTTGCTCGATATTTATGACCTGATATTCGCCTGGAAGCACAGAATATACATTTATATGGACATCCTCTGGAGGTAATCATAATAGTAGATGGGGAGCGGTAGTAAATGTCTGCCTGGGGATGGTATTCTCTGATAGGGATAAGATGCCTGGAAGGGAGAGGCAATGAATCCAGATCCGTGGTTAAAGGCCTATCGGGATTGGCGACAATCTTTCCATTATCCCGATAAGTTATCCCCAGGATAGAATTAAAACTAGCGCCGCTTTCTATCGTTTCCACTAACTCAAAAAGTGTGACTTCACCTTCACCCCTGACCACTATATCAACATTCTCGTCGGCTATTGTCTCCTCAGGAAGTACGCTCGGATGAGGACCACCCATAATGACTGTTATCTGGCGGGAAAAACTTTTCACAGTTTTGGCAATCCTGTGAGCAGGATATACTAATGGTGTATGGCAGCTTATTCCCACAATGTTCGGGTTGAATTGCTTGATGTCGCTTATCAAGCTCTGTTCACTGAGGTCATTTACCTGACCGTCCAGTATCTTCACGGGAATGTCTTTGCTCTCTAAATAGGCGGATAGATACAGCAAGTTCAAAGGGATCATAGAGGGGGCAGTTGTACTTGCTTTTCCAAACATCTTTGTATAATCTACTTGTGGGCTAATTAGAAGCACTTTGGAATCAGACATCTCGACATCCTCTATAATAACTCAGGTGAAGGCTTGTTAGACTATTATAAGTATTTCTTGCTAAAGGTCAAGTCCTGCAACGTCCTGCAACGTCACTCCTTAACCGTAAGTTTGACTGAAAAAAAAACTTATGTACTATAAGGATAATTCTGGATTATTCCACCAGGGCAAAATCTAACAAAACTGTTCCCGAATGGGAGAAGCAAGTGAAGATGGTCAAATCCCTTTCATTATTAGGAAAAGGAAGTTAAATAATTAAAAGAATATTAGCGGGTGTTTTGTTTTTAGTTTTTTCTGTTATTTTAGGTAATTTTGCCGGGTTATACATAGCACAGGCCCAACTACGGGAGAGAACTCCCGATGAAAGACTGACTCTACAGCTCATTCGCCAAAAGGTTTTCAAGGAGAATGCAGCCTATCGATTTAATCCTGAGAAGAAAAAAGGAAAATCTCTTCTCCCTCTCGCGATTATTAAAACTAAAAAGGATGGATTTAAAAAACCAGTACCGGATAAAAAAAAGTTCAAGATTCAAATTCCTTCTCTTCCCATTTGTGAAAATCTCTACTTAGAGTTCACTGTTAACACAGGGAGCTCCTACCAAATTACCTATCTAACTCTTCCTTCACAAGGCAGAGACCCACCTTATATCCCTTAAAAACCGCTTTACCAAAGTATCAAGCACGCTACTAGTAGGCTTATTAGTGCTACTACGTAAGTGGAGTGTGCTTCTCGAATTGAACAGACCAGGCTAAAATGACCTAGCAGGTTGTATTTGGCTTTTCATGATTGATAGGGTCAAATCATGCAAGGGAAACTTCTCTACGACTAGATATAAGTAATACGCGAAATGGCTCGAAGTGGTATCTGCACCATCCAGGCCGAAGCTGTGGTATGACTACTACGTGTACGACCATTATAGAGAGGCAAACCAGTTCGTTTTGAGGAGGCAACTATATGGCAAGGGTTTACTTAATTTATATTGATATTAGGACTGGCTTTTATCCTGAATTACATCATGGCCTCGCTAGCCTGGCAGCTGCCATACGGCAAAACGGCCATGTTCTTGCATTCCATCATCTGTTAAAAGAAGAGTCTCCTGAGGTGCTTTCTGCTATGGTTCTGAAGTTTAATCCCGATATAGTGGGTTTTTCCTTCACCACCAATCAAAGAAAGTATCTTAAAAAATATTCCAAAGCTATCCACCATCAAAGTAAAGTGCTTCAGATAGTGGGAGGAGTACATGCGACTATTGACCCTATGGATGTATTTAATATAGATTCGATTCAAGGAGTGTGCATTGGGGAAGGCGAACAGACTTTCCCCGCTCTGTTAAAAAAAGTTGATGCGGGTGAATCCATTTTGGATACGGCTGGTTTTTGGTGGCGAACTCGGCAAGGCAGGATAAAGAAGAATCCGGTACCAGCACTTAACCCTGATCTTTCAAGCCTGCCTTATCCAGACTATTCGATATTTGACGTCAATAGTATTAACGAGGCAGCCTCTGGCTGGATGGCAATGATGCTAACCAGAGGTTGTCCACACCGTTGCTCTTATTGCGCTAATCATGTCCTACGTTCTATCTACCCTAATAAGAAAGATTATGTCAGAGTGCCTCCAGTGGAACATGCTATGGGCATCATTAAAAACAATCTATCTTGTTACTCCAACGTGAAAGGTATTGTTTTTGGTGATGACCTGCTAATCTGGCACAAAAAATGGTTTAAAGAGTTTGCCGAACGGTATCGCTGTGAAGTTGGCCTGCCGTTTACATGCAATGTTCGGGCTGAATATTTGACAGAAGATATTTGTTCATCCCTGAAAAAAGCCGGTTGTGTCCTTGTTGCAATAGGCGTAGAAAGTGGAAGCGAATGGGTTCGAAGATATATCTTGAATCGTAGAACAAGTAATGATCAAATTATCAAGGCCTGTCAGTTACTGAAATATTTCGATATTCAGATATTGTCCTTCAACATGTTAGGACTTCCTGGTGAAACAAAACACTTAATGCAAGAGACGCTATCTCTAAATAAACGCATCAAGCCCGACATGGGAGGTGTATATTACTTTTTTCCTTACCCAGGAACACAGCTTCGTTCTATTTGTGAGCAATATGGCTTTCTGGATGAATCAAGCGAGGAACTATCTGGTTATCTTGAGTGTCCTACCATAAAACCAATCCAGTGGAAAATGAAAGACTGTGAGAAAATATATCATAAGCTGAGATTATATTTTGCGACTCGCAGGGCAACAAAAAATTTAGGGTTTGCCTCCTCTTTTATTGCCACATGTCTATACCTTTTATTTAGTATCTTCCCTTCATTTTTTGTTAGTCTATTCACGAAAAGATCAAGGTTAAAATACATCCTCAGGAAAATAATGTATAAACAACTACTGCCTTAAGAACCAAAAACAAGAGAGGGAATAATTTACGAAAATCTCAAAACTTCACTGTAATGGCGACGCATACCAGCTCACTTACTGTTTTCCAGACTCGAGCTAAAAGTGCAATAAGAATAGCTACCGGGAGAGGAAAATACAAACCAAGCAAGACCGTTAGCATCCCTTCCAGTACCCCTATACCAGAGGGCGTCAAAAATTGGGACACTCCAGCTATGGCAAAGATACCAATAGTCACTGGCAGATTTGAAAGGGGAAAAGGATGCACTGAAATAATCAAGAAGTAATAGGTAGCACCTGTTAAAACCCATAAACCGCACCATAAAAGTAAAACTAATAATATATCTCTATATTTTATCTTTATCTCTATTGGCTTTTGTTTTAATTTTCTCAACACAAAATTGAGTGGTTTAGTCATCATAGCTGGATGCAAAAAAAGCAAGCCAATGGGAATCAGAAGAAAAAAAAAGTAAAGATTGTTCATGAAATCGCTTGTTTTTGTCCAGAATGGCAGAGAGAGTAGAAATATCAACAACCCGGATATCACCTGTATCAGGGGTTGAATCACTACACTGGTGGAGGTGACAGCAACAGGAACTCCTTCCTCCTTACACATATAAACCTTGCCCATCATAGTCCATACTTTGCCGGGTATATATTTAGCCAGGTCAGTAATGAAAAAAATCTTGAGAGCTTTTTTGTGACTCAGCCTGCCACCCAGGACCCTCAGTATTAGATTCCACCCTAAAGCTATTAAGAAGCCACCTCCTATGGAAAGAAGCCAGGAAAATACCAGAAAATAGTAATTTATACGCCAGTCGTACTCGGCGATTTTGTTCCAGTTGATATACAAGTTTCTTGCTAAGAAATAGAAAATTACCACAATTAATATAACCTGAAGAATCCTCTTTATAATCCCCTTCCTTCCTTGTGCTATACTCCTCATCAGGCCCTCACTCTCTCTTTCCTACTACTTTTGCTGGTACCCCTGTAGCAATACTATAGCTGGGTAGATCTTTGGTTACCACTGCACCTGCTCCCACTACTGCTCCGTCAGCAACAGTAACTCCCCCTAAGACTATTACTGAGGAACCCAGCCACACATCCTGTCCTATTGTAGTCTTTTTTGCCTCTGCTCCCTGAAGACGTATCAGTTTGGAAGCGTCCTTGTATCTATGGCTCCCAGCCATTACTCTTACATTATCAGCCAGAAGTGAATCTTTACCAATTTCCAATCCACTGGAGGCGTAAATAAAACAACCCGCACCTATACTTACACGCTCATTTATGATAGTTTTGCCAACTCCAGCTAAAATTATGGTATCACGTGATATATGCACATCATCAGCAATTCTTATCTCACTGTCAGGATACTCAACGTCAAGGTCACAGTTTTTTCCTATAAATACGCGATTTCCCAGGAAAATTTTTTTGGGTATCCGAAGACGAACACCTTCTTCAATAAAGCAATTTGAGCCCATTTTTCCCAGGAGAGAGCCATAAACACCTGCTCTGAGAACTGAACCTAAAGCCGTAGGCAGACTAGCAAAGAGGGCAAAAATTAATTCCTGGTAAATAAAGGGATAAAAAGACCGTCCACCGGTTACTCGCTCAATGTACTTATGAAGATTCCTCTTTAAGCCGCCTTTAGAAATCTCCAATCTTTGCTCTACCTCTCTTATGTCTGTTTTTTCCATACTCTTTCCTTTTCAGTGTTGTAGTGGAATAAGAGAAAATCCAGGTATTTTATTAACTCCTTACCTATTACTATCTCCAGCATGCAACTGGTGGTGCACCTGGCGCATCTTTCCTTGAGTGATTTCTTTCGTTCGAGAATGTTCCTGGCATCATAATAGATACTACTGCAACTCCCATCAAGGCAGTTGCCAATCTTATCCCACAGAATACAGTAGTACAAATCACCATAGACGTCGAATACGAAACCGTCAAACTGGTAAATACAAGGGACCATTCTTTTCTTACTATTCTTCATCATCTCCAGTATGTTGCTATAAAAATAAGCTGAGAAGTTGAAAAGGGATTTCTCTCCTGCTAGTTTTTCCAGAAACTCTATGAAATAGGCTTTATCCTCACCTTTGATTCGTAACTGCTCCTCAGCCTCTTCATTGGAATAGAAATTTTCCGAGAACTCAGCAATAATAAAGTTCAGGTGGACGCTATGTCGCTTACACCAGTTAGTAGTGTTCTCCAGGTCATATAAATTCTTCCTGGTTATAGTGCAGTTCACACTCAACCTCATCTTATTATGAGGATGCTCTTGAAGCTCTTTAATTCTTAATATGGTTTCACTGGTTTTCTCAAAAGCCCGGGGAACCCTTCTTATCTCATTATGAACTTTGCCAATACCATCCAGAGAGATTCCTACCAGGAAGTCGATATTACTTTTCTTACAAATTTCTGATGCCTCTATAGAAGAGTTGACAACTCTATCTGTATTAAGACCGTTGGAGGTCAGGGTAATCTTTTTCAGTTCTGGCATTTTCTTTATAAGTAACTGGACAATCTGACTTAAATCTTTTCGTAAAGTTGGCTCTCCCCCGGTGATATTAACATTCTGGATTTTCCTGAATAGATTATCTGAAAAGGCTCTCTCCAGTTCTTTTAAACTCATTTCCTGCCTTGGCTCCTTTTCCCATATACTGCACATAAGGCATCTCGAATCACATCGATAGGTTATAGGAAATATGAATGACCTAGGTGGTAGAATCTTACTGAGATGAATCTTTATATGATAATCATAAAAGCCGCTTATAGCCAGAGGTAGATACTTCCAGGCAAGCTTTCTGTTTGCTTTTTTGACCACTAATACTTCTCCCTGTTTAGCTATTCTATATATTTTCTAGAGAAATTTATCTATCAAGCTATAATATTTATGAAGATAAGCCTCTGGTGTATAATATTTCTGATATGCTCTCAAAGCGCTAGCTGCTAATTTATCTCTTAGATTTACATCCTCTTCAATGCGCTCCAGAGCATCGGCTAACTCATCTGCATCAGCATAGATGATTCCTGCCTTATTGCCTTCAACAACTTCCCTTAGACCGCCATTGCCGGTGGCAATAATAGGAAGACCATGAGAGGTAGCCTCCAAAACAGCTATACTGGAATTCTCATGCCAGAGAGAAGGCATAATCAAAGCCAGAGCATTCCGATAAAGAACTTTCAGTTTCTCGGGTGAAACTTGACCTAGAAACACTATATTGGGGTTATTGCCAGCCTGCAACTTAAGAGCCCGGGAATAGGTACCGTCTCCAGCAATCAATAACCTGCTTTTTCTCTTCTTTCTAGTATAAGCTCTTATCAAAACCTGTACTCCTTTGTGGAACTCCAAGCGTCCAGCAAAAAGAAAATAAGGGACAAGACTCTCTATCCCACCTGCACTGCTTTCCTCTTTTGGTGCATTGTTTTGACCAGGAGGTAAAACAAAATTGGATATCCACTCCAATGGGGTTTTGATACCTTCTTCCAAATGTCTATCTCTCAAAAAGGCGCTGGGTGCGATAAGTACATCCACATTCTTGAGCATCTTATCACGCAGGTTTGAATATCTCCAGAGCTGAGGCGGCATTCTTCCATAAAAAACCGTGCATTTCAAGCACTCTTTGTCCTGGCAAATTTCACGATTGAATTTCCATAAGTAGTGAGTAGGACAGATTAACCAGTATGTGTGAAGAGTAAAGAGCTTTACAGCCTCCCCAAAGCCCAGTGCCGCCAGACCACCAAATAGTGAAATATTATGATAATGAATGACATCAAAACCTTTCTCAAGAATTCCTTTGATTTTCTTTCCCGCCAGCAGAGGATAGCCGGTTAGATAGGTAAGAGCGGGTGCCATTGGACCTAGCCCGCTTTCTATCCGGTGAATCTTCAGATTTTTGTGTTTTTCGTACCTACCTCTTTGCTTAGTATCTCTCTTAGTAAAATAGGAGTCTAGACAGTGAATGACCTCCACCTGGTGACCCTGTTGGGCAAGTAAATTTGACAGTTGATGAACGTGCATTCCACAGCCCCCTGTATGATAGGGAGGATAGAAGGTCGTGAGCATACATATTCTCAGTAGTCTCTCCATAAATTTCATTCCTGCGCTGCAGCAAGAATCATAGCAGTATCAACGTTAGACGATTATAGTCTAACTCTTCTTGTCAGGTATGGGAATAGGTCTTTTATCATATCCCGGTTTGCGATAGGATGGTAAACGAGAGAGTTCCTTAGATTAGCTGGAAATTCGCAAAAGCAACTCCGACATTGAGGGAAGTATTCTCTCTTCAATAGGCGCTTCCTGTAAGCCAAAATCCTCTTTTCCCAGCTCTCTCTTATGCTCTTGCCCCTAATGTTATCAATCCTGGACAACATAGTACAGGGCAGCAAATCACCATTATAGTGAATGTGCAGATAATTAAAAGGTTTTGAACAAACAAAATTGGCTAACACTTTATCAAAAAAATATTCTTTACTCTCAGAGTAGAGAAAATATTCTACTATCCACTTCTCTAACATCTCTAGATTGCTGGAAACATTAAGGGATTTCGCCAGGATAATAGTCTGCTTAATAGTCTCTTTCAAACCATCTAGTTTCTCAGTTTTTAAGAGGAATCGATTTTTGTCCCCCACAGCATCAAAATCTGGGAAGTTGCTTAAGAAGTTCACCGGCTGAAAGTTAATATGTCTTATTTGATATTTATGCCCAAATTCAATCAATCTGGCAATATCTAGATATGTATCAGATGTTATGACAGAGGCAAGTGAAATATCGGGTAAGGTTTTATCTCTTTTAGCAAGTTCGAGGAAAGTCCTGATTTTTTCAAATGTTCCCTTAACCCCTCGAATCTCATCATGCCTTGCTGGCTTAACAGAATCAAGCGAAATTATTAGCCTTTTAACACTTCTTCTTAGTAACCTCTTCTCAGATGTATCTAAATTATTAAGAAGAGTCCCATTTGTGCAGAGCCTAAAAAGGGATATCCCGTTTTCCAGGCAATATTCCATAATCTCCCAGATGTCTTTTCTAACAAATGGTTCACCTCCTGTTATGTACAGCCATCTTATCCGCCAATCTTTAAGTTCATCAATAATGTCTCTGATTTCGCTTGTAGTGAGGTCTTTTGAATCTGTGACTCCCTGACCCATTTCGCAAAATTCACACTTTAAATTACAGCGACCTGTAATGCAAAGATATGTCATTACAGGTTTAGGAGGGGTTCTACGATAATTACACAATATCCGATATGTATCTTTGACCAGCTTAATGTTCTTCAGTAATTTACCCTACCTGTCCAACCATAATAAATCTCTTTTTAGGGCGTTAATCCCTTTTTCTGCAGTTCTCTTCTCGATTTTTCAAATTGATCCCGGGCCTCTTGGTCCCGTACCCATTCCACTAAGTCAGAAATACCCTCTTCAAATTTGACCTTAGGTTGGAAACCGAGTCCGCTCTGGATTTTCGAAATATCAGCATAACAATGCCTGATATCCCCCTCTCTATATTTAGAGACAATATCGATATCTACCGACGAGCCAAGTTTTTTAATGAGAGCCCTGGCGATATCTAAAACTCTTAGAGACCGACCCGTTCCCACATTAAAAACCTGGTAGTTTGCCTTATCATTTTGCATGGCTAATAGATTAGCCTGGATGATGTCACTTACGTGGGTAAAGTCCCGCGACTGCATACCATCCTCAAAGATGCAAGGTGAGTGGTTATTCAAAATACGGGAAGAGAATATAGCGGCTATCCCGGTGTAGGGATTGGATAATGCTTGTCTGGGACCATAGACATTAAAGTATCTCAAGGCTACACTGGGAATATGGTAAGCTCTACCTACAGTTAAGCACATTTCCTCCTGGTCTCGCTTGGAAATAGCATAAACGGAAGTAGGGTAGAGTGGTTTGTCTTCATCTGTAGGTAAGCTCTCTACTTTCTCATTACAGAGAGGACATCTCATTTCCCACTCTCCTTTCTTAAGCTGTGATAAGGACCTCAATCTTGGATAAACCACTCCACACTTTTCGCAATTATATTGCCCCTCACCGTACACCGACATCGAGGAGGCCACAATTAGCTTTTCCACCTGATGGCTTTCATTAGCCATAATGTCGAGTAGATTGGCCGTTCCCAAAACATTAACCTGGCTGTACCGGCTGATTTCATACATAGACTGTGCCACTCCCACTGTCGCAGCCTGGTGGAAAATAATCTCTATTTTCTGTAAGGCTTTTCTCAGACTATTTCGGTCCCGCACATCTCCTTCAATGAACTCACATTCTTTATTTAGATATTTCGGTATTTCTCGCTTTTCTCCGTGCACCTGGGCTTCCAGGCTATCGAAAACTACCACTTGATGTCCAAGCTCAACTAATTTATCGACCAGATGGGAACCAATAAATCCTGCTCCTCCCGTTACCAGTATTCTCTTGCTCATTCTCTGCTGCTCCCTTCCTGTATCACCTTTCTGGTCAATTATTTAATTACGGCAATTTTACCTATTTTCTTTTCCCCCTGGCTGTTAGTAACAAGATAGATATAAATACCTCTGGCCACTGCCTGTCCCTGCTCATTTCTCCCATCCCAGAGCCAACTTATTCGCCAACTGAGATTCTCTCGTGATATCTCCTGGCCGCCTAAATCAAAAATACGAATATTGGCATCAATAGTCAATCCAGCAAAAACAATCCCGCTATGCCCTCTTGTCGGCTCAAAAGGATTAGGATAGACGATTAAATCTTCCAGATTGGCTGAAAGAACCAAACTAGGTCCACTCAACTCTTTAGTTGGTGGACCGAAAGCCTGCGCATCACAGACATCTTTAGCCTCAAAGTAATAACTGTAATCCTCACCTGGACTTGAAAGGGCTCTACTGTAGCTATAGAGCTTTCCGTGGCTATAGTCAGTGTCGCTACTGTCTATCTCAATCATAGAGAAGGGACTGTCGGCTATTTCCTGACCTCCTTTTAAAATATGGACTTTTGGATAGCCATCTTTGGGGGCATAGTTATCTTCACTAGTATATTTTACTCGATAAACAAATTGGGTGGAAGTGTTTCCTCTTTCGGGATTTAATCCATCTGAAAGATAGTCAGTCTCTCCAGTCCAGGAAAGAATAGGAAATCCGCTGAGGCGTAAATCAAGGAGTCCGAAGCCATAGATATTATCCTTACCCTGCTCTCCTATGTCTACGGCCCATTCCTCCAGAATTGATTGTAAGTCAGCCGCTGTTCGATTAGGGTACCGGGAAAGAAGTAGAGAAGCAGCTCCAGCCACGTGAGGAGCAGCATAGGATGTGCCATATCCTCTACCAACATAACCACCAGCATAACGCGTCACTCCATCGGGACCGCTTATATCGGGCTTAATCCTTCCATCATTGGTAGGACCCTGGGAACTATAATCTTCCTGGGGTCCGGTCTGCCAATTAGCTTGATCGATAGCACCTACACTAATGACCCCCACCGCATCTGCCGGAGGCCAGAGACTACAAGCAGCGTTGCGAAACCATAAATCATAATCAAAAGTAAAGAGTTTCAATTCCTCATTTCCGCTAGCACTAAAGTTAAAAATCTTTATATTGTAGGTACCATAATCGGGAACTCGATAGACTATTTTCTCCGTGGGTGGTTGGGTGCCAGTTTGCCGGTTAGTGGAGAAGGCAACCAGGTTAGAATTAGAGTCATATAAATAGAGGTCATAGTCCTGGTCAGTAGTAGGCCAGACATCCCAGGTCAGGAAGATAATTACATCGTGCCAGGGATCTGCCTCAAAGGCCTCAAACTCATATCCACCAGAAGAAAATTCATGCCAACCATTCCCATTAACATCAGAAAAAAAACGCTGATAATGTTTTTTGGCTGCATTTCCCGCTGCGTTAACCCAGAGAATGTTATGAGAATAGGCATCGTTGGCAATGTCACAAACCAGACCGGTTCCATCAATAAAGTTAGTATTGGGCCAGCCCCAGGAATGGTTGATTATATCTACCTCCTGGCTGATGCAATAATCCTTAGTATTTTCCAGGTCAACCTCATCAGCTATCTTGATGAGATAAAGCTGAGCCTGGGGGGCCATATCATAAACAATCTGCGCAACGTGGGTCCCGTGATTAGAACCTGTAGTCAAGCCCGTCCCCGTAAAATCCTTTCTGATAACATTAAGAGGAAGTTCTCCCACATCCTGAGTTATCTCCAATTCCTGAAAGCCTAAATCGATGACCGCTACCCTGGTATTTTGACCTTCGTATCCTGCGCTGTGATAGTCAACTGCATTGGTCAGGGCTACTCCTTCGCTGAGCACTGAAGCAGGTAGAGGAGTATGTGGCAAGCGAATATAGGATATACTGTCTATTTTATCGGCCAGCTCAATCAACCTTGAGAGTGGAATTTTTGCTCTGAGCAGATGTTGAGAAACCGCCTCCACCGTGGCCCCGTGCAAGCTCAAGCTTTCTTTATTAATAACTGAGGCATTTTCTCCCGCCGGTGGAACCAAAATAACCGTAACTTGATCGTCCTCAAAGGCAATTTTTCTTTGAAAGGCAAAATTCCGGGCCATCGCCTCATCCTGGGAGTATTCCTCTGCCAGCCTCCCCAGGACGCTCTCCATCTTCGGATGATACTTCTTTCCCCTCACTAGGTCTCCTCCATCTTGAGCCAGGAGGGGATTTTCTAGACAAACAATAAACCAGATAACTGCTATTATCAAAATCTTTGCCGGCTGTACTTTTTTCATCATAACCAATTCCCACTATTCTATCTCTTGCCTGAGATGTTTTTCTTTAGCAATACTTGCTACCCCCCACCTTCTCCTATCCCTCATTATGACACTTATCCCTCTTTCAACTGCCAATCATAGGGAATATCATTCTTATAGGGATCCAGGCGATACTCATCAGGTTCTTTGTAATTATAGGTCTCAGTAGGGATATTTATCACTATAGCCTCTTCCTCCCCTATACATTTAAAACCATGATAGACCATTTTAGGGATATGAAGGAGGCCAGCTTTGTGCTCTCCCAGAAAAAATTCGTTCACTTCGGCGTAAGTGGGAGAATCCTTCCGTGCATCATATAAGACTATTTTCATCATTCCTTTGACTACCGCCATATTATCATCTTGCTTCTTATGATAATGCCAGGCTTTTACCACTCCCGGATAGGCGGTAGTCATATAAACCTGACCAAACTTTTTAAAGAGCTCGTCATCAGCTCTTAATATCTCCATTAAGCGACCCCGCTCATCAGGAATCACTTTCAATTCCTTCAATTCTACCCCTTCAATCATTCTCCTGCTACCTCCTTAAAATTCGTATGTCGTATTGCGCAATACGCATCACGCACGACGCATCACGAATTCTTATCCACTATTTGGCTGGAAAAATCATTCGTAAGAAAATCCCTGAGAGCTTCTTTCCAATTTCTCATACCATTGCCCAAACTCAATCTTAAACAACAGTTCTCTAAAACAGAGAACTTAGGTCTGGGAGCAGGACGAGCCAGTTCCTCAGAAGTTACAGGCACTACCTTCACTCCTTCTACTCCGGTAAATCTAAGTATCTCCTGAGCAAACTCATACCAAGAACATCTTCCCGAATTAGTAATATGATAGGTTCCGTAGAGTTCAGTTGCCACTAATCTTTTTATTTGCTGAGAGAGGTCTTTAGTATAGGTAGGTGAACCCACCTGGTCATCTACCACTTTAAGGACAGACTTCTCTCGGGCTAACTTAAGAATAGTAGTTACAAAGTTTTCCCCCCAACGCCCATAAAGCCAGGAGCTCCTCACAATAAAATACTTAGAGAGAAAAGACTTAATGTAATTTTCCCCCGCCAGCTTCGATTTCCCATAGATATTCACTGGATGAGGTTCATCAAATTCATCATAGGGAGTTTCCTTGTCTCCCCTGAATACAAAGTCGGTGCTTATGTACAAAAGGGGAATATCTAACTTCTGGCAAGCAAGAGCTATATTGCGCGTCCCCAAAGCATTGACTTTATAAGCCTTATCTGCATCTTTTTCACAGCCATCTACATCAGTATAAGCAGCAGCGTGGATAACAAAATGGGGAGTCAGCCGGTAAAAGAGCTCTTTTACTGCTTCTAAGTCAGTTATATCTATTTTATTTACAGAAGGGGAGGGTGAACAGGGAAAATCTCTTCTATCCAGTCCTGTAACCTCGTATTCCTCCCTTAGAGTCTGGTATAAGTCTATCCCGAGCATCCCGCTGATTCCGGTAATGAGAATTTTCATATACTTTCCCGCTCCTGGTACTGCTTGCAATAATATTCCTGGAACTCCTTATCCTTTGTTTTTATTTTCTGCCACCACTTCTTGTTACTCTGGTACCATCTGACAGTCTCTTTTATTGCCTGGTGAAAATCATAGCTCGCCTGCCAGCCAAGACTCTTTATTTTGTCAGAGGCAAGGGCGTATCGTCTATCGTGAGCTGGCCTATCTTTGACTAATTTAATCAAACTGGCTGGCTTATTCAGTATTTTCAAGATTAGTCTGGTTACCTCAATATTAGTCTGTTCATTATCTGCGCCAATATTATAGACCTCTCCTGGCTTGCCCTTATGAAGCACCAAATCAATAGCCCCACAATTATCAAGGACATATAACCAATCCCTGACATTCATACCGTCTCCGTAAAGAGGAAGATATCTATCCTCAATAGCATTGGTAATAAAGAGGGGAATTAACTTTTCTGGATGTTGAAAGGGACCAAAATTGTTACTACTTCGGGTAATTATAGCGGGGACTTTATGAGTGATGTAATAAGAACGAACCAGTAAATCAGCAGCAGCTTTGCTGGCAGCATAGGGGCTGTTAGGCTTAAGAGGATCTGTCTCTTTGAACGAACCTTCCTCTATACTTCCGTATGCCTCATCAGTCCCAATCTGAATGAACCTTTTTATGGAGTGTTTTCTGGCTGCCTCTAAAAGAACATAAACTCCATAGACATCAGTGGTGACAAAACTACCTGCTTCTATTATGGAGCGATCTACGTGACTCTGGGCAGCAAAATTCAAAACAATGTCTATCCCAAAAACTACCTTCTCCACCAGTCTGTTATCACAGACATCGCCCTGAATAAAAAGAAGGGGATTGACCTCGAGCTGCGAGCGAAAGATTAAAGAAAGTGAGTCTAAACTCTCTATGGTTCGATGAGGATATTCAGTCTTATAGTCTCTCTCTAAGAATAGGTTCTCGGAATTCAAGAACTCCTTCAGATTATCTAGATTGCCAGCATAGGTAAGTTTATCCAAGACGAGCACCTTGTAATGAGGATATTTTTTGAGAATATGCTTTACAAAATTACTTCCGATAAAACCAGCCCCTCCGGTAATTAGTAACTTCAATGACTACCCCTCTCTAAAATATAGCGCATAGCGTTTAGCGTATAGAAAACCCTACACCCTAATACCCATCTGTGAACCGCCAAAGAGATCCACATCACGGACGATAAAATACGTTCATTGTATTCGGATTGCTTCGCTCACTTTGTTCACTCGCAATGAAAGCATACTAAAAAGAATTGCTGAATCTAGGCTAAACACTCTCTAGGAGGCTGGTGAAAAAGTGGTTTTTTGTAGAGGTTTCATTTATGAAACCCGCTTTGCTAAGGGGTCCGATAAATCGGATCCCTACAATATGGGGGTTTTTCACCAGCCTCCTAGCTATACTGGTAAATTTTCAATATTTAGATTCACTAAATCTTCTAATGGGAAACGCTTGGTTACATCCAGGATCTCAATTCCAATAATCTTTCTATCCCTATCGAAATCTATAATAACACCTTCTTCAATCTCCTTAACGTGAGCAACATAATCTTCGTGTATTTGCACATATAAAGCATCGGCCTCTTGATCAAACTCTATACGCATCTCTCATACCTCCTCATGCGTTTTTATCTACTACACTGATTATCACTATTTCATCCGCTTCAATAACATAGCTTACTTTTAACAGTCTTTTTCCTAAGGATTTAAGAACATTTACTCTTTTTTCACCGCAGGGTTCTGTTCTATCAGGCACTTCTAATGTCTTTTTAATCTCTTCCTCAGAAATTTTTCTCCACTTCATACGCCTTCTTGCATGACGAGTATACTTGACTTTCATTCACTTTAATTAGAATTTTTGAATTTTACCCTATGGTTTTGCATTTTTCGCTTTGCGTTTTTCGTTTTTTACTATACGCTATACTAGTGAATCGTATTTCGTGAATGGTGAATCGTAAAATCACATATCCTATACGCTCTCTTTACCCTGTCCCTTTTTCTAGGATGAGTAGAGGTCCGATTTATCGGACGCTTAGTAAAGCGGGTTTCATAAATAAAACCTCTACAAAAAACCACTTTTTCACCAGCCTCCTAAATAGTTCCTACCTCACTACTATCTCCCAGCATAAAGCGATAGGCTTTAGGTTTCAACATGGATTTGCTAATTACTACACTCTTTCCAATAAGACTGTCCTCTATACGAGCTTTTAAACCACTAATTTTACACTCATCCATAACGATGCTGTGCTCTATTTCACTCTCTTCAATCAACGTATTGTAATATACTGAGGTAAAAGGACCTATATAAGAGCTAACTATCTTACATCCTTTAGCTATTGCTACTGGCCCTCTAACAACGCTGTCAACTATCCGGGCTCCCTTCTCTATCCTGACCTTACCGGATATTCTTGAATTCCCGTCTATTTCTCCATCTACTGCTGCTTCAAGGTCACTGAGCATTATCCTGTTGGCTTCCAGGAGGTCTTCTGGCTTACCTGTGTCTTTCCACCAACCATTAATAATATGTGAATGGACAAGATAGTTCTTATCAATCAAATATTGAATAGCATCGGTTATTTCCAGCTCATTCCTCCAGGAAGGTTTAATATTCTCTACTGCCTCAAAAATATGGTGGTCAAACATATATACTCCCACCAGAGCCAAATCAGTCTTGGGCTGCTTGGGTTTTTCTACCAATCTCACCACTTTGTCTTCTTTAAGCTCAGCTACCCCGAACTGCCCAGGATTTTCCACGTGGGCAAGAAGAATCTGAGAATGAGAACTTTTTTCTTGAAACTCCTCTACCAGAGACTTAATTCCTTGTTTTATTATATTATCACCCAGATACATAACAAAGGACTCATCTTTTAGAAAATTTCTGGATATTTTTACTGCATGAGCTAAACCCAAAGGAGCTTCTTGCTTAATATAAGTAATCTTGATATTCCATCTCTTTCCTTCTCCTACTGCCTTGCTTATCTCCTGATAGGTATCCCCTACTACTATACCCACATCCCTTATTCCGGCTTCCTCTATGGCTTCGATTCCATAGAAAAGAATAGGCTTATTAGCCACCGGGATAAGCTGTTTGGCTGAGGTATGGGTAATGGGTCGCAGACGAGTCCCCGCTCCTCCACTCAATATTAGAGCTTTCATTCTAGTCACTCCAAATTTGATTCCTATATCCAAAGTTCTGTATTAAGAACTCAAGAAATACCTCGGGACAATTTCTTCCGTCGCCATTCTCGTACCTCGTATTGCGTATATCGTATATCGTATTGTGCGTAATACGCATCACGCACAACAGAGCTGGTGAATCGTATTTCGTGAATCGTGAATTGTCAACCAAACCCTACAATCATTTATTTCCTTGTTTGCGATTCACTATTCACCATTCACTATTCACGATTTTGCTCCTATAAGGCTCCTTCAGAAAATGTTCTTCGGTAGACCATATAATTTCTAGTTCATCAAGAGACTTTATAACTCATAATCTAGGGACTAACGAACAGTCTCTAGATGACTCACACGTTTTTCAATGTCAGCGAATTTTTCCTCTAGAGTTACGATACGGTGGTCCAGCTCAGCATAGGAGAACTTTACGGCTGACAAAATCTCTTGATGTTCTTCTGCATTCTCTTTGCGGAGTCCATCTATTCTCTTGTTCAGTATAGCATGTTCTTCTGCATTCTCTTCACGGAGTCCATCTATTCTCTTGTTCAGTATAGTATGTTCTTCTGCATTCTCTTTGCGGAGTTCATCTATTCTCTTGTTCAGTATAGTATGTTCTTCTGTATTCTCTTTGCGGAGTTCATCTATTTTTTCATTTAAGAGACTATATCCTTCAGCTACTAGCTTAATCTCATCCTTTAAATCTTCCGCCACCACATCAAAGTGCCGTTTTATTTCCTCTGCTATTTTATTTTCCACCCGTAATCTCCTCTCCTCTCCCATAAAAAACAGATATCCCTTCTCGGTTAAATCGATCGCTAACCTGTTATTTTAAGTCTTTTGCCTCATCTATTAACATCACCGGAATTCCATCCCTGATAGGATAGTATTTACGGCATTTTTGGCAAATGAGTCTGTCATCTTTAAGGTGAATCTCGCTTTTACAGATGGGACAGGCAAGAATATCTAAAAGTTCTTTGTCAATCATTGCTATTTTCTCCTTTTGTTTTATTATTCATTCCCTTAAACCAATCCAATGTCCTCTTGAGGCCTTCCTCCAGCTTAACTTTAGGTTGCCACTTCAGGTGTTCCCTGGCCCGGGTTATATCGGGCCGTCTAACCCTGGGATCGTCTTCTGGCAAAGTTTTATAAACTATCTCACCTTTACTATGAGTGAGCTCAACTACTTTTCTGGCGAAATCTAGAATAGTTATTTCATTGGGATTACCCAAATTTATAGGCTCATTCCCCTCCCACCTCATCAATCTATATATCCCTTCCACTAAATCAGAGACATAGCAAAAACTCCTCGTCTGAAAGCCATCGCCAAAGACGGTCAGAGGCTCACCCTTTAGAGCCTGATTGAGAAAGGCAGGAACAGCTCTTCCATCATTTTTTCTCATCCTGGGACCATAAGTGTTGAATATACGAGCGATCCTGGTATCAACTTTATGATAGTAATGATAGGCCATAGTCAAAGCTTCGGCAAATCTCTTAGCCTCGTCATAGACTCCCCGTTTACCAATAGGATTGACATTTCCCCAGTAATCTTCTTTCTGAGGATTAACTAAAGGGTCTCCATAAATCTCAGAAGTAGAAGCAAGAAGGTATTTCGCTCTTTTCTCTTTGGCTAATCCCAAAGTCTTATGTGTCCCTAGAGAACCCACTTTAAGAGTTTGAATTGGGTATCTCTGGTAATCAATGGGACTGGCCGGAGAGGCAAAGTGAAGAATATAGTCCAAATCTTCCTTTATATAGATATATTCAGTAACATCTTGCTTTATGAATTTGAAATCATTATTTCCTGCTAGATGAGCAATATTATCTATTTCCCCGGTAATAAGGTTATCCAGAGCTATTACCTGATGACCTCTATCCAGCAAATAATCACACAAATGAGAACCCAGAAAACCAGCTCCTCCGGTAATTAACACTCTCATATTTTTACCTGCCTATGCTCTCATAAATAAAACCCAGTTCCTTCATTTTCTGAGGCTCATAAATATTTCTTCCGTCCACAATGACAGGGTTGACCATTAAATCTTTTATTCTTTCTAAGTCTATTCTCTGAAATTCCTCCCATTCAGTAATAATAACTAAAGCATTGCTTCCTCTGGCTACTTGATAAGGGTCTCGCCCGTATTCCACATTACTCAGAATTTCTTTGGCTTTATCCATAGCCACTGGGTCATAAACTTTTATTTGCGCTTTTTCTTCTTGTAACAAACGTATGATTTCAATAGAAGGAGCAAGCCTGATGTCATCAGTATTGGGCTTAAAGGCTAAACCGAGAATGCCAATAGTTTTACCTTCCACTGTACCCAGAGCCTTCTCTATCTTATCCAGTAATATCTTTGGTCTATTCTTATTTATCTTTTCTACCTCTTTTAAAAGAGCAAAATCATAGTTGAGCTTTTCGGCAATCCTTATGAAAGCCTGCAGGTCTTTGGGGAAACAAAAACCACCGAATCCTATCCCTGCCTTAAGGAAGGAAGCCCCAATTCGCGGGTCATATCCCATACCTTCCGCTACCTTCTCTATATCGGCTCCCGTTTTTTCACAAATATCGGCTACAGCATTAATGAATGAGATTTTGGTAGTCAAAAAGGAGTTGGAGGCATGTTTTATCAATTCTGCGGTTTCCAAGTCTGTTATCATTAATGGAACAGAGTCAGAGCCTCTGGATTCCCGATTAATAATAGGCGAGTAAAGTTCCTTGAGGATACTGGCTGCCCTCTCAGTCTCCACCCCGATTACTATCCTATCCGGGTTGAGAAAATCATCCACAGCAGTTCCTTCCCTTAAGAATTCAGGATTTGAAGCAATATCAAAGTGTGACAGACTATTGTTTACTCTAAAAAGACGCTTTATCCACTGTCCTGTCTGGACAGGCACGGTGCTCTTTTCCACTATCAGCTTATACTCTTTCATATTTCTAGCAATCTGGCTACAGACTTTTTCTACTGAAGATAAATCTGCTTCTCCATTTGCTTTAGGGGGTGTTCCTACGGCAATGAAGATAACCTTAGCTCTAGACACTCCCTCTTTGATAGAAGTAGAAAAGGACAGCCTCTCTTTATCCATATTTTTTCTGACTAACTCCTCAAGCCGGGGTTCATAAATAGGTATCTCTCCCTTTTTTAATATTTCGATTTTCTTCTCATCATTATCAATACAGATAACACAATGACCTATCTCAGCTAAACAAGTTCCTGTAACTAGTCCCACATAACCTGAACCAATAACGGCAACATTCATTAGGGCTTCCCTTTTCGTATTTCGTATGTCGTATTTCGTATGTCGTATTGCGCAATACGCATCACGCACGACGCATCACGATTTGCCATTTATAAAATTATTGATCTCTTCTGTCACCAGCTTAATATCATCTTCGCTCAGCTCTGGATAAATCGGTAAAGAAAGCACTTGCCTGGATGCCTTTTCTGCCACAGGGAAATCTCCTTTTTTATAACCCAGACCCTTATGGATCTCCTCAAGATGCAAGGGAAGAGGATAATAGACCTTCGTCCCTATTCCTCTTCTTGTAAGATATTCCTTCAAATGGTCTCTTTGCAAGCTACGAATGGTATAAACACCATAATTATGTCGGGTATAGGAAGCTTCTTGAGGAATTTTCATAGAAGGGGAAGAAGTAAACAACTCATTATAGAGATGGGCTTTCTGGCGACGCATATTTATCCAATCATCCAGATATTTTAGTTTTACCCTGAGAATTGCTCCTTGTAGTTCATCCAATCTACTATTATATCCAGGTATGCAATAAGAGTAATCGCCATCAAGACCGTGAGCCCTGAGAAATATTATCTTTTCAGCAACTTCCTCATTATTAGTAAGGACCATCCCTCCGTCACCGCAGGCTCCCAAAACTTTAGTGGGGTAAAAACTAAGACAGCCTACATCTCCCAATGAACCCACTTTATAAAAGATTCCCAAAAATAGACATTCTGTTCCTAGAGCCTGAGCCGCATCTTCAATTATTTTCAGATTATACTTTTTTGCCACAGATATAATTTTTTCCATCTGAGCCGCATGTCCGTAAAGATGCACAGGAATTATAGCTTTGGTTTTTTCTGTTATCACCTCTTCTATTTTTTCTGTATCGATATTAAAGGTTTCCTCCTCTATATCTGTAAATACAGGAGAAGCTCCTATTTGAGTAATTACCCCCACGGTAGATATAAAAGTAAAGGGAGGAACTATTACCTCATCTCCCTTACCTATCCCCATGCTAATTAAAGAGAGTTTTAAGGCATCTGTGCCTGAAGCAACTCCTATCGCATACTTAACTCTACAATAAGCAGCAATTTCCTCTTCCAATCTCTTTACATTAGGACCTAGAATATAATATCCACTCTCCAGAATCTCCTCTATCGCACTACTAATCTCTTTTCCCACTATTTTGTGTTGAGCTTTCAGATCGAGCAAAGGAACCCGCATCTATTCCCTCCTTTTGTCTTAACTGTGGCTTCTAATCTAATATTTTTTCAGAGAAAAGTCAACTTTTCTAAAGCTCACCGCTGCCAGGATATACAAAGATAGAGCTATAATAATGACCAAGTCAAATCCCAGAGATATAGCTAAAATAGTAACTAAAACAGTAGCGATAACGGAAAAACAACCATTTATTCCCCAGGCCCAGGGAACAAGAGAAGGTACTCTAGAAGAGACTCTGGCTAGCCCTAAGGGAAAAGGCATTCCCATAAAGAAAGCCAGAGGAGCGATAAATAGAAGGGAAAGCAATATCTTTACTGTATCTGAACAGGCTATAAATAAATTGAATATATCCTCAAGGTAGAATAAGTAAATCAATGCTATAAATGTTATCGCTCCCACAATCAGGCTAAGACTATTCAATCTTTTTATCTTGATTTTTTCTGATACATAGCTTCCCCAACCAGAAAAAAAGAGAAAGGCAGCGAGCACTACAGCCACAGCGTAAATGGGATAGGATAAAAAGAGTATGAACCTTTGAATGAAAGAAATCTCTATAAACATATATCCTATCCCTAAAGAGAGAAAATAAGTAAAGATAGGCAGCTTATTACCAGAAGCAGCCTTTTTTCTAAGAGAAAAAAGAGGCAGGATGACTAAAATAAGGCTCAGGAGTACAGCCTGAGCTAAAGTTACTATTAAGACTATGTATCCCCATTCAATGAAGGGAAACCATTGTCTACCCATGGTTTCAAGCAAATGAGGTAAGGATTTCCATTTAAAGAAGTGGAAAAAATAAGGAGAATTATCAGTGGCTGGCTTTATGTAAAATGAATAATCAGCATAGAATTTCTCCCTCTCTCCAAAAAGAATATTCTGGCTAGCCTGGTAATAATAAGCCTCAGGTAAAATATTGTAATGGTTTATACCATCAATTTCTATACCTGGATACCAGATAGGGTCAAATAGCCTTTTCTTCAGGAAATCCCTGATTATTCTAATCTCGGGAGAAGTAAAAGGAGACCGTTTGATAAGTAGGGTGGAGGTAGCCCAGCTTCTTAAAAAAATGAGTTGAGAAGAAATATTCTCAACTCCCAACTCCTGTAATGACTCTGCCGCTGTAGCAAATAGCTTGATTCCATCCCGAGGAGGAAGCTTTAACCATCTGGTGATACAGAGAATGCCCTGGGGATTGAGATGTCTTATATATTCCTTCACTGCCTCTTTGGTGTAAAGATAACTCTCTGATAGGGCATAAACACCAGCCGAGGAGGCACTAAAGGAATCTAAAAGAGCGAGCTGGATTAAATCGTATTTACTCTGGCTGGACTGGATAAATCCACGTCCTTCCGCTATGAAGACTTTCACCAAGGGGTTAGAAAAAATTTGATTGGAAAAGTGAGCATATTCATCCTTAACCAGGTTCACTACCTGAGGGTCTATCTCTACTGTTTCGATTAGGGAAGAGCCGTGATAGAGAGCAGATAAAACCTCTCCTCCTCCTCCTGCTCCTACAATGAGTACTCTGGGCTTATCTAAAAGGTGATAAGGCAAGGCAGAGCTGATATAATCTAAATATTCCAGATTAGATAGCTGATTATCAAAATTAGTGATAACAGACATAGAATCCGCATCAGTGAAAAGAGCCAGTTGAGGGGGAATATCTCCTCTGAAATTAAGACTTAAGCCAGGAGCATGCCTTATGGACGGACTCTCTACTACATTAATTAAACCTAAAGGAGAGGAGACTTCCTTGAGAATTTTTACCTGAGGAAGATTTAAAGTCACACTTAAAGATTTATATTGAGAAATATTTAGTCTGAGGGGAAAGAAAAAAAAGAATGAAAAAGAGAGGAAAGAGGCAAGGGTAAGACCGATTAAGACCCTTCTTCTTAGATAAAGCGAAGCGAGTAGAGCAGAAAGTAAGCCTATTACAGTTAAAAACAGCAAAACGGAAAGAGGAGGAAAAAAGTACATAAGAAGAATTACCCCTAAAGCTCCCACCCCGGAACCCAGAAGATTAAAGAAGTAGACCTTGCTTATTTTCTGGTTGAACTTAGAAAAAGAAATTCCAATACAGGTAGCTCCTAAGAAAAAGGGAATAAAAAGGAGAAGATAATATCCCAATAAATAAAGATACTCTTTCTTGTACCAGACAATGAGAAAAGGGTCAAAAGGAATCTTTTGGCAAAGGGCAAAACAGAACCAGAGGGAAATAGAAAAAAGAAAGGAAAAAATGGTGAAAAAAGAGTAGAAATGTCTCTTTATTCTCTTTAAGAAAAGAAAGACAAAGGTTCCGCTGGCTCCAAAGCCGAGCAGGGCAACACTAATTATCATATAGGCAAAGTGAGACCAGGAAGTAATGGAAAAAATCCTCATTAAAAGGATTTCATAGGAAAGGATGGAAAAGGAGATGAAGAATATGGAAATAAAAATGGCCACTTTAATGTTCCCCCAGCAGAGGTACAAATCTCACTGGTAGGATATTTTCCGTAATAATTTCACCTTCTTTCTTGTGCACTAGCATTAGATTCTGGGTCCAGAAAACGCTACCCACAGGAATACACATTCTCCCTCCTTCTCTTAACTGTTCAATCAAAGGAGGAGGAATGTGACTGGCAGCACAGGTAACAATAATAGCCTCAAAAGGAGCCTCCTCTGGCCATCCATAATAACCATCGGCTATCTCTACTCTCACTTTGGAATAACCCAGGTCTTTCAATCTCTTCTGAGCAGAAGTTCCCAGTTCCTCAAAAATTTCGATAGTATAGACCTCAACTCCCATCTGAGCAAGAATTGCCGCCTGGTAGCCTGAGCCCGTTCCCACTTCCAGGACTTTACTCCCTCTTCTTACATTCAATAGCTCGGTCATCAAAGCCACGATGTAAGGCTGAGAAATAGTCTGCCCACATTCTATGGGTAAGGGCCTATCCTTATAAGCTGACCCTACCAGATCTTCTGAGACAAACTTATGACGAGGGACGGTCCTCAAAGCAAGAAGTACTGCTTCATCCTTAACTCCCCGTGCCATAATCTGCGTCTGGACCATTCTCTCTCGCCTATCTTTATATATATCCTTCTCTTTACTGACATACGGCACCCCCAAAAGCCATACCAATACTGCCACTCCTGCTGTTATAGCCACGTAGAAAATGTATTTTTTCATTTTCATATACTCCGGAGCGCGTCGGAAAAGGGTAGTAAAAAGGGGACGGTTCTATTTTTACTATTTTCCCCTCCTGTCAGATATAGAGTTAATCTCTTTTTATAACAAATAGAAATAGTACTATTTCTCCTCTCTCTAATCTTCTCTACTCTAAAAAATAGAACCGTCCCCTTTTCAGCCAAGCTCAATGGGAGAGACGTAGTCCCCCCGTTCCTTTCTCAGCTTCTCCAATCTCTCTGTCTGTTCTACCAGAATTTTAAAGAGAATATCCGGGGTATCGGGAACCTTTGCCTGGTAAATCTTAACTATTCTTTCCATTTTTTCTATATTTTCTGGAATTCTCAAGGTAAACTGCTCTATATAGCTTTCCTTCGAGTAATCCTTACCCAGGACCTCTTTAAATAACCTTTTAAGGTCTTCATATCTGGGAATATAACCAGTGGGAGTTTTGATTGCATCAACATCATTATGGATACGGAATTCCATCCACTTAAGCCAGACATGCTTATCCTTCATCCCAGTGATATACTCTCTCTTTTTGTTCCTCAAGAAATAGTTGACGGAAAAGATGAGGGGTGGTTTCTTCACGGCGCGGCCAAAAGCTAGATTAATTTTGATATATTCACCCAGAGGGATGGATAAGAAGTCAAGGTTTGACATCAAGTTAAATGTCCTTACTCCTTCCCGTCCTAGGGTAGCTGAGGTAGTTTCTGATTCTAGCGTTGCCCCTTTGGTCAATATTCCATGCTCCCAATCAAAAGATTCCTCTACCGGTACCGAGGTATCAGAATCTCTACCACCATAAATTATTCCACCCACCTCCACCCCGTCTGGATCATCTAATCTGAGGTCACAGTTTTTCAATCTTCTCAGTCCGATGGTATAGCGGGCATTTTTATTAGAAGGAGGTATTTCTTCACCCTTTGTGTCTCTTTTTCCTATACTCCACTTCCCGAAATGGTTAACTCCTTCTGCCGGAGTATCCCCATCTTTTCCTAACCAGTAGGGAATCTTGTCATCCCCTACCAGGACATTAGAAAAAATTATCTCTCCCGGAGAATGAAGAGCCTCCCAGATCAAAGGATCGTTTTTTGAGTTTACATCTCTGATAATTCCAAATATTCCGCATTCAGCATTCACAGCACGGATTTTTCCATCTGTTTTTCTCAAGTAGGCTATATCATCACCCACAATAATCTCACCCTCTAACATAGAAGTGGCGGTCTTGCCACAAGCACTGGGAAATGCTCCCATAAGGTAGGTCACTCGTCTTCCTGGACCAGAAATACCCATAATAAACATATGCTCGGTCAGCCAACCTTCCCGGGAAGCCTTATGAATCGCCGGCCGCATAGCAAGCTTCTTGAGACCAATAGTATTTCCACCATACTGAGTATTGGCACTAAAAACTATATTATCTTCTATGTCTATATAGACCCTACGCTGAGGCACATTTCTACTTACGCCTTTTTCCAGAACACCAGCACTGTGAACAAATCTAAAATAATCCTTAGAGCCTTGCACTCTTTTAAACTCTTCATATCCACTCCTATAAAGAATACCCTCGCTATGAGCAACGTAACTTGAATCGGTTATTTGAACACAGGGAATGGAAAACTGAGAATTTGTTGGGCCAAGACAGAAGAAACAGATATATACCTCTTTTCCTTCCATGATATTCTTCAAGTATTTATGTATCTCAGTCAGCCCTTCATCCCTATCCATACTATTAATACTAGAACCGAGCTCCACATTGGGAGGAAGAAGAAGTCTGGTTTTATCTTTATCTCTTGCCTGGTCGTAATATCCATCAAAATGAACCGTATGACCTTCTAAGGCAAGCTTCTTTTCCTCTCCATTTTCCATTGCCTTTTTCCTGATATACTGAGCATCTCGGGCACAGTCAGTGCGAACAAAAACAGAAGCAGGGTTACAATGCTCCACATATTTTCCCACAAAGTTGTGCAGATTTACATTCTCTAATTCCATTAACTTCTGATAGCCTTCTCTTCCGCATTTGGTCTTGAGTAATTCTACATATCTTCCTTCCATCAACTCCTCCATATCAGTTCATCGTTCATAGTTCATTAACCTGCTAACCCGTTAGTTAAATGGTTAATTGGTTAAATGGTTAATTTTTTCCTCCCCAGAGGGGAGAGAGCACTACTCACCAATTAACCGCTCACCACTTACCGTCTTAGAGAAAAGGGGACGGTTCTATTTTCTATTCCTCTTTTCTGCTCTTTTTTCTACTTTCCTTCCAGGAGCACTCCTAGACATAGAATTAATCTCTTTCATAACAAAAAGAAATGATAAAAATACTATACTATACTATACTTATACTATACTATAAAATAGAACCGTCCCTTTTGTGTTCCATTATTCCTCTTTCGATGAACTATGAACAATGAACTATGAACTCTCTTAATCGTGCAAGTCCTTCTCTAATATCATTCATTGAGGCAGCATAGGATAATCTGACATAATTATCTGCTCCAAAGGCAGCACCCGGAACCAATGCTACCCTGGCTTCCTTAAGTAGCAATTCTGCCAGATGAACAGAATCCCCTATTATTTCCCCATTATACCTCTTTTTCAGTATTTTTGATATATTGATAAATAGATAGAAGGCACCTTCTGGCCTCAGACAAGAAATTCCCGGAATTTCCTTTAATCTCTCTACTGCGTAATCTCTTCGCTTTCTGAACTCAACCACCATCTTATCTACAGCTTCTGTCTGTTTACAAATGGCTGCTATAGCCGCTTTCTGAGCTATAGAAGTAGGATTAGAAGTAGAGTGACTCTGTAAGCTGGACATTGCTCCTATAATCCTCTTATCTCCTGCCGCATAACCTATTCTCCAGCCAGTCATGGAGTAAGTTTTGGAAACGCCATTTATTAGAATAGTCAGCTTTCTTATCTCTGGTCCCAATGAGGCAATACTAATGTGTTCTCTAGCATCATAGATGATTTTCTCATAAATCTCATCGGAAATTACATAGACACCTTTCTTTACCAGTATCTCCTTAATGGCCTCCAGCTCTTTCTTAGAATAAACTACCCCGGTGGGATTATTAGGACTATTGATAAGAAAAAGCTTGGTCTTAGAAGTGATTACTTGCTCGAGCTGAGAAGGAGAGATTTTAAATCCATCCTCCTCTGATGTCTCTATAAAAATAGGCTTTGCGCCGGCAAGCTTTATTTGTTCAACATAACTTACCCAATAGGGAACAGATAGGATTACCTCATCGCCTTCCTGGCATAAAACCTGAAAAGCATTATATAGACAGTGCTTTGCCCCACAAGATACAATTATCTCTGAAGTATCATACTCCAGATTATTCTCTTCTTTAAGTTTCTGACAAATAGCTTTTTTCAGTTCTTCTATTCCTGATGCAGGCGTGTATTTAGTAAATCCCTCATCTAATGCCTTTTTAGCCGCCTTCTTTATGTAGGAGGGTGTATCGAAATCTGGCTCGCCTGCACTAAACCCAATCACATCAACGCCCTCAGCTTTCATCGCTTTAGCCCGCGCCGCTATAGCTAAAGTAGGAGAAGGACTAATTAACTCAGCTCTTTTTGATAAAGACATAATTTGCTCCTATATCGTATTGCGTATTGCGTAAGAGAAAGAAAAAGAAAAGAAAGTATGTCGTATTGCGTATTGCGAAAAGAAAAATTTCATAGAAATTTCTTTAGAATTTCCCCGGTATAAGAACGTTTGTTTCTAACAATCTCCTCGGGAGGACCACAGGCAACCAGCTCCCCTCCTTCTTCTCCCCCTTCAGGACCTAAATCAATAATATAATCAGCCACTTTGATTACATCAGGATTATGCTCAATAACCAGAATCGTATTCTCTTTATCTACTAATCGATTTAAAACACTTAGAAGCTTATCTATATCAGCAAAATGAAGACCGGTAGTAGGTTCATCTAATATATATAGAGTCTTCCCTGTGCCAAGTTTGGAAAGCTCCCGGGAAAGCTTTACCCTCTGCGCCTCTCCACCAGACAGAGTAGTAGCGGGTTGCCCCAGATGGATATATCCTAATCCCACATCATTCAAAGTTTCCAATTTTCTTCTCACTTGAGGAATGTTACGGAAAAATTTTAAAGCCTCTTCTACCGTCAGGTCAAGAACATCAGCAATATTCTTGCTCTTATACTTTATCTGAAGGGTTTCTTTACTATAACGCTTTCCCTTACAGACATCACAGGGAACATAGACATCGGGAAGAAATTGCATTTCAATCTTGATCAGTCCCTCACCTTTGCACCGCTGACATCTGCCCCTTTTTACATTAAAACTAAATCTACCCAGTTGATACCCTCTCATTCTAGCCTCTTCTATCTGAGAGAAAAGTTGCCTGATAGGAGTGAAAAGACCGGTATAGGTAGCCGGGTTAGAACGAGGAGTTCGTCCAATAGGAGACTGATCAATCACTATTACCTTGTCAATAAAATGTATACCCTCCATCTTTTCGTATTTTCCTGGTTTCATCCTACTTTTGTAGAAATGACGTGCCAGTGCTCTGTATAGGGTCTCCTCTACCAGGGTACTCTTACCAGAACCCGAAACGCCGGTAATACAGATAAATGTCCCCAGGGGAAACTTAACATTTATCTTCTTTAAATTATGTTCTTCTGCTCCGATAATCTCAAGATATTGATTATCTCTTGGTTGGCGACGAATAGTAGGAATAGATATCTTCAATTCATTTTTAAGATACTTCCCAGTCAAACTACGTCCGCAGTCAATAACATCTTGCAAAGAGCCACTCACCACCACCTCTCCCCCATGCTCTCCTGCTCCTGGTCCTAAATCAATAATATGATCCGCTGCTTCTATAGTAGATCTATCGTGCTCTACTACAATAATAGTATTACCCATATCACGCAGACCTTTCAAGGTATCCAGAAGTCTCTTATTATCTCTCTGGTGCAGACCAATAGTAGGCTCATCAAGAATATAAATCACCCCTACCAGGCCTGACCCTATCTGAGTAGCCAGACGAATACGCTCTGCCTCACCTCCTGATAAAGTACCTACCCTTCTATCCAGAGTAAGATAATCCAGCCCAACGCTAACCATAAAACCTAATCTTTTCTTTATTTCCTTTAAAATCTCGCCAGCTATCAATTGCTCACGTGAGTTTAACTTCAAGTTGGAAAAGAAAGTATTATTCTCTTTTATGCTCCGTTTGACTATCTCATAAATGGACATACCTTCAAGAGTTACTGCCAAACTCTCCTTACGCAGACGAGCTCCCCCGCATCCCGGACAAGGGGTCTCTCTTATATATTTAGATATCTCCTCCTGGACATAATTTGAACCACTATCCTTGTATCTCCTTTCCAGATTGGGGATAACTCCTTCAAAGGTAGTCCAATACTCATAAAATTCCCCCCCTCTTTGTTCGGTGAATTTAATCTTCTCAGAATCTGAGCCATAAAGGATAGTTTTCTGTGCTCTTTCTGATAGGCTTTCAAAAGGTTCATCCAGAGAAAAATCATAGTGTTCAGCAACTGAAGCAAGCCGCCTAAAGTAATATCCAGCAGCCGTTCTTGCCCACCTATGAAATCCCACTCCCACGTTCCAGGGTACAACAGCACCCTCATTCAGAGACCTGGCCCTGTCCGGCACCACCAGGCCAGGATCTATGCTCTGCTGAGTTCCCAATCCATTACAAACCGGGCAGGCCCCATAGGGGCTATTAAAAGAAAACATACGAGGAGATATTTCCTGATAACTAATACCACAGTGAGAACAGGCAAAGTGTCGACTAAAAATATGCTCCTTCTCCTTCTCACCGAGCTTTTGAGTAACCAGGACCAAACCATCTGACCTATTACTGGCTGTTTCTAAAGAGTCAGTTAAACGAGTTTCTATCCCCTTCTTTACTTCTAATCTATCCACTACTATCTCTACAGTATGTTTTTTATTTTTATCCAGAAATACTTCCTCCTCCAGAAGACGAATCCTCCCATCAATTCTTACTCTTAAATAACCCTCTCTCTTTATCTCTTCTAAAAGATCCCTATGCTCTCCCTTTCTTCCTCGCACTAGAGGAGACATTATCTGGATCAAGGAACCCTTCCTGAACTGCATAATCTGATTACTCATGTCTTCTATAGTCTGAGACTGGATTTTTCTACCACAATTATAGCAATGAGGCTCACCAATATGGGCAAAAATAAGTCTCAAATAATCGTAAATCTCAGTACGGGTAGCTACGGTTGACCTGGGATTTGAAGAGGCTTTACGCTGCTCAATAGAAATTGCTGGAGATAGACCTTCAATATAGTCCACCTTAGGTTTGGACATTTGCTCTAAAAATTGTCGAGCATAACTGGAAAGTGATTCTACATATCGCCGCTGTCCTTCTGCATAGAGAGTATCAAAAGCCAATGAGGACTTTCCAGAACCACTTAATCCAGTAATAACCACTAATTCATTGCGCAGAATTTCCAGGTCTATGCCCTTAAGATTATGCTCTCTAGCTCCCTTTATAATAATCTTATTCTGGCTCATTGTAGCTCTCCGCCTGTATTCTATCTACCCAACATCTCATTGTCAAATTAGCAAAACTATGCTAGCATATAGTATTGCGTATATCGTATGTCGTATTGCGCAAGAGAAAGAGAAAAAAGGAAAAAAGGGGACGGTTCTATTTTAATAAATACTGGCTTATATTGTAAAATAGAACCGTCCCCTTTTTCCCCTTTTTCCGTTGTTTTTTTATCAATGAAGTATTCCCTATGGTTTTCAATTTCTTGTTTTCTACTATACGCTATTTTCAAAGGAGAAGAGAGTGCAAACAAAACACTTTAAGATTCTTAAAAAGGAAAATCTGGCTCCTCAGATTAAACTTTTCCGTATCCGGGCCCCTCATATTGCCTCAAAATTCGAAGCAGGCCAGTTTGTGGTTGTCAGATTAAATGAGACAGGCGAGCGTATCCCTCTTACCATTGCTGAACATAACCCTGAAGAAGGAAGCATTACTATCGTAATTCAGGAAGTAGGGAAAACTACTATTCAGTTGGGCATGATGAAAGAAGGAGAGACAATAGAGGATATTCTTGGACCATTGGGCATTCCCAGCCCTATCGAGAAGGTAGGGACTGTGCTTTGTATAGGAGGAGGAGTAGGAGTAGCTCCTCTTTATCCGGAAGCTAAAAAGTATAAAGATGTAGGTAACAAGGTTATCTCATTGATCGGAGCAAGAAGTAAAAATCTTTTCTTCTTTAGGAAAAGAATGGAAAGGGTAAGTGATGAAGTGCTCTACAGCACTGATGATGGAAGCTTTGGCCATCACGGCTTTGTTACCGATTTGGTAAGAAAGGTTCTGGATAGGAAGGAGAAAATAGAGGAAGCAGTAGCTATTGGTCCTCTTCCTATGATGAAAGCAGTCTGTGAACTCACTAAAAAATATGATATTGAAACCAGGGTGAGTCTCAATTCCATTATGGTAGATGCTACAGGTATGTGTGGTGGCTGTCGGGTAACAGTGGGAGGAAAAGTAAAATTTACCTGTGTAGATGGGCCGACTTTTGACGGACATAAAATAGACTTCGATGAGCTTATACTCAGGCAAAGAAGATTTGAAAAGGAAGAGAAAATAGCCTTAAATACTACTTTTCTACCACTACTGAGGCATAACCAACCACTGCCTCATAATCCCCGCTAATATCTCCCGAGGTAGCGTATTTCAAGAGTCTGGCTGTTTTTGCTCCCAGTAAAGAGGCAGCAGTAAGCATAGCCATTACTGGACCAAGTCCACACATAGAGATACGATAGCGGGAAACAGCCCGATTAAGATTTCCCGGGCTAAGAGAGAGAATAGCCGTTAAGGCTTTTTTGTCCTGCCTTTCGGCAATATCCTTTGGCTGATAATGGGTAAAGTCTGTACTAGCGATTATTAAGCTATTCTTTCCTCCAAGCACTTGAGAGAGAACCTCCCCCAGCTTACTAGCTATAGACTGGTCCCGCTCCATCATGCAAATGGGAACTATCTTGAAACTTTCTCCATAACTATATTGAAGAAAGGGAAGTTGAACCTCCAGAGAATGCTCTCTTTGGTGAGCTTTATCATCAAATTGGACAAGAGGAGAAATCTCCACTATTTCTTTTGCTAGCTCCTCATCTACCTGAATTTTTCCTAAAGGGGTTTTCCACCCACCTTTACCGGATATAGCTATAGAAGCACCAAAACCACGATGATTAGGACCCAAGATAACAACTACTTCCGGAATCTGCCCTCTTATCACTTGATGAAATCCCCAGGCAGCTACAGGACCAGAATAAGCATATCCTGCATGTGGACTGACCAGACCTAAAATATTGCCCTCTTTTTTTGAGCTCAGTTGTGGTACTTTCCCCGGACCTAAGGGATGAGTATAACAGTCCTCAATCTGCTGGTTTAAAGTCTCTGCTGTCCCTTTATAAAAAGTACCTGCTACCGCTGGAGCTCTTATAATCTCTGCCATTTTCATACCTCGTATTGCGTTTTTCACTATCCGCTACACGCTAAACGCTATCCGCTATAGTTTAATGTAAAGCCACAAATAGAGGAGCTAAAACAAGAGAAACCACGGACATCAACTTAATCAGGATATTAATAGAGGGACCAACTGTGTCTTTTAAGGGATCTCCTACAGTATCCCCCACTACTGAGGCCTTATGAGCAGGAGAGCCCTTTCCTCCCAGATTTCCTTCTTCAATATATTTCTTGGCATTATCTAGAGCTGCTCCTGTATTGGCTGTCTGTATTCCTAAAGGAAGACCCACTACCAAAGACCCAACCAGAAATCCTCCCAGAGCAATAGGACCCAGCATAAAACCAATCCCCACTGGAATAATTATAGCCAGGATTCCTGGCAGCATCATATTCTCCAATGCTCCCCGCGCAGCTATATCCACACATTTGGTAGAGTCAGCTTTCGCCTTTCCCTTCATCAGTCCAGGGATCTCCCTGAACTGCCTTCTCACCTCCTCTACCACTTGAAAAGCTACCCTTCCTACTCCTCTGGCTAAGAGAGAGCCATAGAGATAGGGGACCATTCCTCCAATCAGCAAGCCAGCAATTAATTTAGGGTCGGCCAGGGAAAGGGTGAAAGAGCGAGAAGCAAGACTGTTTATAGTGACCCTATAAGCGGTAATCAACCCTAAAGCAGCAAAAGCAGCTGAACCTATGGCAAACCCCTTACCAATAGCAGCAGTGGTGTTTCCCACTGTATCTAATTTATCAGTGACCTGACGAACCTCTCTCGGTAGCTGAGCCATCTCTGCGATTCCTCCTGCATTGTCGGCCACCGGTCCATAGGAATCAACAGCCAGGGTAACGCCCAGGATAGAAAGCATACCCAGGGCAGCCATAGCTACTCCATACATCCCGGCAAAGAAGAATCCAATGAGAGTAGCCGCAGCAATAACCACTACCGGAACCAAAGTTGATAACATCCCCAGAGATAGCCCATTGACTATTGCTATCGCCGGGCCGGTCTTACAGGAATTAGCCAGTTCCTTAACAGGTTTATATTTACTGGAGCTATAATAAACGCTAACCTCTCCTATAACTAAACCGGAAAGAATTCCAGCAATAATGGCCCAGAAAGGTCCTAAGAGAGAGTAATCCCCATAAGCAGCTCCAAGATACTTTACAATAAAGAAAGAGCCAACCATCATCAAAGCAGCAGAGATATAGGTTCCTCCATTCAGAGTTGCCTGAGGGTCCTTTAATTTAGCCATTTTTATCCAACCAACTCCTATGAGGGAACAAAGTATCCCCCAGCCGGCCAGATAAAAGGGAAGGTAGGTTAAAGAAAGAATAGCTATAGAAGCAGCAATAGCTAAAGTAGCAATTATTGACTCTACATAAGATTCAAGAAGGTCCGCTCCCAAGCCAGCTACATCACCTACATTATCTCCCACATTATCAGCAATAACAGCCGGGTTACGAGCATCATCTTCAGGAATACCTGCTTCTACCTTTCCCACCAAATCTGCTCCCATATCTGCTCCCTTGGTATAGATTCCTCCTCCTGCACGAGCAAACAAAGCCATCAAGGAGGCTCCCATAGCGTATCCATTTATAATAGCTGGTTTACCTTTAAATAAGAGATAGACGACTACCAACCCTAAAAAGGCTACGCAAACTATGGACAAACCGGTAACTGCTCCGGCCGAAAAGGAAATATTTAAAGCTGGCTTGAGTCCCCTTCGAGCCGCCTCAGTGGTTCTAGAATTAGCTCTAGTAGCTATACTCATCCCAATCCAACCAGCTGAAGCCGAACAAACAACCCCAATAACAAAAGCTAGTGCTGTTTGCCAATTGACTCCGACATTGTGTACAAAGAAAGGAGCCAGAGAAAGAAGAGTAGCCACTATGACCACCAAAATAGCTACTGTTCTATATTCCCTGAAGAGAAAAGCTTTTGCTCCTTGCTGAATGGTCCGGGAAATGTCCGTCATTAGTTTATTCCCCGAACTTGCCTTGAGAATACCCTTTATCAAAAAACCTACTCCGATTAGTCCTATTACTCCTGCTCCTGCCGGGATAAAAACCTGCCACATAAGCTTTTTCTCCTCTTAATTATAAAGTTTCATAGTCTCGTCTATTCCTTGCCTTATCACCATCTCCACTGCTTGACTGGCTCTACTTATTGTCTCTTCAATTACCTTCTTTTCTCTAAAGGTGAATTCTCCCAGGACGTATTCCTTTAATTCTATTTTCTCCTCGGGTCTGTCAATGCCAATCCTCAGACGGGGAAATTCCTCTGTCCCCAGAAACTCAATAATAGACCTTAACCCTTTGTGCCCTCCGTCTCCTCCTTTGCGAGCCAATCTAAGCTTACCTAATTCTAAATTCACATCGTCGCTAATCACCATTATATCTTCTAAACTTGTTTTATGTTTCTGTTTGAGCTGAAGAAGGGAAACACCTGCTGCATTGACGAAAGTAAGAGGTTTAACTAAGAAAACCTCTTCCTTACCTATCTCACCTTCTCCTATCCAGGCCTGACATGAATATTTATTTAGTTCAACTCTGTGCTCTTGGGAAAGTTTATCTATAACACGAAACCCTATATTATGCCGACTCTGCTCATAATCCTTTCCCGGATTACCCAGTCCAAAGATCACTCTCATTCCTTACTTTTCTCTGATGTCTTTTCCTGTACTTCTTCAGAAGCTTCCTCTTCCTCTCCCTCTCTTTCCTTCTTGCCTATTACCTCAACCTCTTCTTCGGCTTCTTCTTCCTCAACCTCTTCTTCCACCCTGGTAGGATGAAGCACTGTAACCACCCTTTCCTCAGGATGATTAACAATCTTCACCCCGGAAGGTATGGCTAAATCTTTTATATCCACAAAATCACCTATGTCTAGAGAACTTACATCTACCTCTATATTGAGAGGAATATTCCTGGGAAGACATTCGATCTTCACCTCTCTTAAGAGATGTTCCACCACACCTCCCAATTTCTCTCCTTTAGCTTTGCCTATAAAGGACAAAGGCAGTGCAGTAGACACCTCTTCTCCTCGAGTAATCTCATAAAAATCAATGTGCTGAAGGCCCCCCTTCAACCAATCTCTTTGAACATCTTTGACGATAACTTCCCTCTCTTTATTCTTTTTTTCATTGATTATATCCAGAGTGATAACCGTTTCTCCTTTAGATAAACGAGAGGTAAATTCACGCAAATCCTCCTGCTCTATCTCTAAAGGCAGACTTATCTTAAGATGGGGGCCATAGAGAATGGCCGGCAAACCCCCCTCTTTTCTTAACTTACGAGCATATTCCTTGCCTATTTTATCCCTGAGTTTCACTTTTAACTTGACTGTTTCCATTAAAAATACCCCCTTCAATTTTAGCGTATAGCGTTTAGCGGGTAGCGTATAGTAAAAAACATAAAACCATAGGATATAGATCCTTCTTCTTATCGATAAACAATGAACTATGAACTGATTTATTTTGTCGATGAACTAATTCGTTTTTACCAATGAACTATTCACTACGATTCTGCATTTTTCCTTTTACGTTTTTCACTGTACGCTAAACGCTATACGCTGTATTTAATGAACTACACAAAAAGAGAGCTTACAGACCTATTTTCATGAATGCGTTTTATAGCCTCTCCCAATAAAGGAGCCACTGAAAGAACTTTTATTTTTGTTTTTGCTTTCTCTTGTTTTAGAGGAATAGTATCGGTTACTACCAGCTCCTTCAAAGAAGAGCTCTCAATCATTTCATAAGCACTTCCTGAAAGGATAGGATGAGTGGCACTGACGTAGATTTCCTGAACTCCTTTCTTTATCAAAGCTCTCACCGCTGCTATCAATGTTCCGCCGGTATCAATCATATCATCCACAATAAGAATCTGCTTCCCTTTGACTTTGCCTACTACATTCAATACTTCAGCCTTATTAGCACCGGTTCTTCTTTTATCTATGACAGCCAGAGAAGCATCTAGCCTGTTAGCATAAGCACGTGCTCTCCTTATCCCTCCCATATCGGGAGAGAGAATTACCAAATTCTTAAGATTCTTACTGATAAAATAATCAACAAATACGGGGGCGGCAAAAAGATGGTCTACCTTTATATCAAAAAATCCTTGAATCTGAGCCGCGTGAAGATCTATAGTAAGAACTCTATCTGCACCTGCTGTAGTGACTAAATTAGCTACTAATTTGGCTGTGATAGGAACACGTGGCTCATCCTTCCTGTCTTGACGCCCGTATCCATAATAAGAAATAACGGCTGTGATTCTTCGAGCCGATGCTCTTTGAAAAGCATCTATCATTATAAGGAGCTCCATTAAATTCTCGTTGGCAGGGGGGCTGGTAGGTTGGATAAGAAAAACATCCTTTCCCCTGACATTCTCATTTATCCTAACATACATCTCCTTATCACTAAAGGAACTGAGCTCCATTTTTCCCAAAGGAGCCCCTATATGTTTGGCTATCTTATTAGCCAGTTCGAGATTAGCTCTGCCGCTAAAAAGCCCCAGCTCATTCTCCAACTTCATTTATTTCTCCCTTAATTAGTTTATTGTTCATTGTTCATTGATCTGCTAATCCGTTAGTTTAATTAGTTAATTGGTTAAATGGTTAATTTTTCCCTCACCTTAATCCTCTCCCCTATTGGGAGAGGAAACGAGCATCGAGCATCTAATATCGATTATCTGGAACTTAGACTTTTTTTCTTCTTCTCAAGCAACAAGCGACTAGCAACGAGCAACTAATTAGCCGCTCACCACTCACCGTCTTATTGTTCTTTCTATCGATAAAGTGTTCCCTATGGTTTTGAATTTTTTGTTTTTACTATACGCTACCCGCTATACGTTGTATTTATCGTTGAACTATGAACTGATACCTGCCAACTATTCAAAACATAACAGTATAAGCCAAGCAAGAATAAATGTCAAAAACACCTATTTTTCTAAAAAAGCTGGATAAAAATTACAAAAAATATCAAGGAGATTACGAGTAGTAACAGAGAATTATTTAACCCCAATCTCATTCGTCTAATGTAGCCAAAGACCCTTTTCCCATAGGAAGTAAGAGTAAATAGATAAAAAAGAACTCCCATAGCTAAAATAAGAATACTAGCAGCTACTTGCCAGAAGGTATATACTCCTGGCAAGGAAAACGACCCAGGTACTATAAGGCGAGATATCCCCCCTGCTCCCCAGGAGGGGAAAATACCCAAAGCCAGACAGAATGCACAGAGAATAAGAAGGGGAAGAGTCATACTTAGCGGGACCTTCTTTATTCTATCGCCGGCAGAGCTACCCACAAAAATTCTCATTATTTTGCTAAAAGAGGCAACTGTACCTACACTAGCCAACAGAATAAGAAAAGCAGCTACAGGATAATTCTTTAAGGAAAGAGAAATAAGATTCTTGCTGGCAAAACCGTTGAAAGGGGGTATCCCTGAGATGGAAAGGGACCCCACTAAACAAGCAAAAAAGCCCAGGGGCATCTTCCTGCCCAGTCCTGATAATTTACTTACATCTCTTATCCCCGTAGTATAAATAACCAGGCCAGCCGAAAGAAAGAGTAGGCTCTTAAAGAGAGAGTGGTTAATTATATGAAAAAAGGAAGCAGTGAGAGATAAAGATGAGGCTACTCCAAAGGAAGCTACTATAAATCCCATCTGGGAAATGCTGTGATAAGCAAGAATTTTCTTAATATCAGTTTGAGCTAGAGCCCAAATCACAGCTAAAAAAGCAGTAAAAGCTCCTATCCATATAAAAAGATACTGGAAGGTAAGTGCCTGAAAAATATTGATAATTCTCCAGATAGATAGAAAAGAAACTTTGATCATCACCGCCGATAAAAGAGCAGAGACAGGAGTAGGAGCATAAGCATGAGCATTGGGCAGCCAGGTATGAAGAGGAATAAAAGCAGCCTTAATACCGACACCTACTACCAGGCAGACAACTGCCAGATTAAACATAGAAGGCGAGTTTTTCTGTAAATGGATAGCAACTTCTCTTATCCCTTCTAAACTTAATACTCCACCTGCTTGATAAATAAGTCCTATGCCCAACAAAAAAAAGGCAGCTCCCAGACTGCTCAAGAGAAGGTAATCGAAACTGGCTCTTATGGCTCTCTCAGTCTGAAAATAAGCAACCAGGACGTAGGTAGAGATAGAAAGAATCTCAAAAAAGACAAACATATTAAAGATGTCATCGGTAAGAATAACTCCCTGCATCCCTACTATGAGCAATAGAAAAAAGAAATAAAACCTGGGATGATAATCTTTTTCTCCCGAGGTATAGATAAGAGCAAGTAAAGCAATAATCGTCCCTATTAAAGAGGTAAGCCAGGCTAAGCCATCCATATAAAGAGTTATTCCCAGAGGCCCTTTCCATCCTCCTACACTGTAGCTAAAAGTTCCACCGGAAAATATAGCAGGCGCTATCAGGCAAAGTAAACCTAAAGAAAGAGCAACTCCTCCTAAGCTAAATATCTTACCCGGAGAAGAACGAGATACCCCCTCACCCTTCCCTCTCCCCCATGGGGAGAGGATTGAGGTGAGGGGAAACATTGAAATTCCGATACGTCGAGAGATGAAGCTTGCCAAAAGAACGAGGAAAGAGCTTAAAAGAGGCAGGACTATAAGAAGAATCAATATATTATTCATCTTTACTCATTTTTTCTATTTGAGAGATACTTAAAGTCTTGTACTTCTGATAGAGTTTCAAGACCAAAGCTAAAGCTAGAGCGGTAAGACAGATTCCAATGACAATGGCAGTAAGCATAAGGGCCTGAGGAATGGGGTCTACCACATCTTTTATCCCTTTTTCCATTATGGGAGCGGTAGTACCCTGAAAAGACCCTATATAGACAAAGAAAAGGACTACCCCACTATTGAGGATGTTTAATCCTATTATTTTCTTGATAAGGTTATCTTTGGCTATCAGGCCCCATATTCCCACGATGAAAATGGCTATAATAAGATAAAAAGACACTGATTGGACTCCTTAAATATAGTTCATTGATAAATACAGCGTATAGCGGGTAGCGTATAGCGTATAGTAAAAAACAAAAAATTCAAAACCATAGGGCATACTTCATTGATAAAAACAAGAAAAAAACGGAAAACCCACAACAAGCAGTTCATTGTTCATCGACTAAAAAGAATCTAGGTTCTGGATACTCGATTCTAGATGCTCACCCCTCATCCTTAATCCTCTCTTGATTAGTTCATAGTTCATTGTTCATAGTTCATCGATTAAAACAAGGGAAAAACAGAAAACCCACAGCAAGTAGTTCATAGTTCATCGACTAAAAAGAATCTAGGCTGGATACTCGATTCTAGGCTCTAAATAAATAAAGGCAGATAAGAGTAATCCCTGTTCCCACCTTCAGACCAATAATCATATCAAGCAGAAGAATAAATCCGGCGCTGGGTATCTCCCCTACTTCTCCTAAAGGTAAAATATTACTCAAGAAAGACTTTCCCAGTATAAGACCTGCCAAACCGAGAAGAAGAAAAAGAAAAACCATCACCAGTACCGTCAGGCTGAGTTGCCTCTCAGAAAAGCTCCTTTGAACCAGAGTAAATCCGTGCGAAAGGAAGAGAAGAATTATCCCGGATGCCAGGACTACTCCTCCCTGAAAGCCTCCTCCCGGAGAAAGATGCCCATAGGATATAAGATAAAGCCCAAAAAGAAGAATATAGGGAACTAACTTCCTGGAAACCATAGTCACTATTTGCGACCTTTCCATCTTGCCTCCTTCCTGTAGTTTTCTTCTTTCTTAAATAGCATTGCCACTCCAAAAACAGCCAGAAGCAGCACAAGTGTCTCCCCAAAGGTATCGAAAACCCTATAACCTAAATAAATAGCGGAAACTAAATTAATAACTCCTGTCTCTTCTCTGCCATAGTCTATATAATATCGGGTAATAACACGAGGAGGAAGAGAGGAGAACTCAATCCCCCAGATAAGTAGCACCGCCAGAGCCAGCAAAACTAGCAGAGGGAAGACCCTTTTCATCTTTCTCTCCGCTTAGTTCGACTTATTACCAGGACAAACAGAGTAGTAGTTACTCCAGCTCCCACGGCTGCTTCAGCAATAGCCACATCAGGAGCGTGTAGATAGTAAAAAAGTAGAGAAAGCATAAAACTAAAAGCAGCCAGAGAGATAATAGCACTCAATAAATCTTTGAACTCCAGGGATAAAATAGCCAGAACAAGAATAAGAAGAAGAATGATTTGGAGCATGTTACTTATCCTCAGGAATATCTTCCTTTTTCCTCACCCTCCGCCAGGGTAAAATCCCCCCTTCGTAGGCACTTCTACCAATAGCGTGAGAAGCAACAGGGCTAGTGAGGAGAAAAAATATACCGATAACCAAAATCCTCACACTTATGGAGCTAAATCCTTTAAGAATCATAAGACCAATAAAAAGAGAAAGAAGGGAAGTGGTGGCACATTTAGAAGAAGCCTGCAGACGCGTATAAACATCGGGGAACCGCAGCATGCCAATATTACCAAAAAAAGCGAAGAAAATACTCAAAAAGAAAAAAATATAGACAATATATATCATTCGTGCAACTTCTTTCCCTTAAGATACTTAGTAATAGCAATTATACTGATAAAACCAAGAATAGCATAAACTAAAGCCACATCCAGATAAACAGTACGATTAAAATTAATCGCCATCAACACCATAATAGCAACTACTTGAGGAACAATGAGATTTAACCCTACTAAGCGATCCTGGGCAGTAGGACCAATAATAATTCTAATAAGACTCAATAAAGAAGTAGCCAAAAAACAAAAGCTGGCTATAACGAATACACTCACATCCATATCCTTTTTAACCAGGATTCAAAGTGCCCCTTGATGAGTCTTGCCGCATAGTGGCTGTGGATAGTTTTTGCATCCAACCAGTGCACTATTAAATGGTCATTATCCAGGTCAAGAGTCAGGGTTCCCGGAGTAAGAGTAATAGAATTAGCTAGAACAACCCTGGCTAATTCTGACTTCAGGCGAGTACGAAAATGGACTACACGAGGATTATTCTGGCCACTAATTACAGGGATAATCATCTTGAAACTGGCCAGATAGACTTTTGTCAATAAAACCAGGGGATAAAGAATTAGTAAGTATATTCTGGGAAGGAGACTACGGCGTGCTGCCTCTTCTTTTTCAATAAATAAGTCATAAGTAAAGAAAGCAACGGCAAAGGAAAGCATCAGGCCAAGGAAGAGAGAAAAAGGAGCCAGATTTACAGTAAAAAAAATCCACCCTAGCATAAGATAACTGGTGGTAAGTAAGATTCTTATTATCTTCCATTTTAAATGAACATTCACACTCTTAACCTTCTCTTTTCTCTTCTTCTGCAAAGGCTTGAATAATTTCTTCTTTATTATTAGCATTCAATAGAGCCTCTTTAAAGAGAGAATTATGCAGAAATCGGCAAAGCTTAGCCAGGATTTTCAGATGAAGCATAGCATCATTAGCTGGGCCGATTAAAAGGAAAACAAGGTATATTGGCTTTCCGTCTATTGAGGCGAAATTAATGCCTTTTTTACTCTGTCCAAAAGCCATAAGTGTTTGGGAGACTTCTGAGGACATTATATGTGGGATAGCAATCCCTTCACCAATGCCTGAACTACCTTTTTTCTCTCGTTCCATCATAGTCTCTTTCACTTTTTCCTTTTCCTTTATCTTGCCGGATTGAAAAAGAAGGTCAACCATCTCTTCTGCCAGTTCTTTTTTCTTTCTTGATTCAAGCTCCAACTTGATACACTGAGAATCTATTAGGTCTAGGATTTTCACAATATAACACCCTTTCCCCTTACTCTGTTTCCTTAATTAAACCCTTAATATAGTCTATAGGAAGGGTAAAAAAAACACCTGTACCTGGAGAAGATAAATCACCACATATCTGCTCAATCAGCTCTTCTACTTTTTTGATTTTTTCGTCTTCATCTACCACGGAAAATATAGTCTTATTGTAAGGTTTATTCCCTTTCATAAAATCCCTGAAGTCAGCAAAGAGAGGGACCTCATAGGTCAAGAACCTCCCCATTCCCTCGCTATCCAGAATAGTAGCACCGGTAATTCCTGCTTCTATGAAAGCTTCCAAAACATCTTCCAGGAACTCTTCCTTGTTAAGCACGAATACCACTAATTTCATTCTACATCCTAACTCAAAACAATCTCGTATTGCGTATATCGTATATGGTATATCGTAAGAAAAAACCTTAAAATTCACAAGGCAATACTATTCACACAGGACAGAGCTGGTGAATCGTATTTGGTGAATCGTGAATTGTCAACCAAACCCTACAATCATTTATTTCTCTGTTTGCGATTCACTATTCACCATTCACGATTTTGCTCCTATAAGGCTTCTCCAGAAAAAGTCCTTTGGCAGCCGTATAAATCTCCAAGCTTCTAAGTTAAGGAAAAACTTCACTCATTACTTTTAAAATATAATATTTGCCAGTCTCTGTCAAACTTGACAACACTATACCCTTTGGCTAAGATTCCCTAGTGAGTTGATTGTTCATAGTTAAATATAGCGTATAGCGTTTAGCGGGTAGCGTATAGTAAAAAACGAAAACCCAAAGTCATAGTGAATCGTGAATAGTCGTTCGTGAATAGTAAGAAAAAAAGAAGGTATTCTCTCATCCTAGAAAAAAGGACAGGGCAAAGAGAGTGTGCAGGATATGTGATTTTACGATTCACCATTCACGAAATACGATTCACTAGTATAGCGTATTGCGCAATACGATATGCGAAGATAAAAACCAATGAAAAAACGCTACGAACCCAAGCAAATGGAAAAAAAATGGCTTGATTGGTGGGAAAAAGAAGATTATTTCTCGCCCCGGCAAGACATGAAAAAAGAGACTTTTTCTATGGTTATGCCTCCTCCCAATATTACCGGAATTCTTCATATGGGACATGCTTTTGATATTACTATCCAGGATATTCTCACTCGTTTTAGGCGCATGCAGGGCTACGAAACCTTATGGATTCCAGGCACTGACCACGCCGGAATTGCTACCCAAAATGTAGTAGAAAAGAGCCTGGCTAAAGAAGGAGTAACCAGACAGCATTTAGGAAGGAAGAAATTTCTTGAGCGAGTTTGGCAGTGGAAAGAGAAATATGGAGAGAGAATCTTTTTCCAATTGAGAAGCCTGGGTGTCTCCTGTAGCTGGAAGGATAAATCCTTCACTATGGATAAAGAGCACTCAGCAGCAGTAAAAAAAGTATTTGTAGAGCTTTACCAGCAAGGCTATATTTACCGGGGAGATTATATTGTTAATTGGTGCCCTCGTTGTGGAACAGCTTTGTCTGATATTGAGGTAGAGTATGAAGAGATAAGAGGAAAACTCTACTATATAAGATACCCTTTTAAGAATAATAAAGAGTATCTGGTGGTAGCCACTACCCGTCCCGAGACTATGCTAGGGGATACGGCGATAGCAGTAAATCCAAAAGATGAAAGATTCAAAAAACTAAAAGGCAAGAAAGTAATCTTACCCTTACTGGAGCGGGAACTTCCCATCATTTTTGATGAATATGTTGACCCAGAATTTGGGACTGGTGCCCTCAAAATCACACCGGCTCATGACGCCAATGATTTCTTAATAGGAAAAAAACATAATCTTGCTTTCATTAATATTTTGGATAAAACCGCAACTATAAATGAAAAAGGAGGCATTTATCAAGGTTTAGATAGATATAAGTGTCGAGAAAAAGTACTGGCTGATCTTAAGAAGAAAGATTATCTGGAGAAAATAAAAGACTATAACTACCGTATAGGACATTGCTATCGCTGTGAGGAAATAGTAGAACCCTATCTTTCTTCTCAATGGTTTGTGCGAACAAAAGATTTAGCCAAAGAAGCTATGAGGGCGGTCAAAGAGAACGAAATAGAATTTATTCCTTCTCGCTGGAAGAAGAACTATTTGCAGTGGATGGAGAATATTCATGATTGGTGTATTTCCCGTCAGCTCTGGTGGGGCCACAAATTGCCTGTCTGGTATTGTGAGGACTGTGGGAAACCAACTGTGGCTGAAGATAGACCTCCAGCCTGTTCCTCCTGTGATAAGACAGAACTCAGACAGGAGGAAGATGTCCTGGATACCTGGTTCTCCTCCAGCCTCTGGCCCTTTACTACTCTGGGTTGGCCTGAAAAAACAGAAAAATTGGAAAAATTCTACCCCACCTCTGTTCTCTGCACTGCCTGGGATATCCTCTTCTTCTGGGTGGCTCGAATGATAATGATGGGGTTAAGATTTACCGGCAAGGTCCCCTTTTATAAGGTCTATATTCATCCCCTTATCGGCGACGAAAAAGGACGAAAAATGAGTAAATCTAAGGGGAATGCAATAGATCCTCTAATAATAATGGAAAATTACGGAACAGATGCCTTCAGATTTGCCCTGGTCTCTCCTCAGTCAGATTCTCCCTATCTTCCTTTTTCCGAAGATAGAGTACGCGGCTACCGTAATTTCGTCAATAAAATATGGAATGCTTCCCGCTTTGTGCTGATGAATCTCAAAGACTTTACTCCTCAGGGAAAAGAACCGAATCCAGAATCAATGAGACTAACTGACAAATGGATACTTAATCTCTATTTTTCTCTCATTAAGGAAGTTACTCTAAATCTAGAAAACTTTGAATTTTCCCAGGCAGCCCATCGCCTCTATCAATTTTTCTGGGGAGAGTTTTGCGATTGGTATATAGAGCTGGTAAAGTTTCGCCTTCTTGATAAAGAAGATTTATCATCCCGTTATACCGCCCAATGGATACTCTGGTATATCCTCAAGGGAACTTTGAAACTACTTCATCCCTTCATCCCTTTTATCACTGAAGAAATTTATCAGCGCCTGCCTGGAACTGAAGAAAGCATTATGGTCTCTCCCTGGCCCCTTCCCAGTAAAAAAATGAGCCCGGACGGAAATAAAGAGATGCATCTTTTGAGGGAAATCATCCAAGAGGCACGTACTATCAGGTCTGAAATAGGAATTCCCCCCCAGATAAAAATAGAACTCTGGCTTAAACCTTCTAATAAAAATAATCTCAATATCCTGAAAGAAAATGAAAAGGAAATTACTAATCTGGCAAAAGCAAAAAAATTGGTCATCAATAAAAATATAACCAAGCCAGCCTATTCAGCCTCCTCTTTAATAGAAGATATAGAAATCTCCATTCCCCTGGCCGAATTAATAGATATGGATAAAGAAAAGAAGAGGTTAAAAGCAAACTGGCAGAAATTAGAAAAAGAGATACTTATACTGGAAAAAAGACTATCCAACCCACATTTTCTAGAAAAAGCCCCACCTGAGATTATAAAAAAAGAAAAAGAGAGGGAAGAAGCTCTTACCCAGAAATCAAAAAGACTAAAAAAAAGACTCAAGGAAATTAAATAAAAGAAGAAAAGAAAAGAAAAATTGACTTGCAAAGTTACGAGAATTAGGCTATGATGAAGTAGTGAAAGGATATGCCGGAGTGGTGGAACTGGCAGACACGCTGGACTCAAAATCCAGTGAGGCTTACCCCTCATGTGGGTTCAAATCCCACCTCCGGCACCAGACTCGTATATCGTATTGCGTATATCGTATGTCGTAAAAAACAAAACACTTCCTACGACCAAAGAGGGATTTGAAGCCGAGTTTAAATATTAAACGACAATAAGAAAAGAAGAGAAGGAGGGAAAGCAAATGAAAAAAGCTCTATGGATTAAAGGAATTGTGCTGTTTCTTATTATGATGGTAACGTTGACAGGAACTACTTTTGCTCAACAGGGAAAGTACGATTTAATCTTGAAACTCAAAGATATAATTATTGAAATCCAGAATCAAGGCGAACTGGGCTTCCGAAATTTCAATCTCTGTTCCAAAATAATCACTATGGGGCACTATGTTGCTTTGCCAAAACCAACGTTAAAAACGGGAGAAGAACTGCTCATTTATTACGAACCAGTCAATATATTCAACAACACCCAGGAAGGAAGATATGAGTTTTGGATTACCCAGGACATGCTTCTTTTTGATGAGGAAGGTGAATTACTATATGAGAAGACGGATGCACTCTCTATGCACTTTAACACCGAAACTCCTTTACTTGACCTCTATGTTAGAAATACTTTGACCCTCACTGGACTCACCGTCGGCAAATACACCTATAAAGCTGTGCTGCACGATGTATTGAGAGGTACCACGGCTACCAAAACAATCGATTTTGAGGTAGTTGAGTAAGTTCTCTAACACAAAAGAGAAATCGCCGAACCTAGAGTCGTCAAAATAGAAAATGGGTAATTATTGACAATAAGAGAGCTAGATGTTAAAATACTGGCAGTCTGGCTGATAAAATAAATTTCGGTGGATGATTATTGATGATATATATTGCCATAGTCATACCTCTACTCATTGCCTGGTGGGTAGCCTCTGATGCTAAAAAAAGAGGCTATAGTCAAGGTGCAATTGTCGCCTGGTTCTTAGGAGTATGGCTTGTATTAATTGTCTTCTTACCCCTTTATTTTATTCTAAGATCAAGACCTATGAGGCAAACCAGTTCAACAAAAGGGCCTTACGTATGTCCTTACTGTGGCAATCTCTACCAGGAGAAGGTTCCCTTTTGTCCTTATTGTGGACGCAAATTCGAAGAGGATGGGGGCTAGGGAATAATTGAAGGGGAAGTGGAATTTAGGATTAATCATCTTTTGTATTTCAGTAATAGTAGGAGTTATCTTCGGGATAGGCCCAATTGCTCTATTAAGAAACATAATTCTGGCTGTAGTTGACCCGGTTACTTTAGAATTATTTGCCATTATTATTCTAGCCATTTTTTTGAGTAATCTTCTACGGGAAAAAGGCAACTTAAGGAATATAGTTACTTCCCTGAAAACTTTTGTCAGAAATCCTCGCCTCAGTTTAATTATTCCGCCTGCCTTTATGGGACTCCTACCTATGCCTGCTGGAGCATTATTCTCTGCTCCTATGGTGGAAGAGTCTACCAGAAACCTAAAAATAAACGCCGAAAACAAGACTTTCTTGAATTACTGGTTTCGGCATATCTGGGATTATTGTTGGCCGCTTTATCCGGGGCTTATTCTGGCAGCAGCCATATTTGACGTTCCTATCAGAAAAATCATCATTACTCAGTTTCCTTTAACTCTGGCTGCTATTTTTGCTGGATTGTTTTTTGGCATGAGAAAAATCTCTTTCCCCCGGAATCTAGCCAACAACAAAAAACCGAGAGAGGTCTTCCAGGGTCTTCTCAGCTTCATAATTAATATATGGCCTATCCTGGCTATAATCTTTCTGGTTCTGGTTCTTAAAATTGAATTAATTCTGGCTCTACTCGTGATTACAGGAATTTTTCTTGCTACAACAAGAATGAAAGGAAGTAAAATATTCTTAGCTATCAGAAATAGCTTTTCATGGGAAATGCTCCTTATAGTAGCTTCGGTAATGATATTCAAGAGAACTCTTGAAATATCCCCCTTATTATCAGTGATTCCCACTTTCTTCAAAGACCTAGGAGTTTCACCTCTACTTTTCCTCTTTCTTATTCCTTTTATTATTGGGCTTCTTACTGGACTCACTGCTGCCTTTGTGGGAATAACATTTCCTCTCCTTCTGCCCCTTATTTGCCAGAGTGAGCCCAACCTAATTTATGTTATGCTTGCTCATGCGGGAGGATTTGCCGGGGTTCTTCTCTCTCCCATTCATCTCTGTCTTATAGTAACCATTCAATATTTCAAGGCGGATTTTAAAAAAATATATAGAATACTTCTTCTCCCGGTCGCTTTTGTTGTCCTGATAGCTCTGGTAATAGTGTTTATGAGTCAACTCTGGAATTAGAAATCCCCAGGGAATACCTCAGGATAATCTCGTATTGCGTATATCGTATATCGTAGGAAAAGGGTAGTAGGAAAAGGGGACGGTTCTATTTTTCTATTGCGGGTACTCCAAGCAGATTCCTTTAGTAAAAAATAGAACCGTCCCCTTTTCCTCTCCTCAAGTAACCTTGTTGCGTATATATCTATCTATGCCCCAGGCGGCTTTCTTTCCCGCCCCCATAGCGGCAATCACTGTAGCAGCACCAGTGACAATATCTCCACCAGCAAAAATCTGAGGAATACTACTCTGGCCAGTCTCCTCATTTATCTGAATATAACCTCTATGGTTCAGTTTCAAATCAGGAGTAGTCTGGGCAAGTAATGGATTAGCTCCCTGACCGATTGCCACTACTACTGTATCAATGTTCATAACAAACTCAGAGCCTTTTATGGGGATGGGTCTCCTCCTGCCACTCTCATCAGGTTCTCCCAGCTTCATCTGGATGCACTTAACCCGGGTTAACTGGTTTTCTTTATTCCCTAAAAATGCTAAAGGGGCAGTTAAAAAGTGGAACTTTACCCCTTCTTCCTCAGCATTCTCTGCTTCTTCCTGACGAGCAGGCATTTCCTTTTTGGACCTTCGGTAAATAATATCGACTTCCTCTGCTCCCAGTCTCAAGGCTACCCGAGCTGAATCCATAGCCACATTACCCCCTCCTATTACCCCTACTCTCCTGCCAATCTTAACTGGCGTATCATATTGGGGAAACTGATAGGCTTTCATCAGGTTAACCCGGGTGAGAAATTCACTAGCCGAGTAGACCCCATCCAGATTCTCTCCTGGTATATTTAAGAAATGGGGAAGCCCTGCTCCTATTCCTATAAAAATGGCAGAAAACCCTTGTTTTATAAGGTCATCAATAGTGAGAGTTTTCCCTATTAATACATTTGGAGATACCTTTACCCCTAGCTTTTCAATATTGCTTATTTCTACCTCAAGGACACTCTTAGGAAGTCTAAATTCAGGTATGCCGTATCGCAGAACTCCGCCTGAACTATGTAGAGCCTCAAACACAGTAACTTCATAACCCAGCTTAACCAAATCTGCCGCTGCGGTAAGCCCTGCTGGACCAGAACCCACCACAGCCACCTTAATGGCTGAAGAAGGGGAAGCGCCACATCTATTTTGAGCGCTCTCATTCATTTCCCAATCGGCTGCAAATCTCTCCAACCTTCCAATAGCTACCGACTCACCCTTTTTGGACCTTACACACTTAATCTCACACTGGCTCTCCTGAGGACAGACCCTTCCGCAAACAGCAGGAAGATTATTCTTTTCCTTAATTTTATCAATAGAAGCTTTAAAGTTTCCCTCTTGAATACATTTTATAAAGGCGGGAATATCAATCTCCACCGGACAACCTTTTATACAAGGAGGTCTCTTGCACTGAAGACACCTCTTTGCTTCTTCCATAGCCTCCCTGGCAGAATAACCAGAAGCTACCTCATTGAAGTTCCTTATTCTCTCTTTAGGGTCCTGTTTGTGCATTTCAACTTTGGTGGTTCTATCAGACATATAAAACTCCTTTTTCAAATAACCAACTTAAGAATCTCCCTTAAATCCTCATCACTAACTTCTCTTGGGTTCTTACTCATGCTATTGCTTCTGGATTCAGCAATGATGTCAGGAAAGTCAGCTTCGGTAATCCGGTAACTTTTGAGATCAAGAGGAAGATTGACTTTCTCTAATAATTTCTTGATAGAAGAAGGTAGAGCCTCTACATTTTCTATTCCTATTTTTTCTGCTATCTGCTTGAATTTGTTACGTTTGGCCCTTAAATTGAAACCTATTATGTAAGGCAAAAGAACAGCACAGGCAAGCCCATGAGGAACATTAAAACGTGCTCCTATAGGATGAGCCAGTCCATGGACAGCTCCCAGACCAGAATTAGAAAAAGCCATTCCTGAAAGTAAACTTCCCAGAGCCATTCTCTCCCTGACCTCTATATTACCGCCATTTTGTACAGCCTCAGGTAAGCTATGATAAATAATTTCAATGGCTCTAAGAGCTAAGCTATCGCTTACAGGATTTGAAGTTTTACTAACATAGGATTCAAGGGCCTGAGTAAAAGCATCCATCCCTGTGTAGGCAGTTATCTGAGCAGGAAGAGAAAGAGTTAATTCTGGGTCAACTAAAGCAACTTTAGCTATCATAAAAGGACTGCGGATGCTTTTCTTAATGACCTTATTTCTATCAGTAAGGACAGAATTATTAGTAATCTCTGTCCCGGTGCCAGCAGTTGTGGGAAGAGCTACGAAAGGCAATCCCTCTTTCTTGATTTCTTTGCCGGCATGATATTCCCAGACTGTTCCGGGCTGCCTGGCTAGCGAAGCAATAGCTTTTGCTACGTCTAGAGTGCTTCCTCCTCCCAGCCCTACTACTATATCGCACTTCTCTTCTCGAAGAAATTTGATTCCTTCATCAACCGTTTTCAGAGAGGGATCGTGCTCTACCCTGTCAAAAAAAGAGAATTCAATCCTGGCTAGCTCCATAACAGCGGCAATTTTATCCAGAATGCCACTCTTACGTATAGCCGATTTTCCAGTGACCAACAAGGCTTTCTCGCCCCAACATTTAACCTCTGGACCTAACTGTTCAAGTGTACCTCTGCCAAAAATGATTTTTCTTGGATACATAAGAGTAAACAATATGTTCTCCTTTTTCTTTAGGTATAGCGGATAGCGTAGAGCGTATACAAAAAACCTAGACTCCAGAGCGCGTCGAGTATGCCTTGGAACGTAAATTGTGAGTGGTTAATTGGTGAGTGGTGAGTTAAATTAACCAGTTAGCTAAAAAACACTATAAAATTGAGAACAGCGCTCGTCCTATTTGTATCTGTTTTTTCCAGAAAAGGCAAGCACGTAATGAAGGCGATAGGAAGGATTGTGGCTAGCACTTCTTCCTTGCAATCCCGGTATGTATCCTCAATAATGCTAAAAGTACCCTCTCCTCTTGGGAGAAGAGAAGGGGTAAGGGAGAGAGCAGTTTTAAGCAAATGTAGAGTCTTAATGGAAGCTCCCAGGAGACTATCTGTAGGATTCTTTCCTGTGCCTAACTGTCTCTATCCAAACATCTTTTTTTTCAATGGTATAGACTATCCGAAAACTACCTACTCGCCAAGCATATTCGCCTTCTAATTCTCCGATTAGCTTCTTTCCTTTGTGGGGATCAGTATAAATCTGCTTAAGTGCTAATTTGATTTTTCCCTGAGCCTCTTTTTCCAGTTTTTCAAAATTCTTTTGGAACTTTCGAGTTAAAAATATCCTCATTGCAAACTTTCTTTAAAATAATCCTCATAGGTCTTATAGCGCCCAGCTTTAATATCCTCTTTTGCCTCTTTAATTTCCTTCAGTAACTGTTTATCAGCCATTATCTCTAATGTTTCGAACTCTTCCAAACCTACCAAAACAGCTTTTGCCTTAGATCTCTGAGTAATAATATACCGAGTACCTTTTGTAACTTCTTTAAGTATTCTGGGTAGATGGGTACGGGTGTCTACTACTCCTACAACTTTATCCATTTTCATCACCTCCAGTTCAATTATACATTTAACTGTACAGTTTGTCAAGGTTTTAGCGCAAAGGAGACTCTAAAAAGTCCCTTTTTGTCATTACGAGCGGGTGAGCCGAAGCCCAGAGCGAAGCGAGAGTCAACTTTGCTGACCGGACCGTTAAGGAGGACACCCCCCAAGTATCCTATCTTCATTTTTTACGAATTAACTATTACCTTTAATCCCTGATGTCCCTCAGCTACCTTAAAGGCCTCTTTAATTTTATCTAAACTGAAATGGTGAGTAATAAAATCTTTGCCTTTAACTGCACCTCTGGATAGAAGCTCTAGGGCAATTTTATGGTGTCGGGGAACACTTCCGTGTGAGCCTAAAACAAAGCACTCTTTGTAGTGGATGAGGTTACTATCTATCTTTATCTTTCTAGACCCCGGCGCTAAACCTCCAAAGAAGTTTACTCTACCCCGATGTCCCACTATTTCCAGGGCCTCTTCCTGAGCAGAAGGATTAGCGCAGGCGACCATTACTACATCTGCTCCTTCTCCTTTGGTCTCTTCCATAACTCGCTCCACGAAATCCTCCTCTAAGCTGCAAATAAAAGTATCGGCAGAGAATTTCCTGGCAATCTTCAATCTCTCTTTAGACCTTTGAGAAAGAATAATTCTACCTGCCCCCAAATTTCTGGCTAGCTCAACCAGCATTAAACCAATGGGCCCAGCTCCAATGATAACCACAGTATCGCCCACCTTTAGATTAGCCAGCTCATAACCATTGAGAGAGCAGGCTAAGGGCTCAGCCAAAGAAGCCTCATCAAAGCTTAAGTTCTCAGGTATCTTATGCAGGGGTCCATATTTAACAGTAGTCTCATTAATATGGATATATTCGGCAAAACCACCTGGGAATTGATACCCGATAGCATAATTTATGGGACAATTATTCCCCAAACCATTCTTGCAGAATTTGCATACTCCACAGGGAACATCCGCCCCTAAAGCAACCCTATCCCCTAATCTAAAAGTATCTATTCCTTCCCCTACCTCTACAACCTCTCCGGCAATCTCATGCCCGATTATCTGAGGAGGTTTGACTCTGGGATTTCCCTGATGATATATCCTGATGTCAGAGCCGCAAACGGCACAAGACCGTATCTTAACTAACATCTCTCCTTTTTTAATAGGAGGAGTACTCACCTCTTTTACCACTATCTTTTCTAAATCTTCTAGAACTGCTGCTTTCACTCAATGCTCCTTAAGTCGTATTTCGTATTGCGTGATGCGTATTGCGTATATCGTGTCTCCTTTCTGTGTTCATTGTTCGTAGTTCATTGTTCATTGACCTGCTAGCTCCGTTAGTTAAACTGGTTAAATTAGTTAATTGGTTAAATGGTTAATTCACTCTCTACTCACCAATTAACCACTCATCAGTTAATCATTCATGACTTTGTATTGTTTGTAGTTTCTTCAAATAACAAACATCACTTTATTGAAAAACTCCTCTCCTTTGGACATCATCTGAAAAGCTTCTTCAGCCTCTTTAAGTTCGAATCTATGAGTAATCAAGGGTTCAACTCTTAACTTTCCCACTTTGATGAAATGAAGAGTGGCTGCCCATTCATCCTTAGGAAGCTCAGTAAAGCGAGAGTTCCAGGTGCCATACATAGTTAATTCCTTGCGCAAGATACTTGAGACAACCTCGTCGGGAAGAGTCACCTCTCCCCTTATGTTTCCCAAAAAGACTACCTTGCCACCTTTTCTGGCTACCTGGATAGATTGTTTAAAGGTGATAGGGTTTCCTGCTGCTTCAATGCTTACATCAACACCCCTTTGCCCAGTCTTCTCCAGTATACTTTTCACTGTATCCTCTTTGCTGGCATTGACAGTCTCTGTAAAACTATATTCTTGAGCTACCCTCAATTTCTCTTCTACGACATCAACCAAATACACCTCGCTGGCTCCCAATATCCTCGCCCACTGGGCCAGGATAATACCAATAGTTCCTGTTCCCAGAATAGCTACTTTATCTCCCACCTCTATCCTTGCCTGACGCAAAGCATGTAGGGCTACTGAGGCAGGTTCAGTCAAGGCTGCCTCTTCAAAGCTCACCCCAGGGGGGATTTTAATTAAGTTTTCCTGTGGAGCTTTTACATATTCGGCAAAGCCTCCGTTGCACCTAGAGCCCAAGTAATCATAATCATCGCATAGATTATACTCCCCTATTTGACAATGAGGACACTTATAACAGGGCAAGAGTGGAACTACTACTACTCTATCGCCATTCTTAAGATTTACACTCTTGGTCTCCTCTTTAAGGCTTGAGCTCTCTCCTTTTATTTCCGTTACCTCACCAGAGAGCTCATGTCCAGGAATGAGAGGAAAGGAATAAGTCCCCTTTTCCATAACTCTCGCTATATCTGAGCTACAAATCCCACAAGCCTTTATCCTAACCAGAACTTCTCTTTTTTTTATTTTAGGCAGAGGAACTTCCTCAAATCTTAAATCCCCTATTCCATAAAGCACTGCTGCCTTCATCTTCATAACCTTTCCTTATAAAAGAACGGTTTTACTGAGAAACACTTCTTACAATTCACTTTACCTCATTTCCTCTCCGCCGGTCACATTTATGGCCTGACCGGTCATATAGGAAGCTTCATCGCTGGCTAAAAAGACCACTACATTGGCCACATCTTCATACTGACAACCCCTGCCCAAGGGGACCCCATTCTCATATTTTTTTCTTACTTCTTTTTTGGAAATTCCCCATTTCCTGGCATACTGCTCATAAAGACTATTTACCCAAAGAGGAGAATCGAGGAGATTACCCGGGCAAACAGCATTTACCCGAATACCGTAACGAGCTAAATCTAAAGCTATGTTTTGAGTAAGACCTATCCCCCCAAACTTTGAGGCGGCATAGGCGGAATTCCAATAGCTACCCTTTTTGCCGGATTTGGAATTTATCTGAATGATTACTCCACTTTTCTGTTTTTTCATAACTTTAGCCGCTTTTTTAGCTGTCAGAAAATATCCTACCAGGTTAACCTCAACTATTCTTCGCCAATCTTCTTCGGGGAAATCGGTTAATTCATAAGATTTTACTATTGCGGCATTAGCCACCAATATATCAAGACGACCAAATTTGGCTACCGTCCCCTCAACCATTGACTTTACCTGCTCACTTTTGGTTACATCTACTTCTAAGGCGAGGGATTCTCCTTCTATTTCTTTTATTCTTTGTGCTACTATTTCTACGCTAGAGAAACTTATATCGCCTACGGCTACCTTGCACCCTTCTTGAGCCAATCTTATAGCAATAGCCTCTCCCAATCCCTGTCCTGCCCCAGTTACAAGAGCCACCTTATTTTCTAATTTCATCTCTAATGCCTCAAGGATATCTCAGGACTTCCCCCTCTCCTTAATCCTCTCCCCTCAGGGGAGAGGGATGGAGTGAGGGGTCACCTTTTCTTTCTTTTCGAGATACTAGATACTAGATACGATTCACACTCCTTTAGGGTTTTATAACAACCTTTAGAGCATCTCCTTCTTTGTCCAGCATCTTTTCCATTGCTTCTGTTATCCTTCTTAAGGGAAAAACATGGGTCACTATTCTGTCCATAGATACCTTACCACTCACAATGAGTCTAAGGGCTTCCTCGAATTGTGGTCTATTAGAAGCAAAGGCTCCATGAATTGAGACCTCTTTGTAGTGAATAATATTCCCATCTAATTTTAAAGTAGAATCTTCTTTGGGAAAGCCGGCAAAAAAGCTTAGTCTGCCTTTCATAGCCATTGCCATTAGAAGCTCTTCAGTAACTTTATTCACCGAACAGGCAACTATTCCCACATCCGTCCCTTCTCCATCAGTCAGTTCTAATACTGCCTTTACTAAATCAGAATCTTTGGTAGCGATATAATGATCAAAACCAAATTCCTTAGCCATACTCAGCCTTACCGGAGAATATTCAGCCAGGATAACTTTTGCCCCTTTGCTCTTTGCCAAAAGACCATGCATTAAACCAATAGGACCTGCTCCTACTATGGTAACATACTCACCCTCCCGGATACTCAAGTACCCCTGCCCATTTATGACACAGGAAAGTGGCTCCACCATTGCCAGATGCTCATCTGAAATAGTGGAATCTTCCGGGATGAGTATGATAACACCTTGCCTGACAGCGAGACTCTGGACGAGGATATACTCAGCGAAACCACCTGGATAATAGTAACCAATGGGATGATTATTCTTGCACATATTATAAGCCCCTTCCTGGCAAGGCTTACATCCCTCTTTTTGGCAACCTACTGAGGTAACTACAATTACTTTATCTCCAATTCTATAGTCAGGGCTCTCAACTTCAGAGCCAATTTCTTCTATGGTCCCCACAACCTCATGACCAATGATAAACCTGCCTTCACCGTATCCTCTAATTTGAGGAAGGAATCCTTTGGTAACATCTTTTGTTCCCTGGTACATCCTTCCATCTGTTCCGCAGATAGCACAAACATTAACCTTTAGCAAAACATCACCTGAACCACAAACTGGTTTTACTACATTTTCAATTCCCACATGTTTTGCTTTATCTATGTATAGAAAAGCCGCTTTCATCATTTACTCCTCTTTAATATATTTTCTCCAGTAGTAAATATTCACTAAAGCATATATACTACTGTCATTGTGAAGCAAAGCCGAAGCAATCTAATGGGAGAAAAGAAAATTTTAGGAAATCTAAGTGTAACTTAAATACGTTAAGGAAAAAGGCGATGAGGAGTTCTAGTCTCCTTGCAGAGGAGAATATCGTCTTGGCAGATACGGTGGCGTAAGATAGGCTTGCTACCGTCATTTCGCATTTTCTTGCCCGGATAATTTGTCTAAAAATCCAATGAAATCCCTTATCTCTTTCTCGTATATTCCTTGTAGTTTCTCCGCTTTTTTAAGCACTATCTCTAAACGTTCCCAATCTATTTCATAATCATACGAATGCCTAAAGATATGTCTGAATCTTCGCAGCTCATCTAAATAATTGCTGACTTTTTTAGAGATTATTTTTGGTCTGATGTCCTCAATATTCAAGGTCATTCTTTTCTGTAAAGAATAGTGCCAGCGAGACTTCTCTTTTATCTGGTTTTCGAATACATACGCGATGCTCAAAAAAATATTTTCAAAAGCATTGTAAAGATTGTGCAGGTAATATCCTATATTAATTAGCTGCGCTTCATTTGGCGTATTTTCTATTTTTCCCTTTTCTCTGTTGAGTTTATCATAAATCCTCTTTATACTTTGCAAATCGTCTATTATCTTTGATTTAAGAAGTTTAATTTCTTCTTTCATAAATTAATTTCCCCTCTTTCTTAATAATTTGAGAAGTAACGCCACTATTAAGGATTCTCAAATCCACCTCTTTATTTAATTTTTCCTCAAGCTCACTCCATATTAAAAAATAATCTTCTTTAACTTTTCCTTCCAAAGCTATATCTATGTCTGAGTTTTCTCTAAACTTACCCTCTTTTACAACTGATCCGAATATATATGCTTTTCTTACCTGGGAAAAGTTATTCAAAACTTCGCTGAGTTGGCTTAGCTTCGCCATTGCTTCTCTTCTTATCTTTTCTCTTTCCAAAAGTCTTCTTTTCTCCTTATCTTTAAGATAATTAGCACATTTGCTTATGTCCATAAAAAACCCCTCGAGAAGAAAATTCTCTTCTAAATAATTTTCCCAGACTCTGAAATAATTGTAGAGAACACTTCTAACAATGTCAAGAAATGCCTCAGGACAATTTCCTAGTTCATCAAGACTTGCCTTTTAAGAGCTCAAAGGAGTACGAGCCGGATCCGACTTCGAAGGTTACATATTCCTCATCCTCGCTTGCACCGGTGATTCCTGCTATACCTTCCCTGTATGAACTATTTTCCCAAACGGCTTTTCCGCTCTCTTTAATGGTGACGTTGTCTAGCTTCCCTTTGGGAACACTCACCTTTGCCTGGGTATTGACAGGTAGAGTAATATTGAGAGCTAATGAATGGTCGCTTTTCTTCCAGCTTGAAGATAAAATGCCCCTCGTAGTTTTAATAGAAGCACTAACATAATTTAAATCACCAACAATATGAGGTTTAATGATAACTCTTCCAAAACCAGGGCCAGCAGGGTCGATATTTATCCCTGCCAGAATTTTATAGAACCAGGCATCGATGCTGCCAAACATTATGTGATTATGAGAGTTCATACCGCCATCAGCCAGGTATTCCCATCTCTCCCAAAGGGTGGTAGCTCCCTCTTGGAGCATATATCCCCAACCAGGATAAGTAGTTTGGACTGCTAGTTTATAGGCAATATCTACTCGGCCATATTTTGTTAAAACATCCAATATGTATCTGGTACCTACAATACCTGTATTAAGGTGACATCCGTGTGTTACTACAATATCGTCTATTAAATTCTTCAAAACAGCCTTCTGCTTATCTTCAGAAACCATATCTAAAAACAGAGGAAGAACATTACAGGTTTGACTGCCAGTGGCATAGCGATCATCTTTAAGAAATTTCTTGTTGAAGGCTTCTTTAATTTTACTAGATAACTGAGAGTATTTTTTGGCCTCATCAGATTTTCCTAAAATGTGCGCAATCTTAGATAATACCAGGGCATCGTGATAGTAATACCAGCTTGAGGTTAGCTCTCCCGGAGTATCTACTGGCTTAATATGTGCTGGAGGACACCAATCTCCGTATTTACTATAGGAGAGGATATAATCCGTTGCTTTACTGCTGAGAAAGTCAACCCATTTTTTCATTACGGAATAGTTTTCTTTCAGAATCCGCTCATCCCCATAATATTGATAGAGATACCAGGGAATAACTACACAAGCAGTACCCCAGGCAGGATCAGCAGGATAAATACTCCAATAAGGCGGCACAACATCGGGCACACTCCCATCTTCGGCTTGCGAATCACTTATGTCTTTCAGCCATTTTGTGTAGAAACCAGCCATATCGAAGTTGTAAATTGCCTCTTCTGCTACCAGTTGTGCATCACCCATCCATCCCATTCGCTCATCCCGCTGCGGACAGTCAGTAGGAACACTCATCAAATTGCTCAATTGCCCCCAGAGAACATTCTTGTGAATACGATTGATTAAAGGGTTGGAACAAATGAAGCCTCCAATAGGCTCTACTACTGAGTGGACAACACGTCCTTCTATACTCTCCAGCACAGGTGTACCGGGGAAGCCGGTCACCTCAACATGGCGAAAACCATGGTAGGTAAAGCGAGGCTCATATATTTCCTCTCCTTCTCCCTTTAGGATATAGGTATCAGTTGCCTTTGCCCCACGATTGGGAATGACATTGAGCGTTCCATCCTCATTCAATAATTCGGCATATCTAAGCTTTATTGTAGTATCCCTTGGGCCACTGACACAAAGCCTCACCCAACCAGTAAAATTCTGCCCAAAATCATAGACATAAACCTCAGGTTCGGGATTGGTAATTTCTCTAGGTTGGATTATTTTGCTTACCTTAATTGGAGGGAAACTCGCTTGCGAGACTAATTTTCCACCAGGTTCATCTGCTATCCTAGCCGCATCCCAATCAGAGTCATCGTAGAAGGGAGTATCCCAGCCTAATCCTTCCAATCTGGCATCATAAACTTCCCCATTATAGATGCTATTTTCAGTTATTGGACTCTGCCCCACTTTCCAGCTCTCATCAGTAACAATACTCTCACTGGTATCATCACTAAATTCTATGTTTAGTTGCAAGATCACTTTAGGTGGGCCATACCCATATGCCTCAATATGTCGTCCGTTGCCGAGCATAATACCTACTGCATTTTTACCTTTTTTCAAATATTTACCTACATCGTAGGTAGAATAGAGGACCCGTTTTTTGTAATCAGTCCAACCTGGATCAAGGACAACCTCACCAACCTTATCTCCATTTATGCGTAGTTCGTAATAACCTAAGCCGGATACATAGACTCTTGCTTGCGCGATGTCCTTCTCAATGCTAAACTCCTTACGGAGAAGGTATCCATAAGGCATCTTCGTTGTTCCTTGAACAGGGTCAGAGAAGGCAGATTCTCCATAATTCCCTCCTTCAATCCATTTCCCTTGCCAGTCATCTGGATTTAATAAGCCCATCTCAAAGGTGGCCACCTTGCTCCACGGACTTACCTTCCTATCCTTGTCCCAGACGCGGACTTTCCAGTAGGAAGTTTTTCCGCTCTCCAAAGCACTTCCCGCATAGATAACGTTTGTTGACTCTTTTGAGGCTACTTTACCGCTATTCCATTGATCGCCCCTCTCAGCATTCAGATTTGCCTTGCTGCTGGCAACAAGTACCTGATAGGCCGACTGAAGCTGCCCGCGCTCAGAATGACTGAGTACCCAGGAAAATCTGGGCAGAGTTACATCAATTCCCAGGGGACTTGATACATACTCACAAAGTAGACCTGTAGGTACATCCACTGAATTACCTTTTTTCTCTTTTTGAGAAACCATAATATCACTCCTTTATCCCGTTAGATAATAAACATCTAACGGGATTTACTCCTTGATATATTTTCTCCAGTATTCTACCGACTTCTTTAAATCATCTATTACCTGATAGTCTGTAGGATAACGCTCTCGATGGGAGATTTCCAATGGTAAGACCACCTCTTCTGCTCCTGAGGCTTCTATAGCTTCCATTACCCTGAGAGGTGAGATAATCCCTATTTTATTATATTCTTCCGTAAAAGGCCAATGGGCGCTTTTATCCTTGGTGCTCTGCTTTATATGAATTACCGGGGATAAATGAGCCAACTCTTTAAGCCAGGTATAGGGATCAGCATCTCGGGGATCAGAAGAGGCTAAATCTCCGTGGTCTACATCCAAACAGAGCCGAATAGGAACAGGGAAGGTCGTCCTTATTTACTTCTTGCAGAAGTTCTTTGGTTGAATCAATGGTAAAGGCCATTTCACGTGGTATGGACATAGGTTCAAAGATAAGAAATTCAAATCCTAGTCTTGCTCCCAATCGAGCAAGTTTGCGCCAGGAGGAGATAGCTTCCTTGATTAAGAATTTCCTCCTCTTTTCATTATTGAAATCTGTAACAGAGATAGTGCCAAAATGAGCGCCTGAGCCCCTTGCTCCTAATTTAGCTGAAATCTCAAACCAACGTCTAAACCAATCGAACCAGACTTTCCTCTGTAAGGCATCCGGATGCATAAGGTGATTAACACGGGTGAAGGTACTGGTAAAGGTGGTATCTATCTTAACATTGTACTTAGTCGCATTTTCTTTTAGCTTAATAATCTCCCGCTCTATCACCTTTTCAGGCAGAAAAGGATTCAAAAGATCAGCTACAAATTGAACACATCTTAACCCCAAATCCTTTCCCACCACCCTCAGCCAGACCTCTGGCTCAGGGAATCGGTTAGTAGCAAACCCCATATTTATTCCCAATTTGAATTTGGTCATTTTAAACCTTTTATATTCTTTTTGACTTTACTGGGGATCTAATTTGAAGCCACTATTACTTTTATGCCCTGATCGATAAGTAGTTTTCTATCTCGAGATGAAATTCCACTATCGGTAATAACTCTACTTATAGCTTCTAAGGGAGCAATATTTACTAAGGCTATCTTGTTGAATTTACTGCTGTCAATGACAAGAATGGTTTCTTTGGCTGACTCAATCATCGCCTTCTTTAACTGAGCTTCTGCTTCATAAGAATCAGTCAGTCCGGCAATGCTGATTCCCTTTGCTCCCAGAAACATCTTATCTACATAGTAGTTTCTTACTCCCTTTTCTGCCAGAGGCCCTATATAGGAAAGGGATCTTGAATGAAAGACGCCACCTGTAGAAATGACCGTAATCTCAGGTTTATCAATTAATTCCAAAATTACAGCTAAAGAGCTGGTGATTACTGTTAATCTTTTTTTTACTTCAATCTCTTTTGCCACCTCTAAAGAGGTGGTGCTAGCATCAAACATTAAGGCATCTCCATCTTTAACTAAGCCAACCGCAACTTTTCCAATTGCTTTTTTTTCCTTTTTATGTTCTATTTCCCTTGCCTTAAAGGATAGCTCAAAGCTAATTTTATTGGTAGGTATAGCACCTCCATAAGTTCTTTTTAATAATCCTTCTTTTTCCAAGCCTTCCAGATCACGTCTGATCGTCTCCTCAGTAACTGAAAGCAGACTGCTTAGCTGCGAGACTACCACATTTCCCTTGTCTTGCAATAAATCTATTATTTTCAATCTCCGCTCACCAATTAACATACTCTTTTCTCTATTTGTCTTTGTTTTAGGCATAATTAATTTGATTTAGCCTATATTACTTGATATTTTTTCCTTTGTTTCTTTCTATTTTATAGTATAATAAAGATTTCTGATGAGTCAATCCCTGAAAAAAAATGGCTAATTTTGGGGCCCACGGGGGAAATGGACCAAATGGGAGGCTTTTGGTAAAAAAACGAAGAATTAAGGAGAAGGATTTAGAAAAGAGAGATGATATTGAAACTCTTTAAATAGCTGAAGAAGTATACATCTCAGATGAGGTCATCAGAGAGATTAGCAGGGTACCAGGACCGCGGACACCAGACCCTCAGAGCCTTTATTAGTAACTCTCACTCCAGCTCTGGCCGTTTTTTTCTACTTACTCAAAACTCGACTAACTGCTTTCTTCCATCCCTTGTAGAGATTTTCTCTTTTTTTCTCATTAATTTGAGGCAGAAATAAAGCATCGCGTTTCCAAAGTGCAGCGAGTTCTCTCTGCTCTTTCCAAAAGCTAATAGTCAAACCAGCCAATAAGGCTGCTCCTAAGGAAGTAGTCTCAGAAATAGCGGGCCTTTCTACAGGGATACCCAGAATATCAGCTTGAAACTGCATCAACCAATTATTCTCTGCCGCTCCTCCATCCACTCTCAACTTTTCTACCTTTATTTTAGCTTCTTTTTCCATCGCCTCGATAACATCTCTTACCTGATAGGCAATAGACTCTAAGGCAGCTCGAATAATATGTTCTTTTCTGGTGCCCCGATTTATTCCCAAAATTGCCCCCCTGGCTAAAGGGTCCCAATAGGGAGCGCCCAATCCGGTAAAAGCGGGAACCAAATATACACCTTCGGTATCCTCAATCTTTCTGGCTGCCTCCTCTGTATCTTTTTCCTCTTTTATTAATCCCAGACCATCGCGTAACCACTGCACTGCTGCTCCAGCAATAAATACACTTCCTTCCAGGGCATAGGTTGGCTTCCCACTGCCATCACAGGCAATTGTAGTAAGGAGTTTTTCAGAAGAAACCAGCCTTTTCCCTGTACTAAGAAGAAGAAAACAACCTGTTCCATAGGTATTCTTGAGCATACCTGCATCAAAGCAAGCCTGACCAAAGAGAGCGGCCTGTTGGTCTCCTAATACGGCAGCGATAGGAATCCCTGGATTTAAAGGGGAGTGGGGAGCAGTGTATCCATAAATCTCACCAGAAGCCCTCACAGAAGGAAGCATTGAAGCAGGAATTTTGAAGAGTTCTAATAATTCAGAATCCCAGGTTAGTTTGTGAATATTGAAAAGCATAGTACGAGAGGCATTAGTGTAATCGGTAAGATGAATCTTTCCACCGGTGAGTTTCCATAATAACCAACTATCAATGGTCCCACAGATGACTTCTCCTTTTTCTGCCTTTCTCCTGATTTCAGGTAGGTTGTCTAGAATCCACCTAATTTTGCTGGCAGAAAAATAAGGATCGAGAAGGAGACCGGTCTTTTCCCTGATGAAGTCTTCCCATCCCCTTCTCTTTAAATCATTACAAAAAGAAGTCGTCCGTCGGCACTGCCAGACTATAGCATTGCCTAAAGGTTTACCACTCGCTCTATCCCAGACAAGAACAGTCTCTCTTTGATTAGTAATAGCAATAGCACTAATATCGTATTTTTCTATTCTGCTCTTCTGGATAGTCTCTTTAATACTTGTCAGGCAACTATTCCATATCTCCTGGGGGTTATGTTCAACCCAACCAGGTTGCGGATAGTAACAAGGAACTTCTCGATAAGAACGAGAAATTACCTTTGCTTTCTTATCGTAAATTACTGCTTTTGTCCTGGTTGTCCCTTGGTCAATAACCAGGATAAACTTTTTTTCCGGCACGCCTCTTTCTTCTTGAAGAACAAATTAATTAGGACGCAGATTTTCGCAGATCTATGTCCAGAAATACCTCAGGACAATTTCTTCCGTCGCTGTTGTTGGTTAATTTGTTAAATGGTTAAATGGTTAATTCCCCTCACCCTATCCCTCTCCCCAAGGGGAGAGGGGCACTACTCACCACTTACCAATTAACCACTCACCATTACATAAGGCTTCTTCAGAAAATGTCCTTTGGTAGAGCATATAATTCCCAGTTCATCCAGAAAAAGAAAATCCTATACTATCAAGTTATATGTTGACTTTAAAAAACTTATTTTTTCTTCCCTAAAATCTTCCAGGCTCTTTTTAGTTCTTCTGGGGTATTGACTCCCAAAACTACCTGTGGATCCTCAACTTTCATCGCCTCTACTCTCAGTTTCTGTTTATTGAGAAGCTCAATTACATCTGTTAAATAATATTCTGCTCCCTTATTGCTACGACTCAGACGAGGAAGAAGAGGAAGCATTCTCTGATTATCAAAGCAATAGATTCCACTGTTTATCTCTCTGATCTCTAGTTCTTCAGAACTGGCATCTTTACTTTCCACAATTTTTTCTACCTGTCTATAGCCATCTATATAACCATTCCTGACGATTCTTCCATACTGTCCCGGATCGGATAAAAGAGCGGTCAATACTGTTGCTGCAGGTTTTGTCTCCCGGTGATTCTTTATCAACTCAATGAGCATAGAAGAGGTGATAAAAGGGGCATCCCCCGGCACTACCACTAATTCACCCTTAAAACCCCTAAGAAGAGAAACAGCTTGTTTAAGGGCATCTCCTGTGCCCATTCTTTTCTCTTGATAGACATACTCAAATCCTTCCCCTAAAGTAGACTTTAATTCTTCTGCCTGATATCCTACCACAATAATGGTTCTTTTTATCCCACTTTCAACGCAAGCATTCACCGTAAACCTCACCAAAGCTTGAGAACTTATCGGGTGAAGATGAAGCAACTTACTCAAAGTTGACCTCATCCGTGTTCCTTCGCCTGCTGCTAAAACCACTGCCCTAACATTCTTCATCTATCCTTCTCCTTTTTCTTCTCCTTCATGGGCAACTTAACCATATCAACAATATATTTATTGTCAAGAAGTCGAATTGAATCATCTAAAATCTAACCGAAGGAGGACCGATTGAATCATATAAAATCTAACCCAAATCTGATATAATACTCCCTAATTAGCTAAAGAAATAGGGAGGAAAGGATAATGGATATGCATT